>JAANMW010000604.1_pt1 | contig 41990 bp, 31 predicted proteins | sample 7279671 | NCBI WGS metagenome assembly JAANMW01 (sample SAMN14094541, study PRJNA606508) | bioreactor metagenome | isolation source: A lab-scale SPAN reactor treating ammonium-rich wastewater day 247 | place: Ireland: Galway | collected 2017-09-19 | reverse complement strand
GTACAAGTAACTCCCGGCGAGAACGACCTTCGCCGGGCGTTATTGTACCAGTCCCGGTTTTCCTGGGCGCCCGTCGGCTGCACGGCCCGGCGTCGCAACAGAAGCGCAGTATCCATTGCCCCTCGCCGCGGCCCTTTCTTGATGGAGGTGGGCGGAACGCGCGCGGTTCGGCCTCGGTTCCGGGGGCCGCGCGGTGAAAACAGTGAAGAATGGGAATTGGACCGGCCGCAACTCCGCTCCAAGAGCGGGATAGCGAGGGGTGGAGGTGATCTCAGACCCCCCGATTCTGAACTCAGACCCCCGATTCTGATCGCGGACGCGCAGGATTGGGGCCGGATTTGGGGCGAAAGCGGAGGGTGCGGTGGAGCGACCTGCGGCGGAGACCATTTCGGCGACCACGCCGACAATCCGTCGACCGGTCCGGGCACGTATGTCCACAATGGCAACGGCAACCCGGCCACCTGGAGAGGGACGAGCCTGACGGCCGGCTACCGTCCCAGATCGATGACTGGATTGGCCGGGTTGTCGAGCTGCGGGTCGCCGGGCAGGAGGCGGCCGCCGTAGCCGGTCGAGAAGCGCCAGGTGCGGGTGATCTGGCCCTCGGCCGTGCGCGCTCGGAGGTTGACCGTGTACTGCCGTTGCGGGTCAAGCGGCCGGCGGGGGATCAGCACCACGGCGTCGGTCAGCAGCTTGGCCGGGTCGGACCCGGGCCGGAGCAGCCAGCACTCGACCGGCTGGTCGCGTGAGTCGAGCACCACCGCCTCCTCGACCGCGGTGATGGGCGTCCCCGGCGAAACCAGGGCGATGGGGAAGCCGACCGGCCCGACGGCGCCTGCGGGCAGCGGCGAGGGATCCTCCAGCCCGCTCCAGGAGGGTGGCACGTAGACCTGCCGGTCACGTGGGCAGACCACCGGTCCCGCGGCCCGCGCCTCGCCCGGCGGGGCGCCCGCGACCACCACGCAGATCGGCCGTGCGCTGCGCGCCACCCCCACGCCGTAGCGAGTCGCGGCGGGGTCCATCAACGGCAGGCGGTGGTAGACGGCGGTGAGCAGCCCATCGACCGCGGTGACGCCGTCGGTGTAGCCGTGAACCAGCTCCGCCACCCGGCCGGAGAAGCCATTCGTCCGCTCGGCCGGCGTCACGCCGGTGAAGCCGTCCTGCCCGGCCGTCTCGGCGTGCCCGTCCAGCCCGTGCCGGGCCAGGTACACGGCGTGCGCCTGCGCGGCGCGCATCAGCACCGGGTCGCACTCGGCAGGCGGCAGTCCCATGGCCAGGCGGAACTCGTGGAGCCGGAGGAAGGCGCGGGTCCGCTCGTAGTCCTCGGCGCGATGCTGCGCGGCGACGGCTTGCTCGGCCGTGGCCGCCGCGCCGCCGCGGACCACCACCGTCAGCGTCCCGCCGCGGGCGTGGCCGGCGTACTCCCCGACCGCCGGGCCCAGGTACAGCAGCCCGCCGCGCCGCGGGCGGATCTCGCGCTGCGGGCCCACGGTAAAGGTCTCCCCGACGGCGAAGGTGGGCCCGCCGAAGCGCGCCACCAGCCGGCCCCAGGGGATGCCTTCGCTGATCAGCCGGCGCAGGTCGCCCGCCGGCGAGAGCCACGGCCCGTCGTCGTACATCCGCCACTCGCCGAAGGCATCGACGGAGAGCTGGTCGCCGTCTTGGACGAACACGCCGGTGCCGATCTCGGTGGCCGCCGCGGGGACCTCGATCCGGACGCCGCTCCGGGCCAGGGAAGCGACCACCTGCGCCACCGGCCGACCGCCGGTGACGGACACCTTGAGCGCGCCGCGTCCGTCGCGGACACCGTACTCGCCCAGGTTGGGGTAGAGCACCAACTCGCCGCGGTCGGCCGAGGTCCAGCGGGAGTGGACGCCGACCGAAATCTCCTGGCCGGCGCCGACCCGCGCCATCAGCCGGCCCCAGCCGAACAGGCCGGCGCGGAACCGGTGGCCCTCGGCATTGGACATCCCGAAGTGACCGCCCCACATGGTCCAGGCGCCGTCAGCCCGGATGTCGAGCAGGTCGCCGCGCTCGACGAAGACCCCGGTGACCAGCCGGCCAGCGGCGGCCTCGAAGGTCAGCTCGCGAGTCGGCGACGGGGCCACGCACAGCAGACAGGCCAGCGCTCCGGTCAGCCACACAGGACCACTCCCATGACGGTCGTCAACCCTCCGGACGGAGCGTCGGGAAGAGGATCACGTCCCGGATGCTGTGCTGATCGGTCAGCAGCATCACCAGGCGGTCGATCCCGATGCCCAGGCCACCGGCCGGTGGCATCCCGTATTCCAGCGCGGTGACGAAATCCTCGTCGTACGGCATGGCTTCGTCGTCGCCGCGCGCCGCCCGGTTGGCCTGGGCCTCGAACCGCTGGCGCTGGTCGATGGGATGATTCAGCTCGGAGAAGGCATTGCCGACCTCCAGCCCGCCGATCACCGGCTGGAACCGGTCGGTCACTTCCGGCTCGCCCGGCTTCCGCTTGGCCAACGGACTCAGCTCGAGGGGGTACTCGATGATGAACGTCGGCTGTCGGGTCAGCGGGAAGACGTGCTTCTTCAAGATGGCGTCGACGATCTGCCCGAACCCGTCGCTGGGCTGGATGGCCACGCCGACCTCGGCGGCCACCCGACGCGCCGCCGCCTCGTCGCCGCCGACCGCCGACAGGTCGTGACCGGTGGCCTCGGCCACCACCTGGTACAGCTTGACCCGCCGCCAGGGCGGGGTGAGGTCGATGGCCTCGCCGCCGAAGGTCACGGTCAGCCCGCCGTGAACCGCTTCGCAGGCGGCGCAGACGAGCTTCTCTGTCAGGTCCATGATGTCGTGGTAGTCGGCGTACGCCCGGTACGCCTCCAACATGGTGAACTCGGGGTTGTGCGCGGTGTCGATGCCCTCGTTGCGGAAATTGCGGTTGATCTCATAGACGCGCTCGAAGCCGCCCACCAGCAGCCGCTTGAGGTACAGCTCCGGCGCGATGCGAAGGAACAGGGCCATGTCCAAAGCGTTGTGGTGGGTGACGAACGGCCGCGCCGCGGCGCCGCCCTGGATGGGCTGGAGCATCGGCGTCTCGACCTCCAGGAAGTCGAGGCCGTCCAGCGTCCGGCGCAGCGCGGCGACGATCTTCGAGCGGGCGTCGAACACCTCGCGCACGTCGCGGTTGACGAACAGATCGACGTACCGCTGCCGGTAGCGCTGCTCCACGTCGGCCAGCCGGTGCCAGGTCTGCCCGTCCTTCTCCTTGCCCAACGGCGGCGGCCGGAGCGCCTTGGCCAGCACCACCACCTCGTCGGCGTGGATCGACACCTCGCCCATCCGCGTCTTCATCACCTCGCCGCGCACGCCGATGATGTCCCCGGCGTCGAGGGTTTCGGTAAGCAGCCGGTAGTTTTCCTCGCCGAGCCGGTCCAGGGTGACGAAGATCTGGATCTTGCCGGAGGCGTCGTGCAGGTCCCAGAAGGCTGCCTTGCCCTTGCCGCGCAGCGAGTGCAGGCGGCCGGCCAGCCGCGCCTCGGAGCCCTCCAGCCGCTCGAACTGCTCGACCACCCGCGCGGCGTCGTGGGTGACCTCGAACCGAGTCACCTCGAACGGGTCGCGCCCGGCGGCCACCAGCCGCTCAAGCTTCTCGAGACGTTGCGCCACCAGCTCGCTATCGGGTTCCATACCACCTCGCCGCGTAACTGCTCAGCCACCGGTTCCCGCCCGGGACCGGGCTTTCCCCTCCTTGCAAGGAGGGGATTGAGGGGTGGTTCGCTCCGCGTGGCGCGGTCGATGGCGAACCACCCCTTGATCCCCTCCTTGCAAGGAGGGGAAAGCGGCGCGATCACAGTCGCCAGGGCCTGAGCAGTAACCTCGCCGCCGGCATTGTAGCGGAGGCGGTGCATTCGGCCAACCGCCGCCGGGAGGGCAAGGCTCCCGCCGAGCCGCGGCGGCCGAGGGTGGTTGTTGGCGCGGCTCGGCAGGAGCCTCGCCCTCCCGGCGCACACGACTTGAGAAACACCCGCAGGAGCGGCGGGGTGACGGGCCAAGTTCCGGGTGTCGTTCGGGAGCAGGAGCGTGGACCAGACCGGCCGCCGCGCGGCCATCGTGACCGGGGCCAGCCGGGGCATCGGGCGAGGGATCGCCGAGGCGCTGGGCGGCCTGGGGTGGGGGGTGGTGATCAACTACCACCGCAGCGCCGAGGCCGCCGAGGAGGTGGCTCGGGCGGTCGAGAGCGCCGGCGGGCAGGCGGTCCTGGTCCGCGCCGACGTGGCCGATCTCGAACAGCATCCGGCGCTCGTCGAGGCCGCGCGGGAGGGCTTCGGGCGGGTCGACCTGCTGGTCAACAACGCCGGCGTGGCGCCCACGGTGCGGACCGATCTCCTGGCGGCCGACCCCGACAGCTACGACCGGGTCATGGGCATCAACCTCCGCGGACCCTACTTCCTCACCCAGCGGGTGGCGCGATGGATGATCGAGCTGGTCGAGGGCGGTCTGGTCCCGCACCCTGCCATCGTCAACATCGGCAGCGTCAGCGCCTACGCGGCCAGTCCGGCGCGGGGCGAGTACTGCCTGAGCAAGGCCGGCCTGGGCATGACGACCGCCCTGTTCGCCGACCGGCTGGCCGAGCACGGGATCAACGTCTACGAGATCCGGCCGGGAGTGATCGAGAGCGACATGACCGGTCCGGTGAAGGACAAGTACGACCGCCTGATCGCCGACGGTCTGACCCCGCTCCGGCGCTGGGGCACGCCCGGTGACGTGGCCCAGGCGGTGGTCGCCGTGGCCGAGGGGCGGTTCCCGTTCTCCACCGGTCAGGTGATCGACGTCGACGGCGGATTCCACCTCCGCCGGCTGTGATGGTGGCTACCCGCGGACGACCTGCACCCGCTGGTAGATCGAGACGCGGCCGGTGGCCGTGCCGTTGGAGTCGGTGTAGGTCAGGCGCAGAGTGTCGTCCAGGTTCTCCAGCGAGAACGCCGCGTAGAGGTTGGCCGAGCCGGCCTGCGTGACCACCAGGAGGCTGCCCTGAAGCTGCCAGGTGCCGCTTTGCCCGTCGGTGTCGTTCCAGGTGCCGTCACTGTTGAAGGTGAACCGGAACCCGTTGGTCACGTCGGTGAACGACTGGCCGCCGTTGGTCGATTGCTGCCGCAGCTCCCAGGTGCTGGTCAGCCGGCTGGTCAGGGACGGCCCGCCCCCCCCACCGCCGCAGCCGACCAGCCACAGAGCCGCCAGCGCCGCGAACAGGTACCGTGTCCCGCACATGATCCGCGCTCCTTCTTCTGCGCATCTACCCCAATAGAGCGATCTCCTGGAGTCGCTGTCAATGCCCGTTCTTGCCGATTGGTTACCGCGTGATGCGGATCGCCGCCACCGCGGCCGGCGGCAGCTCGAGCCGCACCGCGCCGCCGTCGCTGCGAATACCGTGATCGACGATGGCCACGCGCTCCGGTTCGGCGAAGGTGTTGTGGTCGCGGATGTCCTGTCCGGCGATCAGCCGGCAGGTGGCCCCGGCCGCCGCGCCGTCGCGCAGGCGGAGCGTCACCTCGACCGGCTCGCGCGGATGGCGGTGCGTCAGGGTGACGAACACCTCGCCGCCGCGGACCGAGGCCGAGCCGTCGACTCGCGGCAGGCGGTGCTGCCGGTCGCCCTCCTGGAAGCTGAGTGTGTCGGTGTCCACCGCCAACGGCACGACCCGGGCATCCTGGTGCGGGGCGTAGAGCTCGTAGACCAGACCGGTCGGGGTGACCAGCATCCGGTCGCCGTCGGTCAGGCACATCGCCTGGAGGACGTTGACCATCTGCGCGATGTTGCCCATCTGCACTTCGTCGGCGTGGCGGTTGAACAGGTCCAGCGTGCCGGCGGCCACCAGCGCGTCGCGGATGGTGTTCTGCTGCCACAGCGACCGGGGCGGGTGGTTGGGGTCGGCCGGGTGCCAGGTGCCCCACTCGTCGACGATGAGCTGGATGCGCCGCTCCGGGTCGAAGCTGTCGAGCGTCGCGCGCTGCTGGACGATCAGCAGCTCCATGTTGACCACCGCGCGGCGGATGAGGGCCAGGAACTGCTCGTCGTCGTACTCGACGGCGGTCCCGGCGGTGCCGCAGTAGTAGTGCGCCGCGTAGCCGTGCAGCTTGCGGTGGCGGCCCAGCTTGGCCAGGAAGCGGCGGGTCCAGTCGGGGTCGTTGCCGCTGGGACCGCAGGCGATCAGGTGCAACGGCACGCCGCCCAACTCGTGGAGGAAGGTGGCGTAACGCCGGTACTCGACCGCGTAGTCCTCGGGCTCCATGCTCCCGCCGCAGCCCCAGTTCTCGTTGCCCACTCCCCAGAAAGTGACCCCCAACGGCGCGGGCGACCCGTCGGCGATGCGCTGCTCGGCCAGCGTGCTGGGCCCGTCGAAGTTGCAGTACTCGACCCAGTCGGACAGCTCGCCGGGCGAGCCGCTGCCGACGTTGCCGCAGACGTAAGGATGGGCGCCGAGCAGGCGGCAGAGGCGGATGAACTCGTGGGTGCCGAAGGTGTTCGGCTCGATCCCCTGCCCCCACCAGAGATTGACCCGCTTCGGGCGGGACTCGGCGGGACCGACGCCGTCGCGCCAGTGGTAGGTGTCGGCGAAGCAGCCGCCGGGCCAGCGGATCACCGACGGCTTCATCCGCCGCAGCGCGGCCAGCACGTCGTTGCGGATCCCTTCGGTGTTGGGGATGGGCGAGTCCGGGCCGACCCACAGCCCCTCGTAGATGCAGGAGCCCAGATGCTCGGCGAAGTGGCCGTACAGATTCGGGTTGATGGTCGCGAAGGGATGTTCGGCATCCACCGTGCAGGTCGTCATGGTCGTCCTCGGCACTTCATTCGGTCTGGTCGAGCTTGGCGAAGATCTTGTTCCAGCCGACGAAGGCGTCGATCCGGCGGAACAACGGGTCGGCGGCGGGCAGGTCCCCGCGCGCCGCGCGAGCGCGCATCAGCAGATCGCAGAAGCGGACCACCTGGTGGCGGACCAGGCTGGTCGACAGCCCCGAGTCCGTCTCCCAGGTGTACAGGCCGGCGGCCTGATTGAGCGGCGGCGAGCCGCCCTCGAGATAACTCTTGACGTAGGCCGGGGCGGTGGCCTTGACGTACTCGGCCAACTGCTCGCGGGTCGGCTGCCGAGAGACGCGCCCGAGCGGATTGGCCACCGCCTGCTCGACCTCGTAGCGGAGCTGCTTGACGTTGACCCAGTCGCCGCGCGTCGGCGGACGCCCGCCGTTGGCCTTGACCAGCGCGGCCAATTGCGCCGGATCGTCGACGAAGTAGATCTGTCGCTGGTACATGACGATGGGCCGGCCGGTCTCAAGGTCGTAGTCCCACCACCAGCCGCCCTCGCCCTGGTTGGCGTCGAACCACTCCAGCACTCGCTTCAGCGGCGCCAGGTACTTGTCCTCGCGCGTCTCCGCGTAGGCGGCGAGCAGCCCGCTGGCGGCCCACCGCGCGCCGTACTGGGTGACCGCCGGCGGCTCGAAGTGGCGAGCGGCGACGGGTTTGTCCTGCTGGTCGTACTGACCCGCCCAGCCCGCCACCTGGCCCTTGTCGATGAACGCTGTGAGCAGCCACTCGGCGCCCCGCAGGGCCGCCTCGCGGTAGCGCGTTTGGCCGGTCAGCCGGGCGTAGTTGAGCAACGTGGCGATGGGCGCCGAGGTGCCGTAATCGTTGACTTCCCCGCCGCCGACCTCGCCGTTGCTGGCCTCGCCGACCTTGGTCTCGGCGTTCCAATGGTGCGACCAACTCCCGTTCGAGTTCTGGGCGGCCACCAGGAAGTCGGCCGAGCGGCCGGCCGCGTCCAGGTAGCGCTGCTCGCCGGTGACGTGGTGCAGGTAGCAGAGCAGCATCAGCGGGCCGGTCTGGCAGTGATCCTGGAGCAGCGCGGCGCTGCCTTCGGGCAGGTACCGGCCGTCCTCGAAGGTGTAGGCGTGGTGCCACGAGCCGTCGGCGGCCTGGGCCGCCTGGTACATGTCCCCGGTCCGGCGCGCGGCGTCGAGGTAGCGTTGATCGCCCAGGCACTGCCACGCCCAGAGCAGTTGCGCCGCGCCGAAGGCGGTGTGGCCGTCCTTGCTCAGCCAGATCAGGTGACGCGGCTCCGGAAGCCGGAACTTGGCCGTGTACTGGAGCAGCGACGGCCACTTGACGGCCAGGCACCAGCCGCCGTGCCGCTGGGTCTCGACCAGCAGGTCGAGGTGCTGCCGGGCGGCCTGTTCGCACCGCGCCAGGTCGGGCTCGTCGGGGAACAGGACCGCCTTGGCCACCCGCTTCGGCACCGGCGGCCGGGTGGCGGTCAGCGGCTTGCCGGCAGCCATCACCGCGGCCACCTGGGGATACGGCACGTTCAGCACCACGACCTGGTCCAGAACGCAGCCGGACGGCTCCTGCTCAGGCAACGTGTACTGCTGCGTATTGCCGAGCACCGCGGCCAGGTACTCGTGCGGGCCCTCGATCCCGGCCGGGATGGCCGCGTCCTTGACCTGCCCGTCCAGCGCCAGCCAGACCTTGCGCGCGCCGAAGTCCCACGAGACGGCCAGGTCGTGCCAAGCCATCGGGTCCAGTCCGGTCGCGTCGAGCGAGGCCAGCACCTGTTCCTGGCTATCCCACATCCAGGCCGTGCCGCCGACATGCGCGATCAGGTCCAGGCGGCCCGGTTCGGTCTTCCGCACGCTCAGCGCCAGCCCGCGCTTCGGCCACAGTTCCGGCCGGCCGTGCATGCCCTCGGTGGTCCGCGGCAGGGACAGCAGGCAGCGCCGCTGGCCGTCGGCGAACGGGTTGCCGGCGGCGGCCCTGAACCGGAGCAGGACGGAGCCGGCTTCTAGCGGGAGGTTGTCCCGTCCGTCGAAGCCGAGGTACCCCGACCGCTCGGTCCCGGCCCAGGCTCCGTCGGCGACGCGGAAGCCGGTGCCGAAGGGGTAGGGGTTGCCGGCCGCGCGCCAGGCGTAGGCGTCGTGGGCGAAGTCCACCAACAACGTGACGGACTCGTGTCCGGCCCAGGTCTCGGGTGCCGGCGCGGCCAGGCAAGCGGTGAGCAGCAGGCTGAGCATGTCTCTCCCCACGCGCCTTGTGCCTTGGCCGGAGCCACGCGCCTCCCTGCACCGGATCGTGCAGGAGTCGGGCGAACGCCGGCCAACCTCGTTGGCGTCGCCCGTCGTCGACGGCCTCAAGGAATGACCATGGCACTCCGCACCCGCCCGATGCCCGTCTTGGCGCTGGCCGTCGTCGGCTTGAGCCTGATGCCGGCCGCCGCCTTGGAGGTGGGCGACCGCCTGCCCGACTGCTCGAAGATTCCGTTGGCCTCGGTTCGCGGTTCCGAAGGCCGGAGCGTCGAGGAGTTGCTGGTGGCCGACGGGGTCCTGATCGTCCACTTCGCCAGCCCGCGTCCGGCCGCCGGGGCGACCTTCCGGGTCTGGCTGGCCGAGGAGCTGTCGGCCTTGCGGAAAGCGACCGTGACCACCACCTACCCGTGCCGGGCGGTGGTCGTGCTGCCGTTCGGCCGGAAATCCGGCGAGGACGCCTATACGGTGCTGGCCGCCACCGAGGCGGACAGCCGGCCGTGGGGCGGCGGCGCCCCGCTGTACTACGAGCCGACCTTCCCGCGGCCCGGCCTCTACCGCACCTTCCGGCCCGAGGCCGAAGGCGCCTCGGTCAAGACGCCGCTGACCTGGCTGATCGGGCCGGATCGCCGAATCCTGGCGGTGCGCACCGAGCGCGAGGGCGGGCAGCTCTACGACTGGCTGGTGGCCCACCTCCCCGCCAGCTTGACGGCCACCGTGCCGCCCCGCGGCACCGACCTGTCCACGGACGCGCCGAGCACCTGGGTGTGGCCGATGTTCCGACGCTCGGCGTCCCGCGTCGCGGAGGCTCAGCGGCTGCCCGACACTTCCGGCTACACCTACCTGGCCTGGCGGGCGCACGTCGGCCGGACCCTGTCGTCGCCGGTGGTGGTCGATCAGACCGTCTACCTGGTTACCGACGGCGGGCTGCAGGTCCTGTCGCTGGACTCCGGCGAGTTGGTCGGCTCGGACGATTCGGTGGTCACCTGGTGGAGCACCCCGGCGGTGGCCGGCGACCGGCTGTTCGCCGTGACCACCGACGGTCAGGTGACGGCCTTCGACCGGTCGACCCTGGAGACGGTCTGGCGGACCGAGCTGCGGGCGATGGTCACCTCCTCGCCGGTGGTGCGCGAGGGCGCGGTCTACCTCGGCGCGCGCGATGGCGCGCTCTATGCCCTGGACGCCGGCACCGGCGAGCGCCTCTGGGCGGCGCAGACCGGGGGGGCCATCAGCTCGTCGCCGGCCGTGCTGGACGACCTGGTGCTGATCGGCTCGGGCGACCGCCGGCTGTACGCCCTCAACGCCGCCGACGGCGAGGTGCGTTGGTCATACGAGACCGGCGGGCCGGTGGACGCCACGCCGACGGTGGCCGGCGAGGCGGTGGTGTTCGGCTCGTTCGACGGCTGCCTCTACGCGGTCGCGCTCGCGGACGGCAAGCTCCGTTGGCGCTGTGAGCTGGGCGGCTGGGTCCATTCCTCGCCGGCGGTGGCCGGCGGGACTGTGTTCGTCGGCACGGTCAACGTCCCGGCCGAGGTCACGCCCACCTTCAACTGGGTCGAGCTGGCCAGCGGCAAGCTGGCCGGCCGGTTCGAGCTGCCCGGCGCGGTCTACTCGTCGCCGACCGTGTGGGACACCCAGGTCCTGGTCGGCTGTCGCGACCGGCGGCTGTACGCCTTCGACCGCGGTATGGCGCAGACTCAGCCGGTGTGGACGTACGAGACCTCCGGCTACCTGCACGCCTCGCCGGTGGTGGTCGGCGACACCATCCTGATCAACTCCTACGGCGGGCACCTCTACGCGCTGCGCTCGGCGCGGCCGATCGAGCTGTGGCGGCCCGACGACGTCGTCCCGCGCTGGTTCTTGGCCGCCCTGGTGCGGCAGTTGCACGAGGAGACCGCGGCCCAGGTGGTGGCGGCGGCGCGGCAGCCGGTCGGGACGGAGCTGTCTCTGACCCGGTTCGAGCCGCTGTTCGAGCAGGTCAAGGCGGCGGTGGCGAAACCCGCCGCGGAGCGGCGGGTGCTCCCGCGCGACGTGCCGCCCGATCACCCCGGCGCGCCGTTCATCGAGTACGCCCTGACCGCCGGCCTGCTCGGCGGCTACCCCGACGGGACCTTCCAGCCCACCGAGCCGGTCAGTCGCTACCAACTCGGAGCCGGCCTCTCCTCGGTCCTGGCGCAGGTGCTGCGGCCCGACTTCGCCTGGCGCGAGCTGAGCGCGGGCGACCTGAAGAACACCGCGGTGACGGTCGAGACGAGAGCGAAACCCGGCCGGCGGATCTCCCTCGCCGGCGACGTGCCGGACGGCCACTGGGCCCAGACGGCGGTCAACGACTTGGCCACCCGCGGGATGCTCGCGCTGGATGACGAAGGCCGTCTGCGCGGCGACCGGCTGGTCACCGTTACCGACGCCCGCCAGCAGTGGGACCTGATCGCCGATTCACTGAAGATTACCCGCACCAAGTAGGGGCGACCCTCGTGGTCGCCTTGCCGGCGACGGAGGTGAGCCGCGGCCTCAGACGACGTGCCCCTGCCCGTCGATTACGTACTTGACGCAGGTCAGCTCGGGCAGGCCCAGCGGACCGCGGGCGTGGAGCTTCTGGGTCGAGATGCCGATCTCCGCGCCGAACCCGAACCGACCGCCGTCGGTGAAGCGGGTCGAGGCATTGACGTAGACCGCCGCCGCGTCCACCTCGTGGGTGAACCGGCGGGAGTTGTCCAGGCTCCGCGTGACGATGGCCTCCGAGTGCAACGAGCCGTGCTCGGCAATGTGCTCGATGGCCTGGTCGATGCCGTCCACCACGCGGATCGAGAGGATCAGGTCGAGGTATTCCGTGTCCCAGTCCTCGTCGGTCGCGGGGACGGCATCCGCCAGATGCTGCCGGGTCCGCGCGCAGCCGCGCAGCTCGACCCCGGCCTCGCGCAACGGCGCGGCCACCGCCGGCAGGAACCGGTCGGCGATGGCTTCGTGCACCAGCAGCGTCTCCATCGCGTTGCACACCGCCGGGTAGCTGGTCTTGGCGTTGACCGCGATGGCCACCGCCTGGTCCAGGTCGGCCGATTCGTCGACGAAGGTGTGGCAGACGCCGGCGCCGTCGATGATGAACGGCACTCGGGCGTTCTCCTGCAAGGCCCGGATCAGCCCCTCGCCGCCGCGCGGGATGAGGCAGTCCAGATACTTGTCCGCCTGCATCAGCGCCAGCGCACTGTCGCGGGTGGTGTCGCGAACGAGCTGAATCGCCCCGGCCGGCGCGCCCTGGCTCTCGGCGGCGGACTGCAACAGCTCGGCGATGGCGGTGTTGGAGCGGATCGCCTCCTTGCCGCCGCGCAAGACCACCGCGTTGCCCGACTTGAGGCACAATCCGGCCGCGTCGGCGGTCACGTTCGGCCGGCTCTCGTAGATGATCCCAATCACCCCCAGCGGCACCCGCACGCGGCGGATCTCCAGGCCGTTCGGCCGCTTCCAGCCGTCGATCACCTCGCCGACGGGGTCGGGCAGCTCGGCCACCTCGCGCAGCCCGTCGGCCATGCCCTGGACGCGCGAGTCGTTGAGCAACAGCCGCTTCTGCAGCGCCGGCGTGAGGTCCAGCGACCGGGCCGCCTCGAGGTCCTTGGCGTTCTCGGCCAGCAGCCTCTCGCGGCCTGATTCGACCGCCCCGGCCATGGCCAACAGCGCCGCGTTCTTGGCCGCGGCGGGCAGCGCCGCCAGCGCTCGCGACGCCGTCCGCGCCTGCCGCCCCAACTCCTCGATGTGCTCAGTCGCGCCCATGTCGCTCCTCCGCCTCAGTCTCCGGGTGACTCGGTCAGCGCCAGGTTGTCCCGGTGGATCACTTCAGCGCCGCCCTCGTATCCGAGCTCGGTGGGAATATCCCAGCTCTTCATCCCGCGGATGCGGGCCACGTCGGCCGAGGAGTAGTTTACCAGACCCCGGGCCAGCTCGTGCCCGGCGTCGTCGATCACCCGCACCAGCGCGCCGGGCTCGAACTCGCCGGACGAGGCGCGGATGCCGACCGCCAGGAGGCTCTTGCCGCCACGGACCAGGGCCTCGGCGGCGCCGTCGTCGATGGTCAGATCGCCGGCCACGTCGCCGCTCTGGGCCAGCCACCGCTTGCGGCCGCGCAGCGTCTGCGGCGCCGGCAGGAAGGTGGTCCCGCCGCTCTCGCCCCGGACGATCCCGGCCACCGGCGGCTGCCCGTCGGCCGGCTTGCCCCGCGCGATGACCACCCGCGCGCCGACCCGGGTGGCCATCCGCGCGGCCAGCAGCTTGGTCGCCATCCCGCCTGAGCCGACTCCGCTGGCGCTCCCGCGCGCGGCGTGGAGCATGGCGTGGTCGATCTGCGAGACCTCGCGCAAGAGCTTGGGCGACCCATCCTCGTCGGGCACCCAGAGGCCGTCGGTATCGGTCAGGAAGATCAGCAGATCGGCCATCACCAGTTGCACCACCTGCGCGGCGAGCTGGTCATTCTCACCGTATTGGATCTCCTCCACCGCAACGGTGTCGTTCTCGTTGATGATCGGCACCACCTGGTGGCTGAGCAGTGCCAGCAGCGTGTTGCGGGCGTTGAGGTAGCGGCGCCGGTCGGCGATGTCGCCGCGGGTCAGCAGCACCTGGGCGACCATCACCCCTGCTTCGCGGAAGAAGTCGGCATAGAGCCGCATCAACTGGATCTGGCCGACCGCCGCGGCGGCCTGCTTGAGGCGCAGGTCGCGGCACTTGGTCAAGCCGAGCTGCGCCATCCCGGCGCGGATAGCTCCGGAGGTGACCAGCACCACGCCGTGGCCAGCCTGGCGCAGGGCGGCCAGTTGCAGCGCCAAGGAGCGCAGATAGTTGAGGTCCAGGTTGCCGCGCGGGTCGCCGAGGACCTTGGTGCCCACCTTGACCACCACCACCGGTGCCTCGCCCATCTTCCGGCTCCTAGTCCTCGTAGTCCATCTCCGCCCCGCCGATCCGGACCACGTCGCCGTCCCGGCAGCCGGCCTCGCGAAGGGCGTCAATCACGCCCATCCGGACCAGCTTGCGGTGGAGGCGCATGACCGCCTCGTCGTTGTCCAGATCGCAGATGGCCATGGCCCGTTCCACCGCGGCTCCGGTCACCTGGTACAACTCCTCGTCGAGCTGCTCGATCGCGAACGAGTCGTCCGGCTCCGGCTCGGGCTCGGCGGCCTCGGCCTCCGACCGGCGCGCGACCAGGGTCATGGCCGGCGCGGCGGCCAGCGCCAGGGACACCGCGCGGACCAGCTCGGGCAGGCCCGCGCCGGTCACCGCCGAGACCGGATACACCACGGTCACCCCTCTGGCCTGCAACTCCTCGGCCACCAACTCGGCCATGGCGTCACCGTCGGGGAGATCGATCTTGTTGGCCACCACCAGTTCGGGCAGTTCGGCCAGGCCCGGGTCGTAGGCCACCAGCTCGGCGCGGATGGCGTCGTAGTCGGCGACCGGGTCGGGCCGCTCGATCCCCGACACGTCGAGCAGGTGGACGATCACCCGGGCGCGCTCGAGGTGGCGGAGGAAGCGGTGGCCCAGCCCGCGGCCCTCGGCTGCGCCGTCGATCAGGCCGGGCAGGTCGGCCACCACGAAGCTGCGGCCGTAGTCGACCCGGACCACGCCCAGGTTCGGCGAGAGGGTGGTGAAGGGGTAATCGGCGATCTTCGGCTTGGCCGCGCTGAGCCGCGAGATGAGGGTGGACTTGCCGACGTTGGGGTACCCCACCAGGGCCACGTCGGCGAGGAGCTTGAGCTCCAGCCGCAGCCGGCGCGTCTCGCCCGGCTCGCCCAGCTCGCGCATCACCGGGGCCTGGTTGGTGGGTGTGGCGAACGAGGCGTTGCCCTGCCCGCCGCCGCCGCCGCGGCAGATGACCAGCCGGTCGCCGGCGCTGACCAGGTCGCCCAGCAGCGCGCCGGTGTCGTCGTCGTAGACCAGCGTGCCGGCCGGGACCTTGACCACCTGGTCGCCGCCGTCCGCGCCGTGACGGTGTTTGCCGCTGCCGGCCCCGCCGTCGCCGGCGGTGAAGTGGTGCTGGTAGAGGAAGTCGACCAACGTGCTCTGGTCGGGGTCGGCGACCAGGATGACGTCACCGCCACGGCCACCGTCGCCGCCGTCGGGTCCGCCGCGGGGATGGTACTTCTCGCGCAGGAAGTGCGACGCGCCGTCGCCGCCGCGACCCGCCCGGACCTCGATCCGGGCCTGGTCGACCAGCTCGGCCATGGTTACTCGCTCAGCGCCTCCACCACGGCGCGGTGGCGGCTCTTGCCGGCGCGCCGGATGGTCTGGTACTGGACCACGCCGTTGACCATGGCGAACAGCGTGTCGTCCTTGCCGATGCCGACGTTGTCACCGGGGAGGATGCGGCTGCCGCGCTGGCGCACGAGGATCGTCCCGGCGTGGACGGTCTGGCCGGCGTAGCGCTTGACGCCGAGGCGCTGTCCGTTGCTGTCCCGACCGTTGCGGGTCGAGCCCAATCCCTTCTTGTGCGCCATGTGCTACTCCTCGTCGGCCTCGTCGTCGGCCTCGTCCTCGTCGTCGAGGATCTCGTCGTCTTCGTCGTCGAGGATCTCCTCCTCGGCCTCGGCGGCGTCGAGCTCGGTCGGCTCGTCGAGCAACGCCTCGGCGGCGAAGGTCTCGCCCTCGAACAAGATGCTCTCGATGGTCACCTGCGTCAGATCGGCCCGGGCGCCCCACCGGCGGCGGTAGCCCTTCTTGGCCTTGTACTTGAACCCGTGAACCTTCTTGCCGCGCAGGTGACGGCGGACGTGCCCGCGGACCTCGGCGCCGTCGACGGTGGGCGTGCCCAGGGCCACCCGTTCGTCGGTACGGACCAGCAGGACCCGGTCGAACACCACCTGGCCGCCCTCGTCCACCGGCAGGCGCTTGAGGGTCACGTAGCGCCCCAATTCCACCTTATGCTGCTGTCCGCCGCTCTCAATCAGGGCGTACATGACTCGGCACTCCCGGCGCCTCCGAACCCGGCGGCGCGACCGCCAACCATAGCATTGCAGAGCCCAACTGTCAACCGCGGGACGCGCCCAACGGCGCCCCCGGACGGTCACGGACGCCAGGCGTGCCTACTTCCGGTCCAGCGCCCGGGCGATCTTGGTTGGCAGGCCCCAGATGGTGATGAAGCCCACCGCCGCGGTGTGGTCGTACTGGTCGGCCTGGTCGTAGGTCGCCAGCTCGTAGCTGTACAGCGCCTTGGCCGAGGTCCGGCCTTCGACCACCGCCGAGCCTTTGAACAGCCGGACCCGGACCGAGCCGCTGACGTTGCGCTGAGTCGAATCCACGAAGGCGTCGAGGTGCGGGCGGAGCGAGCCGTGCCACAGGCCGTTGTAGACCAACTGCCCGTACCGCTGGGCGACCAGCCGCTTGTACTCCAGCGTGTCCTTGTCCAGGGTCAGGTGCTCCAGGTCGCGGTGGGCGGCGAACAGCACCGTTCCGGCCGGGCACTCGTAGATCTCGCGGGACTTGATCCCCACCAGCCGGTCCTCGACCAGGTCGACCCGCCCGACGCCGTGCCGGCCGGCGATGGCGTTCAGCTCGGCCAGCAGGCTGACCGGGTCCTTGGCCGCGCCGTTCAGCGACACCGGCACGCCCTGCTCGAAGCCGATCTCGACCAGCTCCGGCCGGTCCGGCGCGTCTTCCGGCCGGGTGGTCCACTCGTAGGCGCCCTCGGGCGGGGCGGCGTTGGGATCCTCCAGCACGCCGCACTCGCAGCTCCGGCCCCACAGGTTGACGTCGGTGCTGTACGGATTGTCGAGGTCGACCGGGATGGGGATCGTGTGCTGTCTGGCGTACTCGATCTCCTGCTCCCGCGTCATGCCCCACTCGCGCGCCGGGGCGATGACCTTCAGCGACGGCGCCAGGGCGGCGAAGGTGACCTCGAACCGGACCTGGTCGTTGCCCTTCCCGGTGCAGCCGTGGGAGACGGCGTCGCAGCCGGTTTCGGCGGCGATTCTGACCATCTCCTCGGCGATCAACGGCCGGGCGAGGCTGGTCGCCAGCAGGTACTTGTCGTTGTAGACGGCGCCGGCCCTGAGCGCCGGGAAGACGAACTCGCGAACGAAGCGGTCCTTGGCGTCGACCACGTGGGACTCGACCGCCCCGACCGTCAGCGCCTTCTGCCGGATCAGCTCGTAGTTGCGCTCCTCGCCGATGTCGAGGGCGATGGCCACAACCTCCGCCTGGTACGTCTCCTTCAGCCACCTGACCGCGACGCTGGTGTCCAGCCCGCCCGAGTAAGCCAACGCAATCCGCTTCACTGACATCGCTGCTCGTCCTTTGCTCTACCGACGCCGGCAGTGTATCACAACTCGACCACGTCCCCGTAGCCCGGCACGCTGGTGGACCAGCCCAGTTCGTCGCGCACCGTGGCCGCCAGCGCCTCGGCCGCGGCCGGCTCACCGTGGGTGAACCAGACCTGTCGCGGCGCCGGATTCAGGCCGCGCAGCCAGTCCAGCAGCCCGTTCCGGTCGGCGTGGCCGCTGAGGCCCTCGATCTGCTCGACCCGACAGCGCACCCGCCGCTCCTCGCCCAGGATGCGGACTTCTTTCTCGCCGTTCAGGATGCGCCGGCCCAGCGTGTGCTCGGCCTGGTACCCGACGAACAGCACCGTGCTCTCCGGCCGGTCGATGTTGTGGTAGAGATGGTGCTTGATCCGCCCGGCGGTGCACATCCCGGAGGCCGACAGGATGACGCAGCCGCGGATCCGGTTGATGGCCTTCGAGGCCTCGGTGGTTGGGGTGAAGTGGAGCGGCTCGAAGCCGACCGGGTCGTGGCCGCCGTCGACCAGCGCGCGGGCCTCCTCGTCATAGCACTCCGGATGCCGGCGCAGGATGTCGGTTGCCTTGACCGCCATGGGACTGTCCACGAAGGTCGTCACCGGCGGGATCTGATCGCTCTCCATGAGCTTGCGCATGTAGTACAGCAAGGTCTGCGTGCGGCCCACCGCGAAGCTGGGGATGACCACGTTCCCGCCGCGGTCGAGGGTGCCGTTGATCACGTCCCGGAGCTTGTCCACGGCGAACTCCAGGTCGTCGTGGACGCGGTCGCCGTAAGTCGATTCGCAGACCACCGCGTCGGCTCGGTCGAAAGGCTCCGGATCGCGGAGGATGACCTTCCCCGCGACGCCCACGTCGCCGGAGAAGACCACCCGCCGGCGCTGGCCGGCGCTGGACAGGTCGAGCGCCAGGTGCGCCGAGCCGAGCATATGGCCGGCGTCGTTCCAGGTAGCCTCGACCCCCGGCGCCACCGGGACCGTCCGGTGGTAGCGCACCGGCTCGGCCAGCCGGATGGCCGCCCAGGCCTCGGCGGTGTCGTAGAGTGGTCTGGCCGCGGGCAGCTCGCGCCCCTCGCGGCGGTGGCGCTTGGTCTTGAAGCGGGCGTCCTCTTCCTGGATGTGGGCGGAGTCCAGGAGCAGCAGCTCAAGCAGATCGGCCGTGGCCGGGGTGCAGAAGATCTTGCCCCGGAAGCCCTGCCGGACCAGCAACGGCAAGCGGCCGATGTGGTCGATGTGCGCGTGGGTCAGCACCACGGCGTCCACGGCGGCCGGGTCGAACGGGAGGTCGTCCCAGTTGTGCGCCTGGTGGCTGCGCTCCTGGAACAGACCACAATCGACCACCACCCGCGACTCGCCGAGATCGAGGTGGTAACACGACCCCGTCACGTTCCGAGCCGCTCCGCAGAAGGTGAGTTGCACGCCGGGTCTCCGAGACACCGCTCGACTTCGCCGTCGAGCGCCCCGTCCCTTGCGTCCCGGGGTTGGTCTTGTCCCCGGCGGTGCCGTTTGCCGTCGCGGCGCCGTTGGCCGATAATGGCGCGGGGAGTCCCATGACCATCGACGAACTGGTCCGCCGCTGCGACAGCCTGCACCGCGACCTGGCCGAGGAGTACCACCGCGCCGGGACCGGGGTGCAGGCCGGGCTCGATACCACCGGCATCTTCGACCGTTACGACGATCTGGTCGGGCTCGACCTGGTGGCGCAGGTCACCGCGGCGGCGCGGTCCGCCGAGGGCGACGAGCGCCGGCGGCTGGAGCTCCTGCGGGCCCACGTCGCCTGGATCTACGACGCCCACGCCGGCCGGACCGTGACCGATGCGATTCAGCACCAGGAGTCCCTCGCGGAGGTCGAGGTCGACGGCCGGCGGATGCCCTACCGGGCGCTGCAGGTGGCCATCGTCAATGAGGCGGACCGCGCCCGACGCGGACGCCTGGCGGCCGCGCGGGACGAGGCGCTGGACCGGTTCGAGCCGCTCTACCTGGACCAGGTCCGCCTGTGGCACCGGGTCGCCGGGGACCTGGGCTACCGTGACCATTACCGGCGTTGCCTGGACCCCACCTGGCTGCCGCTGGACCGTCTGCGCCGGGTCATGGCGCGGCTCCTGGCCGAGACCGAGGAGGTCTACCACCGGGTCTTGCACCGGCACCTGGCGGGTCAGGGCATCCCCGCCGACCAGGGCACCTGGGCCGATCTGGTCCACCTCTTCCGGGTGGTCGATCACGACGCCTGGTTCCCGGCCGAATCGCTGGTCGCCCAGATGACCGGCCTGATGGAATCCATGGGCCTGGACATCCGGGCCGGCGGCAACGTGGACTTCGATCTGGACGACCGTCCGCTCAAGTCGCCGCGGCCGTTCTGCTCGGTGATCGAGATCCCGCGACGGGTGGTGCTGGTGCTCCGTCCGGTGGGCGGGCTGAGCGACTACGCCGCGTTCCTCCACGAGCTGGGCCACGCCATGCACTTCGGCCACACCGCGCCCGACCTGGCCTGGGAGTACCGCTACCTCGGCGACAACAGCATCACCGAGGGCTTCGCCTTCCTGTTCGACCGGTTGACGGTCCATCCCGCCTGGCTTCGCGACGTGGCCGGCGTGCCGGACCCGGAGCCGTTGGTCGAGCTGCTGGCCCTGCGCGAGCTGATGATGCTGCGCAAGTACGCGGCGCAGTTGATCTACGAGCAAGATCTGTTCGAGGCCGTCGGGACGGCGGAAGACTTGTCCCCCTGGCGGGAGGAGTACGCCCGGCGCCTCGGCGCGGCCACCGGCGTCCGCCAGCCACCGGCCAACTACCTGAACGGAATCGACCCGTTGTTCTACAGCGCCCGGTACCTGCAAGGCTGGCTGTTCGAGGCGGCCCTGAGCGAGCATCTGACGCACCTCTTCGGCGACCACTGGTTCCGCGACCGCGGCGCCGGCGAGCTGCTGTTGTCCCTCTACCGCCGCGGCCAAGACCGACCGGTGGCGGAAGTGTTCGAGTCCATCGGCGCCGAGTCGCTGGGGCTGGGGCCGGTGATGGCGAGGGTGGAGCGGGAGTTGGGCGACTGGCCTACTGCGGGGTGAGCAAGTAGGCCGCGGCGTTCTGATAGCGGTCGAGCACGATGTGTCCAGCGCCGCTGATCGCCGTGGGTACGCACCAGCCGTCGATGCCAGACACCGACACCGAGAGATCGAACAGTTGGCCGTTGTCCCACAGATAGAGCGCCACCTCGTTGCTCGAGTAGGCGATCTTGCCGCCGTCGTTCATCCGCGCGTCTAGGCCGCTGTCCAAGGACCAACGGTCGTCGATGATGTGCACGACCCCGTCTCGCAGCAGCCACACCTGCGACTTGTAGTAGCCGCCACCTCGACCGGAAACCCACCCATTGTTGTTGACCGAGACAGCCCGGAATCCGTCGAGGTACTGTAGGGCGCCGACACTCCACAGGAAGCCGCGATCGGCGTCGGCCGAGTAGCCGACCACCGTGTCCGCATCGTTGAGGTCATAGGCGTACCCGTCATACGCGGTGCCGGACGAGGTCAGGAGTGGCCCGAGATCCTCCATCGCTCCGTCGCGCCACAGGAACGGGCGCCACAGTCCCGTGCCGTCTTGTGCCCCGCCTGCCACATGCCCGTCCGCGTTCACGGCGTAGGCGAGGCTTTCACTTCCGCCCAGCGTGCCCAGGTCCGTCATGGTCCCGTCCTGCCACAAGAAGGCGTGCTGCGAGGCCCCGGCACGCAGGGAGGCACCGACGATCTGGCCCTGGTCGTTGATGTCGCAGGCGGTCGCCGTGGGCCCGCCGAGCGTGCCGAGATCCGTCATGGTCCCGCTGATCCAGCGGAACGCACGCCAGACCCCGGCGGTGTTCTTGGCGGCACCGACGACCTCTCCGGCGCTGTTGACCCCGTACGGCACCACCTCCGCGCCGCCAAACTGGTTGACGATCTCGGTCACCGTGTAGCTCGGGGCCGTCGCCCCGCTGGTGACCTCGATCGGGGTCGAGCCCCAACCGTACCTTCCAGACGTGGCTTCGGTGGTCCGGACTTTGGCGGTGTAGCTGCCCTGGAGGTGGTAGGTGTGCGCGGCGGTGTTGCCGGCGCTGGAGTGGTCGAAGGTGCCGTCTCCGTCGAAGTCCCAGTCGTACAGGATGACCGTCGTGCCGGAGCGGACCAGGGTGGCCGTGAAGCTGACCTCGCGCCCGGCGGCGAGCAGACTGGGCACGGCAACCAGGTTCACCGCCGGCTTGACCGTGACGGCACGCGTCGCCGTCAGGGCCGACGCCGGCTTGCCGGCCTGCTGCTCGACGGTGGCCTGGATCACCGCCACGCCGGGGGCGACACCGGTTACCCCGACGGTGTTGTCGGCCGCCGGAGCGAGTGAGACGAGGCTGGCGCCAGCGGTAGCACTCCAGGACACCGAAGGGATCGTTACCGTGTAGGCGTTGGCATCCGTGGCGGCAGCGTAGAAATTGAGACTATCCCCGACGTAGACCGACGAAGGCGTGCTGGACCAGTAGTCGTTCGGATCCTTGACCGTGAAACCGGTCACGGTGCTGTCCATGGCTAGCGTGACCTGCGCGATCTGTCCCGGTTGGGTGGTCACGGTGGTCGTGCCGTAGGCTTGTGCCGTGCCTTGAGCCCCAGTCTGCGGGTAGGCCGTCGCGGTCAGGATCAGGCTGGTGAAGGGCAGGTCGCGGAAACTGACGGTCGAGGTGTCGCCGACCGTGGGCCGGTCGACGGTCTGCTCGGCCAGGGTCTGCCAGTCATACTGCGCGTCGCCGCGGCGGATGGTGACCTGAAGGCTGTTGGCGGCCGACGGGAACATCCGCGCCCGCGGCGGCCACTTGATGGTGATGGTGGCCTGTCCGTCGTTGCCGAGCGGCGGGTTGGAGGCGTTGCCCCCGCAGGCAGCCATCGACACCAGGGCCGCTGCCGCCAGAATGCCGAGTACCCAGGTACGCATCCCGGCCTCCTATTCGATGGTCACATCGACCCCGCTGGCCGCCACGGTCACCACGACCTGCGCCTCCGCCTTCTGACCCGCGTTGTCGGTGAACCAGGCCTTGGCGGTGTAGGTGCCGACGCCGAGGTCGTTGTACGACGGGGTCAGGCTGACCGTGGCCGAAGTGAGGCCAGTCCCGGAAGAGTTGCCATAGGTGTCGTAGTCGCCGTCGCCATCTCGGTCGAGGTAGACGGTGAGCCAGGTCGCGGGCCAAGTCAAGGGCAGGTTCCCGTCCCAAGTCGCCGACGCGGTGAAGGTGATGCTGTCCTTGACGTAGACGGGGTTCGGCTCGGCCGTCAAGGACAGCGTCGGTTGCGCGTACGCCGCGATGGTGACCAGCGTGTCCGACTGAGCACGCTGGCCGTACCCGTCCTCGAAGTAAGCCTTCAGATGGTAGGTGCCCGACCCATACGGCTGCCAACTCAGGTCGATGCTGAATTCGGATCGTCCGTTGGCATCGTCGCCCCCGACGAACCCGATTGTCTCGTCGTCCGTGCCGTCGCCGTTGCGGTCGACGCGGAGGTAGTTGTAGTCGGACAGCGGGCGGCTTGGGTCCCAGGTGGCACTCACTGCTACGGTGACCGTCTGGAGCGGGTAGATCGGGGAAGCCGGCGGAGTCAGGGTCAGGGTCGGCAAGGTGACCACGTCAACGGTCAACTCACAGACCAGTTGTCCGGAACCGGATTCAGCTTGCTGTGAGACGACCTGCACCACGGCTCGGCCCGAGGCCGTGCCGGTGACGGTGCACTGGCCGGCGGTGGGCCAAGCCAGAGCGGTGTACTCAGAGCCGCTGGTGACGGTCCAGGTCGCCGCCGGTACCAGCACCTGATAGCCGTCTCCGTCGTACGCGGCTACGGTCACGTCGACACCGGATCCGCTGGTGATCCGAAGGCTGTACTGCCCGGCCTCGGCCCCGTCGGTCAGGCCGGAACCCGACAGTTCGTACCGGGTGACCGTGCTGGCCATGGTCAGCCGGACCTCGAGCACGTCACCGGCGGCGCCGGTCAGCGTCTGAGTCGCCGTCGCCTGCGCGATGCCTTGTCCGTCCGGCTCCGGGTAGGCGGTCGCCGTGAAGCGCAGGGCCCCGGCAGGAAGATTCTCGAGTCGCACCTCCGAGGTGCCTCCCGCCGCCGGGCGCCCCACCGACTGGCTGCTGGAGAAGATGCCGGTCTGAACCACCTCAAGGACGATGCTCTGAGCGAGCAGCGGGACCATCCTGGCTGGTTCCGGCCAGCGGATCACCACCACGGCCCGAACGCCCTGAGCCGGAGTGTCCGGCCCGGCCCCGCCGCAGCCGGTCAGCAGACCGGTCAGGGTCGCCGCGAGGAGGAAGGTTGCCGTGCGCATCGTGCCCGCCTCCTAATCCACCACGACCACGGCCGACACGGCGTCGACCCCGACGTTGACGGTGGCGCTCGCCGTCTGGCCGAAGTTGTCGGTCACGGTCAGCTTGGCGGCGTATGTTCCGGCGGTGGTGTAGCTCCAGGTCCGTTCCGCGGTCGAGCCGCTGGTCGCGTCCACCTTGCCGTCGCCGTCGAAGTCCCATTGGTAGAAGGTCACGCGGGCCACGGGATCGGCCGTGGTCGTGGCGTTGAAGGTGAAGACCTGGTGGACCGAGCCGCCGCTCGGGCTGACGTACGCCGTGACCGTCGGCTTCCGGGCGGCCAGGACGCGAATCGTGACGAAGTTGCTGTTGGCCTGTCCGGCGTCGTCGGTCACCCGCAGCGTGGCGTTGTAGATCCCGGCTGTGTCGTAGGCGAAGGTCGATTCGGCGGTCGAGTCGCTCTCCACGTCGTACCGGCCGTCACCCTCGTAATCCCACTCGTACTTCTCCACGCGCCGGCCTACCGCCGGCTGGACGGTGGCTTTGAGCTTGACCGCGACCGTCACGCTGACCCGGCTCCGGTCCGCTTCCACGTTGACCGTCGGTGGCTGCGGGCCGCCGGACTGCGCGCCGGTGAGGCGCAGTGTGACCACCGACATGCGGCCCTTGGTGATGGTGAGCTTCTGCGACGCCTGCCCGACCCCGGCCTTCTGCGCGGTGACCTCCAACTCCGTCGGCGGTAGCTCGACGAAGCTATAGATCCCGTCCCCACCGGTGAGACCGAAGTTGGTCGAGTTGCTGATGCCGATCAACGCGCCGCCGACCGGGTTGCCCTGGCTGTCGATCACCAAGCCCGTCAAGCCGCCGGTCTGCGGGTTGCTGTCGGCTGGAAGCTGGAACGTGCCCGCGTTGGCGACGTTGTTGGCCTGGATGGCGATGTTGCTCTGTTGCCTCGTGTACCCGGGATAGGCCGCCGACAGATCGTAGCTGCCACCTGAGGGAAGGCTGCCAAAGGCGAAGGAGCCATCCGTCCCGGTGCTCTGGAAGTACTTCTGGCCGCCGACCTCGATCCACACCGCCGGCCGGCCCTGGGACGCCTGGCGGCTGGTCGCCGAAGGCAGTTCGACTCGTCCTTCCACCGCGCCCGTGGTCGCACTGACGGTCTTGTCGAGAGTCGGCGCGACCGTGGCCTGGCCGTCGGCCGGTATCGCCTCCGGTGTCACCTCCGGCGTCACCTCCGGCGTCACCTCCGGCGTCGCCTCCGGTGTCACCTCCGGTGGCACCACCGGGCCACCGCCGCACGAGGCCAGGAGGCATAGCATTACGGCAGCCGGAACTGCTCTGTTCCGCGCGCGCCAACCCGCCACCGCCAACGAGCGCATCAGGACTCTCCGCGCTCGCGTTCCCCAACCCCCCGAACGTACCGAGTTGAGGCATGGTTCCCGCCGACTTCGTCAAGCTCCGGCATGCTTTCCGGCGCTCAGGTCAGCCCCGCCCGGATCAGGTCCTGGACGTCCAGCAGACCGACCGCCCGCCCCTGCTCATCCACCACGCTGAGGTTGTCGAACTCACGGGCCTGCATCACCGCCAGGGCCTCGGTCGCCAGCCGGTCCGGGGTGATGGTGGTGGGGTTGCGGCTCATCACTTCGGCAATCCGCTGCTGGAGGACCTCACCGCCGCGGGCGCTGAGGTGGCGGCGGAGATCGCCGTCGGTGAAGATGCCGACCAGCTTGCCCGACCCATCGACCACGTTGGCCGCGCCGCGCACCGGCGAGCGGGTCATCACCAGCAGGGTCTCTTCGACCGTCGCGTCGGCGATGACCACCGCCTGATCCATCCCGGCGCGCATCACGTCGCCGACGGTCAGCCGCAGCCGCCGGCCCAGTGACCCGCCGGGGTGCGTCCGGGCGAAGTCCTCGGCGGTGAACTGCCGCGCCTGCATCACCGTCATCGCCAGCGCGTCGCCCAGGGCGAGCATGGCCGTGGTGCTGGCCGTCGGCGACAGGTTGTGCGGGCAGGCCTCGCGCTCGACCGGCACCTGCAGCACCACCTCGGCCTGTTGGCCCAAGGTCGAATCGGGCCGGCCGGTGACCGCCACGATCGGAGTCCCAAGCCGCACCAAGGAAGGCAGCAGCGCCGCGATTTCGTCGGATTCGCCGCGGAAGCTGAAGATGATCACCACCTCGCCGGGCTGGATCATGCCCAGATCGCCGTGCACTCCCTCGGCGGCCGAGACGAACACCGCCGGCGTGCCGGTGCTGGACAGGGTCGCGGCGACCTTGTGGGCGATGTGGCCCGACTTGCCCACGCCGCTGACGATCACCCGTTGGCCGGGCCGGTCGAGTATTAGCCTGACCGCCCGGCAGAAGGCGGCCTCGTCGAGCTGCTCGCTCTGGGCCGCCACCGCCAGGGCCTCGATCCCCAGCACCTCGCGCGCCGTGGTCACCCACTCCTGGTTCACGCCGTCGCCTCCCGGATCCGCAGGACCGTCTCCAGCAACGGCCGGAGCTCGGCCAGTGAAAGCATGTTCGGCCCGTCGCACAGGGCCTCGTTGGGGTTGTCGTGGACTTCGAGGAACAGGGCGTCCACGCCGACCGCCACGGCGGCCCGGACCAGCGGCGCCACGAACCGCCGGTCGCCGCCGCTCTGGGCGCCGCCGGCGGCCGGCAACTGCACGCTGTGGGTGCCGTCGAAACAGACCGGGTAGCCCAGCTCGCGCATGGTCGGCAGGCCGCGCAGGTCGACCACCAGGTTGTGGTACCCGAAGCTGCTCCCACGCTCGGTCAGCAGGATCCCCGCGGCGCCACCGTGCGAGAGCTTGCCGACGGCGTTGACCATGTCGCCGGGGGCCATGAACTGGCCCTTCTTGACGTTCACCGGCCGGCCGGTGGCGGCGGCGGCCAGGAGCAGGTCGGTCTGCCGGCAGAGGAAGGCGGGGATCTGCAGCAGGTCGGCCACCTCGGCCACCGGCCCGCACTGCGCCGGTTCGTGGACGTCGGTGGTCACCGGCACGGCGAGCCGGTCGCGGATCCGCGCCAGCACCGCCAGACCGGCCGCCAGTCCCGGCCCGCGGTAGCTGCTCACCGACGAGCGGTTGGCCTTGTCGAAGCTGGCCTTGAAGATGAACGGCAGGCCCAGCTCGCCGGTCAGGGAAACCAGCGCCTCGGCGATGCGGGTCACCCGGTCCTCGGCCTCGATCACGCACGGCCCGGCGATCAGGGCCAGCGGCCGACCCGCGCCGATGATGATGTCGGGACCGACGGTAACGTTGCGCATGGCGCGGATTATAGCATCTTGGACGTTCGCCGACCCGGCCTGTGCTAAGCTTGCGGTGGCATCCACCGCTCGCCGGCGGCGAGCACGAAACCCCTCTCCCTTCAGGGAGAGGTCGGCCCGAAGGGCCGGGTGAGGGTGGGCGAGAGGCGCCTCGTGACGGCACCCTCACCCGCCTCGCTGCGCTCGGCGACCTCCCTGAAGGGGAGGAGTTGAACGTGGTGGACCGGTGCGGAGGAGCGGTGCATGGCGCGGCGGGTGTTGATGGTGGCGGGCGACCCTTCCGGCGATCACCACGGCGCCGGGCTGGCCGCCGAGCTGCTGCGGCGCGAGCCTGACCTGGCGCTGTTCGGCTGCGGCGGGCCGCGCATGGCCTCGGCCGGGGTCCTGGTCACCGGGAACCTGGTCGCGCTGTCGGCCATCGGTCTGGTGGACGTGCTGCCCAACTACCCCAAGGCGCGCCGGATGCATTTCGAGCTGTGCCGGAGGCTCCGAGCCGACCCGCCGGACGCCGCCGTGTTGATCGACTGCGGCGCCTTTAACCTGCCGCTGGCACGGGTCCTGAAAGAGCTCGGCGTGCCCGTCCTCGGTTACTTCCCGCCCGGCTCTTGGAGCGGCTCGCGGCGGAGGGCGCGCGACGTGGCGGCGGTCTACACCTCGGTCGCCACACCGTTCCCGCAGGCGCTGGCGGCGTACGGGGAGCTGGGCCTGCCGGCCGAGCTGGTCGGCCATCCCTTGGTCGAGGAGCTGGCGCCGCTGGCCGAAGAGCGCCGCTGCCTGACGCTCTCGACCCCGGTCCTGGGCCTGCTGCCCGGCAGTCGTCGGCAGGAGATCCGGCAACTGCTGCCGCCCCTGTTGGGCGCCGCCCGGCGGCTGATGGCCGAGCTGCCCGGGCTGCAGGTGATCGTCTCCCGCGCCGAGAGCGCGCCGCGTCGGTTGTTCGACCGGTGCCTGGCCGACGCCGGGCTGGAGGTTCAGGTCCTGGAGGGCAGCCGCGAAGTGATGCGCCGCGCGACGGCGGCCATCGTCAAGTCCGGCACCACCTCCCTGGAGGCCATGCTCTGCGAGCTGCCGATGGTGGTGGTCTACCGGGCGGGCACGTTGGCCTACCTGGTCGCCTCGGCCTACTACTGGCCGCGCCCCAGGTACTGGGCGATGCCGAACATCCTGGCCGACGACCTGATCGTCCCGCAGCTCTTTCAGTACCGGGTCAACGCGCCGAACCTGGCGGCCAAGGTCCGGCCGCTGTTGTCCGACACGCCGGCCCGCCGGACGATGCTCGATGCCCTCCGCGCCACGGCCCAGAAGCTCGGCGGCCCCGGCGCGACGGCGCGGGCGGCGGAGGCCGTGCTGCGTATGCTCCCTGACCCGGATCACGAGTCGCTCCCCGGCAACGGGGCACGGGATGGTGAACGTGGTACCGACAGCAGCCGGTGACAGGAAAGGTCTCGGCGCCGGCAGGGCGGTCGGGCTGGCTCTCGCCGTGGCGGCCCTGGTCTTGTCCGGCGGCGAGTCGAGCGTGGTCTTCCCGCGGGAGTCCTGGCTCGCCGCTTCGCCGGAATCGCAGGGCCTGAGCTCAGCCGGCCTGGCCGAAGCGGTCGAGTACATGGCCGACAACTTCGGCGCCGAGGGCGCCGACGAGTTGGTCATCATCCGCGACGGCTATCTCGTCCACCAAGGTCCACGGTGCGACGCCTACCATGCGCTGCGCTCCGTGACCAAGGTGTTCACCAGTACAGTGTTGGGCGTGCTGGTGGGGGACGGCCGCTGCGGCCTCGAGACTCGAGCGGCCGAGCTGCTGCCGGAGCTGGCCGAGCAGTATCCCGGCTACCGGGGCTTGAGGTTACGCCATCTGGCGTCGATGACGGGCGGCTACCAGGGCAAGGTGGTCGATGTCGGCCCCGGTCAGGAATGGGGCGACCCGTTGGTCTACGTCACTACGCCGGATCGGCCGGCGTTCGAGCCGGGCTCGCAGATAGCCTACAACGACCACGATGTCCACCTGCTCGGCCGCCTGCTCGCAACCCGCGTGGCGCGCGAGCCGTTGGGAGAGACCTTTCAGCGCCGCATCGCCGGGCCGCTCGGCATGACCCGCTGGGAGTGGGGTGCCTCGGGCGTGGTGGACGGCATGGTTCACCACAACGCCGCCGGGACGCCTGCCTTGCGGGGCGGCAGTGGGGTCAAGACCACGCCGCTGGACTTGGCGCGTCTCGGTCTTCTGTACCTCAACGGCGGTGTCTGGAACGGACGGCAACTGCTCCCGAGCTGGTACGTGGCGGAGGCGACCACGACCCGGGTGCCGCCCGAACTGCCGGGTCGCAGCCGCAGCCTGTTGGGTGGCGCCTACGGATACTACTGGTGGACCAACGGCCTCATGGCCACTGGCCGGCGACGCTGGCCGTCGGCGCCCGCGGGTGCCTATACCGCGCACGGCGGCAGCACCAACTACTGCTTGGTCATCCCGGAATGGCGGATGGTGATCGTCCGGATGGGCGAGACGGCGATGCCTGGCAGCTACCAGCGTCAGGATGAGATCATGAATGGGTTCCTCGCCCGCGTGGCCGCTGCCTTGAGGGCTGAGCCGAAGCGCCGGCCGGCGGTCACCGGCTTCACCTTGATCGACGCTGACACCGACCAGCCGGTCGCCGGCCACGACCCGCTCGCGGACGGGACGATCCTCGATCTGGACAAGCTGCCCGCCAGTCGCCTCAACATCCGCGCCAACACCGAGCCGGCGACGGTGGGCAGTGTTCGCTTCGGCCACGACCACGAGCCCGGCTACCGCACCGAGAACAGCGCGCCCTATGCCGTCGGCGGCGACTCGGGCGGCGACTATGAAGCCTGGCCCATCGGCCCCGGCGAGCACGCCCTGACGGCCACGCCGTACGCCGACCGGGACGGGGCCGGTGAGGCCGGAACCGCGCTGTCGATCCGATTCCAGGTGCGCTCGTCGGCCTCGAACGCGCGACGGACCCGAGTCGCCATCGCCGGCGAGCAGTGGCTCCTCAACGGTCGGCCGACGTACGCCGGCCGGACCTGGCGTGGCCGACGAGTCGAGGGGTTGTTGTTCAACGCCCGCCTGGTTCAGGGGGTCTTCGACGACCTCAATCCCGCCACCCGAGGTCACTGGGTCTATCCCGATACCGGGACCTGGGATCCCGACCGCAACACCGCCGAGTTCCTGGCGGCCATGCCCATCTGGCGCGCCCACGGGCTGCTGGCGTTTTCGCTCAATCTACAGGGCGGAGCACCGCGCCGCGACAGTCGCGAACAGCCCTGGCACAACTCCGGATTGACGCCCGCCGGGGCGCCGCGGCCCGAGTACCTGGGCCGCCTGGCCAGCATTCTGGACCGCGCCGACCAGTTGGGCATGGTCGTGATCCTGGGGCTGTTCTATTTCGGTCAGGATGAGCGCCTGCTCAACGAAGACGCGGTGTGCCGAGCCGTGGACCAGGTGGTCGAATGGGTCCTCGATCTCGGCTATGAGAACGTGGTGATCGAGATCAACAATGAATGCGACGTTCGCTACGACCACGCCGTGCTGCGGCCGGATCGAGTCCACGAGCTGATCCGGCGAGCCCAGAGCCACCATCGCCAGGGACGCCGCCTGCTGGTCAGCACCAGCTATGGCGGCGGGTCCATACCGGGCGAATCGGTGGTCCGCCAGGCGGATTACCTCCTCCTGCACGGAAACGGTGTGGACGACCCTGGTCAGCTTGCCGAAATGGTCCGCCAGACGCGCCACGTGCCGGGCTACCGTCCGATGCCGATTGTGGTCAACGAAGACGACCACTACGACTTCGACCGGCCGCGAAGCAATCTCCTCGCCGCCCTCGACGAGTACTGCTCCTGGGGCTTCTTCGACGGAGGCCTGAACAACTACCGGGACGGCTTCCAGTGCCCGCCGGTAGACTGGACCCTGAACACGGAACGCAAACGGGCGTTCTTCGCCAAGATCAAGGACATCACCGGGCCATAGGCACCAGCGCGCCGACGACCGCTACACCCGCTCGACCTTCTCCCATCCGCCGCCGTCGATCGACTTGGTGACTGCTTCCAGGACCGCCTGGCATTTGGCGCCGTCGCGGAAATCGGGGGCGACGGGCCGGTCGTCGGCGATGGCGTTGAGCAGGTCGTAGACCCCATGGGTGAAGCTGTGCTCGTAGCCGATGATGTGCGCCGGTGGCCACCAGTGGCCGGCGTAGGGATGCGAGCCGTCGGTGGCCTGGATCAGGCGGAAGCCCGAGAGCGAGCCGACCTCGCTGGATTCGTCGCCGCGGCTGTAGAACTCCAGCTCGTTCATCTTTTCCATGTTCCAGGTCAGGCTGCCCTTGTCGCCGTTGATCTCGAACCGGTTGTAGTTCTTCCGTCCGGCGGCGAAGCGGGTCGCCTCGAAGGTGCCGAAGACGCCGTTCTCGAACCGCGCCAGGAAGGCCACCGCGTCCTCGACGGTGACCTTAGCCCGCTGCTTGCCGCCGGTGGCCTGCAAACCGCCCATCTCCTCGGCCACCGGCCGCTCGTCGATGAAGGTCTGCTCCATGCCCACCACCGAGTCGATGCCACCGACCAGGAAGTGCGCCAGGTCGATGCTGTGCGCGGCCAGGTCGCCCAGCGGGCCGGAGCCGGCGATGGACTTGTCCAGCCGCCACACCAGCGGGAACTCGGGATCGATGATCCAGTCCTGAAGGTAGGTGCTGCGCCAGTGGAAGATCTTGCCCAGCAGCCCTTCGCCGATCATCTTGCGGGCCAGCGCCACCGCCGGGCAGCGGCGGTAGTTGAAGTTGACCATGTGCTTGACGCCGGCCTTTTCGGCCGCTTCGAGCATCGCGCGGGCGTCGGCCAGGCTGGCGGCCAGGGGCTTTTCGCAGAAGATGTGCTTGCCGTGCGCCGCGGCCTCCAGGGCGATCTCGGTGTGCGACGGGCCGCTGGGGGTGCAGATGTCGACCAAGTCGACGTCGTCGCGGGCGACGACCTTGCGCCAGTCCGTTTCGCTCTCGTCCCAGCCCATGCGGTCGGCGGCCGCCTGGACCCCTTCGGCATTGCGGCCGCAGAGGACCTTCATGACCGGGTCCAGCTTCGGCTGCATGAACGGCACCACCTGCCGGTAGGCGTTCGAGTGCGCCGTGCCCATGAACTTGTAGCCAATCAATCCGACGTTGAGGGTCCGTGCCACGTTCTGCCTCCTTCGCTCGGGCGCGCCCACCGACGGCCTGCGCCCCGACCGGCTGTTCCGCGACCCTGATTGCCCGAGTCGCTCGGGTTTCCTTCCCGCCGCGACCGACCGCGGCAGGTCGTCACTGGCGCATCACAACCGCCACCCGGCGGGTGCCACATGATGCGCCTGGAGGGAACGCAGATGGACATACGACCGGACCGCATCATGGAGCTGACCTGGGCCCACGTGCCGCAGCGGGCGCTGACCGCCGCCGTGGACCTGGGGCTGTTCACCCACCTCGCCGGCGGGGCCCGCACCGCCGGCGAGGTGGCCGCCGCCGCCGGGGCCAGCGAGCGCGGTGTGCGGATGATCCTCGACGCGCTGGCGGGTCTCGGCCTGGTCGGCAAGTCGGACGGCGAGTACCGGCTGACCCCGGAATCGGAGACCTTCCTGGTGCAGGGCGGCGAGCGGTACTTGGGCTCGTTCGTCCAGCACTCGAACCTGCTGTGGGACAACTACCGGGACCTGACCGACATCGTCCGCACCGGCCGTCCCAAGATCGCCGTGGACGAGCACGACGACGGCGAGGAGTTCTTCACCAAGCTGGTCACGCAGATCTTCCCCGGCACCCACGCCCAGGCCTTGGCCGCGGCCGAGGGGCTGGGCGTCGGGCGGAAGCTGCGGGGGCTCACGGTGCTGGACGTCGGCGCCGGGGCCGGAGCGTGGAGCCTGGCCATGCTCAAGCACGATCCCACCGCGCGGGCCATCGCCGTCGACTGGCCCCACGTCTTGGACATCACCCGGCAATACGCCGACCGGTTCGGCTTCGCAGACCGCTACCAGTACGTCGCCGGCAATCTGCGCGAGGTGGACTTCGGCGAGGGCTGCTGCGACCTGGCCATCCTCGGCCACATCTGTCACTCCGAAGGACCGGAGCGCAGTCGCGACCTGTTCTCTCGTCTGCACCGCGCGCTGCGCCCCGGAGGCCGGCTGATGATCGCCGACATGATCCCCGACGAGGAGCGCCGGACCGAGCTGTTCCCGCTGCTCTTCGCGATCAACATGCTGGTCCACACGGTGGACGGCGACACCTTCACCCTGAGCGAGTACCGGCAGTGGCTGACGGAGGCCGGGTACGGGAAGATCGAGACCATCCCGACGCCCGGCGGCTCGCCGGTGATCGTGGCCGAACGGTGACGGCCCGACCGGCCAGCCGACCGCCGCGCCGGCTGGCCGGGCGGGCCGGGACGGCTACGCGGTGACCGAGCCGACGCCGGGCAGGTGCGCCAGCTCCTCGACCGCATCTCGCAGCGAGGGCACGCACTCGGCGTCCTGGCCCTGGCGGTGTTGCAGCCAGCGCTGCCAGGCGGTGTTGACGACCTCCTTGTAGTCGATGTCGTGGACCAGGTGCTTGCAGCTCTGGTCCTCTGACACCGGTTCGCCGAGGAGATCGAGGATCCAGGTCTCGATGCTCCAGGTCGGGACCAGGATGGCGATCTCCTCGCCCGGTTCGCGGGCCAGGGCCCGTGACAACTGCCGCTTCCGGCCGGCCACGCCGCGCGTATCGCCATCGACCACGACGACTAGCCCGCCAGTGCGTCCCTGGCTGCGCTTCCGGCGCAGCACGGCGACCTCGTCGGCGTAGTGCAGGCGGACGTGCTGCTCGGCGGAGCCGCGTCCCGCAGGAGCCGGAACGACTCGGATTCGGCGCGGCTCGAAGCCCAGTTTCACCAGGAACCGCCGAACGCAGATCTCGTGGCGCTGGTCCTCGCACAGCAGGACCAGCTCGGCCCGGCGATCAGGCATCGAATGCCCACCCTCGCGCGACCAACTCCGCCGGCGTCAGCGGTTGCTCGCCCCGGTACTCAAACCGCTGGTGCCGGCTCGGCCCAGCGTCATCGCGGAGCAAGACGACCGCGAACTCGGGGGCCAGGTAATTGATGAGCTCGGGGTGGTGCGAGCTGACCAGAAGCTGGCAGCCGCCATCTTCGGCGGCGGTACGCATCTCAACCAGCCACGGCTGGATCTCGCCGAGCGCCAGGAAGTTGTCCGGCTCGTCAAGGCAGACCAGAACGCGGTCGCCTCCGGAGCTGCAGAGCTGTTGGATGGCATAGAGCACGGTCAAGGCGCGCTGGCCGTCGGACAGCCGGTCGAACTCGCACACGGTCTGGCTCGGTCCGTTACCATCCGGTGGCGAGGTGAGCTGGAACTGGAGCGACCTGGCGCGCCCGGCTCGCTCGAACGCGATGCCTGCCAGCCCGGGCACCATCGGCTGCAAGATCTCCGCGAGCCTCGCCGCCGCCGTGGGCTTCTCCAATACCAGGGCGCGATACCATGAGGCGAAGTTCGCCCCGTCGGAGGCCAGTTGGCTCTCCTCACGGACCGTCAGCGGCGACATGGCGAACGGGTTCAGCCGCAACGCGACCATCGACTGCATCCAGTTGCGGAAGGCGAGGAAGCTGGTGTTGTCGCGTGGCTCAAGGTAGCTCAAGCCGGAGCGCGACGCCGTTAGTTGTACCGACGAACCCCGAGCGCCAGAGTCGCTCCCCACCGTCAACTGGCCAGTTTCGAAGGCAAACAGCGGCTCGCCGTCGAGGCTGAGTCTCTCCGCCGCCACGGCGCTCGTCCGGCGCTCCGGCTGGTGCTCGACGGCCAGCGTGTAGACGAACGTTCCTTGGTCCAGCTCCACCTCGAGCTCGATCCGCTGGTGGACGCTGGATTTCCACCAATTCAGCGAATCGGTGTCGAAGGCCGTGTGGCATTCGACCTGGCCGGTGGCGAAGTCACGTAGTCTTCGGAGGAGCTCGAACAACGCCGACTTGCCCACGCCGTTGCCGCCCATGACCAGCATCACAGGATCGACCGCCATCTCAAAGTTGACGAAACAGCGCCAGTTGTCGATGTACAGGCGCTTGAGCATCGCGGACCTCCGGCATGTGCCTGACCTTCAGGATTGTCCGCGATGGGTGCCGATCCTCCGCGGAAGGGATATCCCCCCGCGCCGTCCAAGCCCCGGCCGCGGGAGACGGTCGGTGATTGCTGAGCCTGAGGGGTTCGTCGCGCCGCACAACGTGTTGATGCGGCTGGCCGAGTTCGGGTGGGAGAACGGGCTGCCCCTCGGCAACGGGCGGATGGGCGGATTGGTCTACCAGCCGGGCCAATGCCTGGAGTGGTCGCTCAACCGGCTGGAAGTGTCGCAGTGCTGGAACTACCGGCGGGAGCCGGCCGAGCCCAAGGTCCAGCTTCGCCAGGACGATCAGGGCCGGCCGCTGGACCACGCGCGGATGACGGCGCTGATGGAGGCCGGCGAGTGGACGGAGTTGGACCGGCTGTGCGGGCACCCGTTCGTCTGGCACGACCGCGAGAGCGAGAATCCGGCGCCGCCGCCGTGGTCGTTCAACCCGGTCGCCGGCTGGCTGCGGCTCCACCTGCGCCGGGACAAAGGCGAGTTGGAGGAGCACGGCGAGTTTGCGGCGCTGCTCGACCTGTTCCGCGGCGAGGTGCGGCAGACGGTGCCGGGCCCGGCCGGGCCGCTGACCATCACCAGCGCCGTGCTGCGCGAGCCGGAGGTCTGGTCGATCACGCTGGCCGGCGCCGAGTTGACCGCCGTCGTCGAGTCCCTGGAGCTGGCGCGGCCGGCGGTGGCGGGAGGCTTCCCGGAGGTCGTCGCCCGGGCCGCGGCCGGGCCGCGGGGCGGCTCGTTGTCCGTCACCGCCGAGCGGGCCGGCAACGGGTTCCACTACGCCGTGGCGGTGGCGGTGTCGGGCGGCACATGGCGGGCCGTCGAGGGGGCCGGCAGCGCCCGGCTCGACCTGGTCTCGGCCGGCGAGACGGTGACCGTGACGGTCTCGGTCCAGACCGTCCTGGATGCCGCCGACCCGCTCGCCGAGGCGGTGCGGCAGGTCGAGACGAGCGCCGAGCTCCGGCCGCACCACGAGCGCTGGCGCGAGTTCTGGTCGCGCAGCGCCATCGACACCGGCGATGACTTCCTCGATGGCTTGTGGTACGTCGGGCTGTACGCCCTGGCCGCGTCCAACGCGGAAGGGAGCGGGTACGCCGACCAGGCCTGCGGCATGTCCGGGCTGTGGCAGGCGACGGACACGCTGCGTTGGTCGAACTCCTGGGTGCTCGACGTGAACATTCAGGAAGCCTACTCGCCCTGTTTCGCCACCAACCACGTCGTACTGGCCGAGCCGTTCGCCAGGGGTGTCGAGGCGCGGGCGCCGCTGGCCAGGGCGGTGGCCGAGACGTTCTTTGGGATGGACGGGCTGTCGTTCAGCAGTCCCGGCTACTACGGCTGGTACTACCACTGCTCCGGCCCGTGGTACTGCCTGTACCTCTGGCTGCGCTACCGGCACAACCAGGAGCGCGGCTTCTTGGAGCGCATCTATCCCATCCTGCGCGACACGACGCGGTTCTTCGAGCAGTACCTGACCGAGCGCGACGGCCGGCTGCAGATGTGGCCGGACAACTCGCCGGAGAACGCCTCGCGGCGGTGCGGGGTGGTCAGCGGCTTCGGCATGACCACGCACAACGCCGCCATCGACCTGGCCTTGGTCAAGCACCAGCTTCGCGCCACCGCCTACGCGGCCGCGGCGCTGGGAGTGGACGAGGAGCGGCGGGCCGGGTGGCTGGCGACCGCGGATCGCGTGGCCGACTACCAGGTGGTCCCGTCACCCTACGGCCCGGTGATCGCCGATTCGGAGTCCGACTGCCCGCCCGAGGGAGTAGAGCTGCGGCACACCAGCCGGCTGATGGCCATCTGGCCGTGCTGCGAGGTATCCCTGGACAGCGACCCGGCGTGGCAGGAGATCGGCCGGGCGACGGTGCGCGACACGGCGGCGCGGGCCGAGAACGTCCCGCACACCTTCGGCTGGGTCGCCGCCGCGGCGGCCAGGCTGGGTATGGGCGACTTCGCCCGGCAACACATTGTGGAGCGGGGCGCGGAGCCGCTGCTGCTGCCTAACGGCACCTTCGCCGAGCAGACCTCGCGGGGCTTCTCGGAGTTGGGCGTGGACCGGCTGGTGCAGCCCAGCCAGCCGCTCCTGGAAGGTGGCTCGACCACCGCCGCCGCCATCTGCGAGATGCTCCTCCACAGCCACGACGGGCGGATTCGCCTCTTCCCGGCGGCGCCGTCGACCATGGCCGACGCGCGGTTCCACCAGTTGCGGGCCGAGTGCGGCTTCCTGGTCAGCGCCGAGCGGGCCGGCGGGGAGGTGCGCTGGGCGACCGTCGAGCCGGAGCTGCCGGGAACCTGCCGGCTCGTCAATCCCTGGCCTGACGACGAGGCGGTGGTGACCGAAGGTGGACGCGAGGTGGCGCGGGGCGCCGGCGAGTTGGCCTTTGACGCGCTGCCGGGCCGCCGCTACCTGGTCTACCGCGCCGGTCGGGAGGCGCCTGTGCCCGGCCCGGGCGTGGCTCGAACACGTCCCGAGCCGAGCGTGCGGCAGTGGCCGACGCGTGACGGCATGCACGTGGCCATCGGCGCCGATCCCGACAGCCTGTTCCGGGAATCCATCGAGTCCTTCGTCGGCCGGACGTGGAACGGCAACCAGCGCCAATCGCGGCACGTGCCGTACCGGTTCCAGTTCGGGCGCCTGAGCGCGGCGCGGACCGAGGAGCTGAAACGCTGGCTGCCGGCGGCGCACCGCTGGCTGATGGTCGAGCACAGCTTCGCCACCATCACCCCGGCGACGGTCTACCACCCGAATCGGTTGTACGGCTGGACCGAGGCCACCGGGCCGGAGGTGTTCGCCCACGACAGGCCCGACCCGTTGCGGCGGGAGGGACTCGGCGGACTGGCGCCCGCCAGGTTGCGGATCGACCTGACGGAGGGCTTGTACGGTCTGATGTTCATCCTCGGCGACGCGACGCGGCCGACCGGTCCGACGGTCGAGGTGGTCGGTCACGGCCGGTGGTCGGCCGCGCGCCCGCTGGCTGCGGGGCGATGGGCCACGCCCATCGTGCCGGTTCGACTGGAGCGGGACGGCGCGGTCGAGGTGGTCTTCGCCAGCGGCGACGGCGAGCGACCGTGGGCCTGCTGCGGGCTGTTCGTCCGCTGGCTGTAGAGGGAGGGGCCCGGTGGAGGTCCAGATCTTCGGGTTCCGCGACTGCTCCGAGACGCGCAAGGCGGAGCGGTACTTCAAGGAGCGGCGGGTGACGGTCCACTTCGTCGATCTGGCCAAGCGCGCGCCGCAGCCCGGGGAGCTGCGGCGGTTCGCCAAGGCCTACGGGATCGCGGCGATCATCGACCGGGCCTCGAAGCGATTCGCCGAGAGCGGGCTGGCCGGCAGCGGGATGAGCGAGGAGCGCTGGCTGGAGGCCCTGCACGAGCGGCCGCGCCTGCTGCTGACGCCCCTGGTCCGGTGCGGCAAGCAGGTCTCGATCGGCGCCGACGCGGAGCGCTGGGCGGGCTGGCTGGCCACGGGAGAGTGACCGGCGGGAAGGTTGCGGCGGCCTGGTCGGGAAGCGCCGGGGCCGAGTGGAGGGAGCCATCATGTACGAGTTGCACCCGCGGGCGGTCTTCGCCCATCGGCGGATCTTCGACAACCCGCTCGCCGTCGAGCGCATGAAGCGGATGATCGGCGCCATGGGCGTGTCCGAGGCGGCGGTCGAGGTGATCGGCGACGAGGACATCGACACGCTGGTCGAAGCCGGTGGGATCGCCGATACCATCGCCAGTGAGGATATCCTGCGCAGCGGCCACGGGCGGGTCCGGCAGGGCCGGCTGGGGCGCGAAGTAGACCCGGTGTTCGTCTTCAACACGTTCGTCTGGGACGAAAGCCGGCGCGCGCCGGCCACCCGCAAGTTCGCCCACCCGACGGCCCAGGCCAACGATCGCCTGCTGCGCGGGGTGGGGCGTGAGTTCGCCTTCAGCCGGCGCGAGCTGTACTGCGGCGCGGCGCCCGGCGGCCAGTACATCTGTCAGGGCGGCTGGGGCATCCACACCCTGCGCGGCTGCGTCCACCGCTGCGGCTACTGCGGGCAGGGCTACGTCGCCCACGTCCTGTGCGACCTCGAGGCCTTCGCCGACCAGATGCGGCAGGTGTTCGACGAGCGGCCGGCGCAGAAGCTCTACCGCTACGACCTCAACAGCGACCAGGTCTGCTACGAGCCGGAGTACGGCGCCACCGAGGTGATCGGCGGCTGCTTCAACGAATCCGACGACAAGGAGCTGCTGCTCTATACCAAGAGCGACAACCTCGACCACCTGTTCGCCTTCTCCTACCAGGAGCACGTGCTGATCAACTGGACGATCTCCACGGACACGGTCTGCTCGGCCATCGAGCGCGGCACGCCGAGCCTGGTCGAGCGGATCGAGTCGATGCGGCGGTGCCAGCAGCACGGGTACACCATCCGGTGTGGGTTCACGCCCATCATCCCGGTGCGCAACTGGCGCGAGGAGGCCACCGCCATGCTCGAGCTGCTCTTCTCCCGGTGCGAGCCGGAGGTGGTCCGGCTGTGGGTAGTCTCGATGATGGGCGCCGACGAGCTGGAGGCGATGTTCGGCGCCGACAACGTCGACCCGCACTGCCTGCGGCGAATGCGCGAAGAGGCGCCGCGGATGGCCGGAACGCACCACGATCCGTTCCCTCTGGACGTGCGCTGCGAGATCTACGAGTACTACCTGGACGAGCTGCGCCGGCTGCGGCCGGACCTGCCGGTGGCGCTGTGCACTGAGCATCCCGACGTGTGGGACAGGCTGGAGCCCAAGCTGGCCATGGTCCGCAACAACATGTTCTGCTGCTGCGGCGGGAAGAGCCCCCGAGGCGGCTGGCACGGGCCGTTGAGCTGAGCCGCTACCAGGCCATCCGCATCTTCACCCCGGCGGCGGAGACGGCCTGTTTGATCGATGCGCAGGTGTAGTCACCGTAGTGAACCATGCTGGCCACCAGCGCGGCGTCGGCCTGGCCTTCGGTCAGGACGTCCACCAGGTGTTCCGGCACGCCGGCCCCGCCGGAGGCGATCACCGGGATATCGACCGCCTCGGAGATCAGCGCCGTGACGGTCAGCTCGTATCCGTCCCGAGTGCCGTCGGCGTCGATGGAGTTGAGACAGATTTCGCCGGCGCCCAGGTCGCGCGCGCGCTGAGCCCACTGCACGGCGTCCCACCCGGTCCGAGTGCGTCCGCCCTGAACCACCACCTCGTACCCCGAAGGCACCTCGGCGGTGGGCTCGACCTTCAGCGCGTCCATGCCCAGCACGATGCACTGATTGCCGAAGGCGCGCGCCCCGTCGCGGATGATGTCGGGGTTGCGCACGGCCAGGGAGTTGACGCTGACCTTGTCCGCGCCGGCCAGCAGCGCGCGGCGCATGTCGTCCACGTCGCGGATGCCGCCGCCGACCGAGAACGGGATGAAGATCTCCTCGGCCACCTCCTCGACCATCCCGATGTCGATGGGCCGGACCTCGGCCGAGGCGGTGATGTCGTAGAAGACCAGTTCGTCAGCGCCGCCCTCGGAATACTCGCGGGCCATGGCCACCGGCTCGCCGATGTCCACGTTGCCCTTGAACTTGATGCCCTTGGTGACCTTCCGCTCGCGCACGTCGAGGCAGACGATCAGCCGTTTGCTCAACATGGCCGGCCATCCCATTCCAGGAAGTTCCGCAACAGCGTCAGCCCGGCCCGGCCGCTCTTCTCGGGATGGAACTGCATCGCCACCAGGTTGTCGCGTCCGACCATGCTGGCGAAGCTGAGGCCCTCGTACTCGGTCTCGGCGACCGTCAGCGCGGGGTCGGCCGGGACGGGGTAGTAGGAGTGGACGAAGTAGCACTCCCAGCCGGCCGCGAAGCCCTCGAGCACGGGATGGTCGCGCCGCGGGGTGACGGCGTTCCAGCCCATCTGCGGGATCTTGACCCGGCGCCCGCCGAAGTCGAAGCGGATCACGCGGCCGGGGAGGAGGCCGAGGCAATCGACCCCGCCGTCCTCGGCGCTGTGCTCGAAGATGAGCTGGTGGGCGATGCAGATGCCCAGCACCGGCCGCCCGTCGGCGATGGCCCGGCGCAACGGCGCCTCGAGACCCAGCCGCTTCAGGTTGGCCATGGCCGACCCGGCGGCGCCCTGTCCGGGGAAGATCACCCGCTCCGCGCCGTCGACCACGGCCGGGTCGCGGGTGACCAGACCCTCGACCCCAAGGTGTTTGACGGCCAGCGCGACACTGGTCAGATTGCCGGCTTCGTAATCGATGATCGCGACCACATTCGTGTCCCGCCGCTAGTGTAGCGCAGGGGGCAAGGTTGGCAAGAGCGGGCGGTGCGGTGGACGTGCTGGCAACAATCGTGTAGACTCTCCACTGTAGCGCACCGCGAGGGTGCGTGCGGGAGAGGGCCATGCGTCGACGCGGATTCACCCTGATTGAGCTACTGGTGGTGATTGCGATTTTGGGGGTATTAGCCGTGGTGGTACTCGGTGCCATCAACCCATTAGAGCAAATTAATCGGGGAAGGGATACGAGTAGCAGAGCGGATTCTGAGAGCATGATTGGAGCTATTGAAAGATATAATGCTAATATAGGTAGGTATCCTTGGATGTATAGTGAGACAGATACCGTTCCAGTTGCTCCAATGAAAATTAGTAATACTAGTTTTACAGATGGTGGCACGCCCAACTGTCCTGTATTAGATTTGCTTGGGCAAGGAAATACTACGGGGCCATGTACGGGCACGCAGGAGATCAAAGCAGCAATGGTAGAGCGAATAGACGGTTTAGTAAATCTTAGAGGTTTGTATATTTATAATAGGGGTCTGGAGACTGGTGACAGTACCTATATTTGTTTTTCACCACAGTCTAATGCATTTAGACAACAAGCCCAAGAACAATGTACAACGTGGAAAACTACTCCCCCAAATGATGTAGTTGGTGCTACATTTATGGCTGCTTTTTGTCCAGCATCAGGTAACAACATTGCTGGTGAGGCTCGACCTATGGTTTGTTTACCATAGCATTTAACAAAATCG
>JAANMW010000603.1_pt1 | contig 42005 bp, 37 predicted proteins | sample 7279671 | NCBI WGS metagenome assembly JAANMW01 (sample SAMN14094541, study PRJNA606508) | bioreactor metagenome | isolation source: A lab-scale SPAN reactor treating ammonium-rich wastewater day 247 | place: Ireland: Galway | collected 2017-09-19 | reverse complement strand
TGTGCGAGTTCGTGGGCGTGCCGTTCGACCCCGCGATGCTCGAGCCGCACGCCGACCGGCGCGCGCGGATGACGGACGGCGTCCACCCCGAGTCGCGCATGATCGGCGACATGAAGTTCCACGGGCATCGCACGATCGACGCATCGGTGGCCGACCTGTGGAAACGCGAGTACCACGACGACTTCCTGTCGGGTGCCGCCTGGGACGTCGCGGCGTCGCTCGGCTACGAGGAGACCGCGTCGCGCGACGGTCGCATCGGGTTCGAGCTGTGACCGATCTCGGCGCATTCCTGGCCGAACTCCAGCGGCTCGACATCCGGCTCGCCCTCGACGGGGACAGGCTGCGGGTCGACGCCCCCGGTTCCGCGATCACCGCGGAACTGCGCGCGGAACTCGCGAGGCGCAAGCCGGAACTCGTCGCCCATCTTCGCGGACCCTCGGCGCCCGCGGAGGGCGAGGCAGGCGGGGAACCGGGGCCCTCTCCGGGCCAGCGCCGGCTGTGGGCGCTCGCCGAGGCGAAAGCGAACGGTTCCGCGTACCACGTGCCCACGGCATTCCGGCTCAAGGGGCCGCTCGACGTTTCCGCCCTCGAAGCGGCGCTCGCGGACCTCGAACGTCGCCACGAGCCGCTGCGCACGACGTTCCTGGACGTCGGCGGCGCCCTGACATCCGTCATCGGCGCCCCCCGGCCCTTCGTCCTCCCGATCGTCGATCTCGGCACGCGACACGCCGGCGGCGGAGCGCTCGACGAAGCGATCCGGCGCGAGATCCGCGACGACGTGCGCGCGCCCTTCGATCTCGCGGTCGACCGCCCGTGGCGCGCCCGGCTCCTGAAGGCGGGCGCCGACGACCACGTGCTGGTGCTCGTGATGCACCACATCGCCTTCGACGGCCGGTCGAAGCCGATCTACCTCGCCGAACTCGCGGACGCCTACCGCGCCCGAACGGCGGGGCGCCCTCCGGCGTTCGCGCCCTTGCCGGCACGGTACTCCGACTTCGCCGCATGGCAGCACGCGGAAGCCGCCGCCGCCGAGTCGCGCGGGCTCGCGACCTGGCGCGCGCGGTTGCGCGGCGTCGAGGCGCTCGAGCTTCCGCGCGACCGGACGCGACCCGACATCGCGTCGCGTGGCGCGCGCAGCCTCGCCTTCGAGTTGCCGCTCGCGCTCGCGAAATCGCTGCGCGCCTATGCGCGGCAGGAGCAGTCGAGTCCGTTCGCGGTGCTGCTCGCGGCCCTGGCCGCGCTCCTCCACGGTCGCACCGGCCAGGAGGACATCGTGGTCTGCTCGCCGTTCGCCTCGCGCGATCGCGTCGCGTTCGAGGGGCTCGTCGGCTACCTCAACACGATCGTTCCACTCAGGGTCGACGCCACGGGCGATCCCGCGTTCCACGCCCTGGTCGCGCGCGTCCGCAGCACGGTGCTCGAGGCGTTCGAACATCAGCAGGTGCCGCTGGAACGACTCGCCACGCTGCCCGAGACCGTCCAGGTGCCGCTGACCCGCGCACTCCTGAGCTTCCAGGACGCGTCGACGCGCACGCTCGAGCTCGGGGGCGTCGAGGCGACGCCCGTCGACGTGCGGAAGGCCGGTTCGGACTTCGACCTCGCGCTGTATGCGGAGGGTCTGCGCGACGGCGGGGTCGGCGGGATCGTCGAATACGACGCCGACCAGTTCGACGACGCGACGATCGCCGCGCTGCTGCGCGACCTCGAGCGCCTGCTCGGCGCGGTGCTCGACGATCCGCACCGCGCGATCGGCGCGTTGCCTGCCTCGGTGCCCGGCCCGAGCGCCGTCGAGGCGCGCCTCCGGTCGCACCGCCAGATCGACCGGGCCGTGGTCGGGCGGCGCGCGGGTCATGCCGGAACGATCGCGTGGATGGTGCTGAACGAGCACGACGTTCCGCGACTGGAGGACGTGCGCGCATTCCTGCGAAGCGCCTTGCCGGCGTGGCTCGTGCCGACAGCGCTCGTGACCGTCGACCGCATGCCGCTAATGCCCGATGGCGGCATCGACCGCGCGGCGCTGCCCGACCCGCCGGCGCGGCGGAACCGCGCCGGGACGCCGTACGTCGCGCCCCGGACGCCGCTGGAGCGTCGGCTCGCCGCGGTGTGGCAGCGTGTGCTGTGGCTCGACACCGAAGTGGGCGTCGACGACCGGTTCCAGGACCTCGGCGGACACTCGCTGCTCTCTGCGCAACTCGTCGTCGAACTGGAGCGCGAACTCGGACACCGCCTGCCCATGAGCGTGCTGGCCGAACTCTCGACGGTCGCCGCGATGGCGCGAACGCTGGAGGCGCATGCATCGCAGGCGCGGACCGTACCCGACACGGGAACCGCGGGTGGACCGGGAGACCTGCCGGCGATCCTCGATCGCATCCGCGGCTATATCGCATCCTGGGCCGGCGAACGGGCCTCGCCGGATTCGCTCGTCATCGGCAGGAACGTCGCGGGGGCGGGCACGCCGCTGTTCTGGTGCCTGCAGCGCGAACACGAACTCTCGCAGCTCGCGCGCTACCTGGGACCGACCCAGCCGGTCTACGGCATGCGCAGCGGCAACCGGGTAATGGAGAAGACCCCGGCGAACATCGCGTCGCTGGCGGGCCGCTACGCGGACGAGATCGCCGCGCTGCGCCCCGGGGGCCCGCTCGTCGTCGGAGGCAACTGCCAGGCGGCGCGCATCGCGTTCGACATCGCGCGTTCCCTCGCGGCCCGGGGCCGGGCGCCGACGCTGCTGATCCTGCACGAGAAGTTCGTCCGCCAGCGTTATCCGGGCCCGGTCGCGCTGATGTTCGGCCGTGAGAGCGACCGCAATCCGTACCTGCAGTTTCGCCGCCCGGAGATTGGCTGGCGGAAGTTCTATTCGGGACCGGTGTCGTTCGACCTCGTGAGCGGCGCGCACGGCGACTTCTTCGTCGAGCCCAACGTGCAGGTGCTCACCGACACGCTGCGGCGGCGCATCGCGGAACTCGCACGCGCGCCTCGGCCGGTCGAACCCGGATCCGGCGGCCTGCAGATGCTGCGTCCGGAAGCCTGCCGGGTACGCCTTGCCGCCCGGGTTCCGCCCTCGACAATCGCAGGCGCGAAGTTCCGGGTCGAGGTCGAGGTGACCAACGACAGTCCGGTTCCCTGGCAGGCATTCGAGCAGAGCGGCATCGCCCTGGTCGACCGCTGGTTCGACGACGCACGCAACGAAATCGCCTGGCTCGACGGCTGGACGCCGCTGCCGCGCGGATTGCGGCCCGGAGACAGCGTCCGGCTGATCCTCGAGGCGACGGCCCCGGTTGACCCGGGACGCTACCAGATCGCCTTCGACCTCGTCGACGAAGGCGTGGCGACCTTCAACGCACGCGGTTCGAAGCTCCTGTTCGTGCCGATCGGGGTCGTCGGCGCGGGCGCGGAGACCGACTACAATGCTGCACCGTCCGGCGCCGCGGGGGCCTGAACCGCGCTGCGCGAGCAGGACACCGGCTCGACGAACCCCGGAACACCAGCATGTCCGTCTTCTATTCCAGGCTGCGCGAGGCGATCCGCCAGCAGGGCGGGATGTTCAATGCGCACCTGCACCTGGACCGCGCCGGCACGCTCGACGAACGCTACCTCGCGCACGTCGGCTTCCGCATCCTCGAAGTCTCCTACAAGTCGCTGCACGAGAAGCACAGCGTCATCCACGACATCCACGCCGGCCCCGCATTCGAGCGGGACGACCTCGCCCGCCGGGTCAACGAGGCGCTCGACGAGATGGTCGCCGTCCACACCGTTCGCGCCGACACGATGGTGGACTGCACCGCGGATCGGGTCGCATTGTCGGCGCTGGAAACGCTCGCCGGCGTCAAGCGCGCGCGGGAGCGGGAGATCGACTTCCGGTTGGGCGCCTACTCGCCGTTCGGCTTCCGGGACGACGAGCCCGAGCGCTGGGAGGTGATGGTCGAAGGGGCCCGGCGCGCCGATTTCATCGGTTGCCTGCCGGAGGCCGACGACATCGCCGACTATCCCGGCCACATCGGCTTCGGCGAGCACCTGCGCCGGATCCTCGAACTGGGCCGCGACCTCGGCAAGATGATCCACGTGCATACCGACCAGCGCAATGAGCCGCGCGAGGACGGCACCGAGCAACTGGTCGACGCGGTGCGCCGCTACGGCGCTCCGCGCTCGCCCGACGGCGAACCGATGGTGTGGGCGGTGCACATGATCTCGCCATCGACCTACGACGACGGGCGCTTCGGGCGGCTCGTCGAGGGCCTCCTCGAGTGCAACATCGGCGTCATCAGCTGCCCGTCGGCGGCCATCGGCATGCGCCAGCTCAGGCCGGTCATGACGCCGACGTACAACAGCATCCCGCGCATCCTCGAACTCCTGACCGCGGGCGTGCACGTGCGGCTGGGTTCCGACAACATCGACGACATCCTGTCGCCGTCGACGACGGCGGACCTGACCGACGAGGTGTTCATGCTGTCGGCGGCCCTGCGGTTCTACCACCCCGGAATCCTCGCGAAGCTCGCCGCAGGAAAGCGGCTCGACGCGGCCGATCGCGCGTTTCTGCGCGACCACCTCGAGAGCGACGCGCGCGAAGTGGCGAAGATCGTGGGCGACGGTGATCGGTCGCCGACGCGCGGCGGCGCCTGATCGCGCCGGAGGCGCGAGAGCGCGGTTATCGATGCGATAGCGAAGGCCGATTGGACGCTCCCCGCGTCCCGCCGGTACAGTGGAGGCTTCGAGGCGTGCCCGGATACGGGGAACGCGACATCATGACGGAGACGATCATGGCGAAAGCAGGCAAGTTGCGCTTCCGGCATCCGGCCGGGGCTCCCCAGGTGGACACCGGCATCGCGGCGAAGGACCGGGCGAAGATCGTCGCGGGACTCTCCAAGCTCCTCGCGGACAACTACACGCTCTACCTCAAGACGCACAATTTCCACTGGAACGTCACCGGTCCGATGTTCAACACGCTGCACCTGATGTTCGAGACCCAGTACAACGAACTGTGGATCGCCAACGACGCGATCGCCGAACGCATCCGCGCCCTCGGCCACCCGGCGCCCGGCACCTACGCCGAGTACGTGAAGCTCGCGTCGATCGAGGAGACGCCGGGCCAGCCGCCGGCCGAGGAGATGGTGCGGCTCCTGTGCGAAGGGAACGAGGCCGTCGTGCGCACGGCGCGCAAGGTCTTCCCGGCGGTCGACGCGGCCCACGACGAGCCGACCGCCGATCTGCTGACGCAGCGCATGCAGATCCACGAGAAGAACGCGTGGATGCTGCGGAGCCTGCTCGCGGGGTAGGGCGAGCGCGGAGGGTCGGTCGTCGTCGCGACGGCCGACCGCTTCGGGGCCGAGCGGATGTCCGCCGTCGGCCTCGCCGGGCAGGCGGCGCGCGAAGCGAACGGTCGGCGCGAACCGGCCGCAGCGACACGGTCAGCGGGGAGTGACCGCCATGCCGGACGAGCCGGCGACGATGCCACGGTTCTCGGTGATCGTGCCGACCTTCAACCGGCCGGTGGAACTCGCGGCGTGCCTGCGAGCGCTCGCGTCGCTCGACTATCCGGTGGAGCGCTACGAGATCGTGGTCGTCGACGACGGCAGCGATCCGCCGGTCGGCCTTCCCGGCAATCTTCCTCGGCCCGGCCTGCGCGTTCGCGTGCTCGCGCAGCCGAACCGGGGGCCGTCGGCGGCGCGGAACGCCGGCGCCCGAGCGGCCATGGGCGACATGCTCGCGTTCACCGACGACGACTGCGCGCCGGAGGCGGGCTGGCTTCGAGCGATGGCCGAGGCGGCGGCGTGCTCGCCACGAGCGCTCCTCGGGGGGCGGGTCGTGAACGGACTCGCCGGCAACCGCTGCTCGGTCGCGAGCGAGGCGATCGTCGAGGCGATCATGCTCCACCTGTTCGCGTCCGGCAGCGCCTTGCGTTTCCTGACCTCGAACAACCTCGCGCTGTCCGCGGACCATTTTCGCGCGATGGGCGGTTTCGACGAGCGCTTCCGGACCGCCGAGGACCGCGAGTTCTGCCACCGCTGGACCGCCGACACGCGTCCGATCGCGCTGGTGCCCGATGCCGTGGTCGAGCATCGCCACGACCTCACGGTGGCGACCTTTTGGCGCCAGAACTTCGGCTATGGGCGGGGCGCGTTCCGCTTCCACGCGAAACGGGCGCCTTCCGAGCCCCCGCTGCGCCTGGCCAACGTCGTCATGCATGCGCGCGCGTTTCGGCGGGCCTTCGATGCCATGCCGTTGCGCGAGGTCCTGCGGGTGGTGCCGCTCCTGGCCGTCTGGCAGATCGCCAACGCCTGCGGCTTCGCGTATCAGTGGGCGCTCGAGCGACGGGCCCGGTCCCGGTGACGGCGGGCTACTCCCGCGCCCGGCTGTCGATCGCGATCGTCACCGGTCCGTCGTTGACGAGCGCGACGCGCATCTCCGCGCCGAACACGCCGGTGGGCACGCCGCGCCCGAGTTCGCGGGCGAGCGAAGCGACGAACGCATCGAACATCGGGCGGGCGACCTCCGGCGGCGCCGCGCCGGACCACGAGGGTCGGTTCCCCTTGCGCGTCGATGCGTAGAGCGTGAACTGCGAGACGGCGAGGATGCCGCCGCCGACCTCGGCGACCGACCGGTTCATCACGCCGGCGTCGTCGTCGAACACGCGCAACTGCACGATCTTGCGCGCGAGCCAGTCGCGGTCCTCCGTGGTGTCGACGGGGGCCGCTCCCGCGAGTACGACGAGTCCGCGCCCGATCGCGCCGGTGATCCGGCCGTCGACGGTGACACTCGCTTCGAGGACCCGCTGGACGACGACACGCATGGCGCGATGCTGGTGACGGACGAGCGACGATAGCAGAACGCGCGCGGCGCGCGGGCGAGGCACGGCGATCGGACACCGCGCCCGGGGTGCGCTGGCTGCGCGCTTCGTGGCGTCGCGCGCCGGTTCGGCCGGCGTTGATGCAGCGCCGCGGCTTCATCGCTTGACCACCGTGCGCTCGACCTCGACGACGCGCCCGGTGTCGAACAGCACCGCGGTGACGGTGTCCGGGTCGGCGGGCGCGGGCATCCAGGTCCAGCGCGTCGAACGCCGGCCCTTGCCGGTGGTGAAGTCCGGCGGGCCGACGCGCGCGAGCACCTCGCCCTCGCTCATGCCGATGCGCAGGTGGCGACGCGCGGCGGGATCGCCGAGGCGCGGAGGGTCGGGCTTGCGCGCTCGCTCGGCCTTCGGCGGACGGACGGGGGCCTCGCGCTCTATCGTGCGCCGCGACGGCGCGGGCAGCACCGACAGCGGGGCATCGGACAGGACCGACCCGTCGATCGGCGGCGCTCCGCAGGGCCGATCCTGGTAGACGACGGCGCCGCGTTCGCTCGCGCACTTGTGCACGGCGGCGAACGCGTCGGTCGGTGCCGCGGCGAACGGGGCGAGGAGCGCCAGGGCGATGGCGAGCGTGATGGCCACTGACATCGGACGGGCCGGGACGGCGGGCGGATGCGATGGAGGTACGATAGGAGGACGCATCCGCCGCCGCCTTCGGCCATTCGACCGATGGACATTCGCACCCGCCTCGCCGCCCGTGTCGCCGACATCGCGCCGTTCCAGGTCATGGAGGTGCAGACGGCCGCGCGCGCGCTCGAGGCTGCCGGACAGAGTGTCGTCCACATGGAGATCGGCGAGCCCGACTTCCCGACGCCCGCGCCGGTGCTCGACGCGGCGCGCGAGGCGCTCGACGACGGGGGCATCTACTACACCTCCGCGCTGGGACTGCCCGAACTCCGCGCCGCGATCGCACGCCACTACGGCGAGCACTACGGCGTCGACGTGTCGAGCGAACGCGTGGTCGTGACGGCGGGTTCGTCGGCCGCGCTCCTCCTCGCGATGGCGCTCCTGGTGAACCGCGACGACGAGGTGCTGATGGCCGATCCCGGCTATCCGTGCAGCCGCAGCTTCGTCCGCACGCTCGAAGGCGAGCCGGTCGGCATCCCGGTCGGCGCGGACACGCGCTACCAGCTCACCGCGGACCTCGTGGCGAGGCGCTGGTCGCCGCGCACGCGGGCGGTCCTCGTGGCGTCGCCGTCGAACCCGACCGGGACGACGATCGCGCACGACGAACTCGCGCGCATCGCCGCGACCGTCGCCGACCGCGGCCGCAGGCTCGTCGTCGACGAAATCTACCTCGGACTGTCCCACGACCTCGCGCCGGGGGCGCGGCCGCCCTCCGCGCTCGCGCTCTCCGACGAGATCTTCGCGCTGTCGAGCTTCTCGAAGTACTTCAACATGACCGGCTGGCGGCTGGGCTGGCTGGTCGCGCCCGAGCGCCACGTGCGCGACCTCGAGAAGCTCGCGCAGAACCTCTACATCTCTCCGCCGACGCTCTCGCAGCGCGCCGCGCTCGCGTGCTTCGACCCGGCGACGATCGCGTTGCTCGAGACGCGGCGCGAGGCGTTCCGCGAACGCCGCGACCTGCTCGTCCCGGCGCTGCGCGCGCTGGGCTTCGGCATCCCGGTGACGCCCACCGGCGGCTTCTTCGTCTACGCGGACATCTCGCGCTTCGCGTCCGACAGCGTCGCGTTCTGCCGCGACGTGCTCGAGCACGCAGGCGTCGCGATCACGCCGGGCATCGACTTCGGCGCGCACCGCGGCGAATCGCACGTGCGCTTCGCCTACACGATCGCGCGCGAGAAGATCGAGGACGGCATCGCGCGCCTCGCGGCGTACCTGTCGGGGACGAGGGGCCGGGCCGGGAAGCCCCGGGGTGCCTGACGCCCGTTCGACGTTCGCGGTGGTCGCCGCGCTGGCGCTCTGCGGGTGCAGCGCCGAATACTATTGGCAGAGCGCGGCGGGACAGCTCGACCTCGTCGCCCGGGCGAAGCCGGTCGGTGAGGTGATCGCGTCGACCTCCGACCCGAGACTCAAGGACAGGCTCGAACTCGCGCGTTCGATCCGCGCGTTCGCGTCGAGCGAGCTCGGCCTTCCCGACAACGGAAGCTACCGCCGCTACGTGGATCTGGATCGGCCCTACGTCGTCTGGAACGTGTTCGCCGCGCCCGAGCTCTCGCTCGCGGCCCACGAATGGTGCTTTCCGGTGGTCGGCTGCGTCGCCTACCGCGGCTACTTCCACGAGGCGGATGCGCGCTTCGAGGCCGCGAGGCTCGCCTCGCGGGGCTTCGACGTCCACGTGGGCGGCGTCCCTGCGTACTCGACGCTCGGCTGGTTCGACGATCCGCTGCTCTCCTCGTTCATCCGCTTTCCGGACATCGAGCTCGCGCGCCTCGTGTTCCACGAGCTCGCGCACCAACTCGTGTACGTGCCGGGCGACACCGCGTTCAACGAGTCGTTCGCGACGGCGGTGGAGGAGGCCGGTCTCGACCGCTGGATCGCCTCGCGCCCGCCCGCCGAGGCCGCGCGGCTCGCCGCGGAACGCGAACGCGCCGAGCGCGGGCGCGCCGCGTTCCGTTCGCTCGTCGGCGAAGCGCGCGACGCGCTCGCGGCCGCCTATGCGAACGAGGGCTCCGACGACGCGAAACGCGAGGCGAAGCGCGCGATCATCGGCGCGATGCGCGCGGCGTGGGAACGCACGCGGACAGCCGACCCCGCGCTCGCGGGCTACGACCGCTGGTTCTCCGGAGACGACGGATCGGGGCCCAACAACGCGAGCCTCGCGTCGGTCGGCCTGTACACGGCGCTCGTGCCCGCCTTCCGGGCGCTGCTCGCCAGCGAAGGCGGCGACCTCACGCGCTTCTACGCACGCGTGCGCGAGCTCGCGGCGCAGACGAAGGACGAGCGTCACGCCGCGCTGGGCTCGCTCGGCGCGCCGGCGGGCCGCGATTCGGCGCGCCGGCCCTGACGCCGGCGCACCGCGTGGCTCATTCGAGCTTCAGGTTCGCTTCCTTGACGAGGCGGGCGTAACGCGCGGTCTCGTTCGCGAGCATGGCCGCGAACTCGGCGGGCGTCGAGCCAACGCCTTCGGCGCCCATGGTCGCGAAGCGTTCGCGGACCTCGGGCGAGGCGACCATCTTCGCGAGTTCCTGCTGGATGCGGGCGACGATCGCGCGCGGCGTGCCGGCGGGCGCCATCAAGCCGGTCCAGCTGTCGGCCTCGAACCCCGGCAGGAACTCGGCGACGGTCGGCAGGTCCGGGGCGAGCGAGGTGCGCTTCGCGCTCGACACCGCGAGCGGCACGAGCCGGCCGGACTTCGCGTTCACGAGTCCGGTTACCATCACGTCGAATCCGAGGTCGACCGTGCCGCCGAGGAGCGCTTGGTTGAGCGGCGCGCCGCCGTTGAACGGCACGTGCAGCACGTCGATCTTCGCCATCAGCTTCACCATCTCGGTTGCGAGGCCGCCGCTCGTGTTCGGCCCGAACGACCCGAAGTTGATCTTGCCGGGATTCGCGCGCGCCTTCGCGAGGAACTCGGCGAACGATTTCACGCCGAGCGACGGCGTCGCGAGCAGGATCAGCGGATAGCGGTTGACCTGCGAGATCGGCGCGAGATCAGCCACCGGGTCGTAGCTGATCTTGCCGGCCATCGTGGTCGGCGCGAGCGTGATCGCCGAGGGCGAGGCCAGCACCAGCGTGTAGCCGTCCGGCGGCGCCTTCGCGACGAGCGACGCGGCGAGCGTCCCGGCGGCGCCCGGCTTGTTTTCGACGACGATCGCCTGGCCCAGGGCCGCGCCGAGCCGTTCGGCGACGAACCGGGCCATGACGTCGGAGGCGCCGCCCGCGGGGAAGCCGACCATGAGCCTGATCGGCTTGTCCGGCCACCCGGCCGGTTGCGCGAGCGCGGACGGCGACGCGGACATCACGCCCGCCGCGACCGCGGCGGAGAGGAGCCGGAGGGTCCGGCGGCGAAGTGCGGACGTAGGTGCTTGCATGTCGGTCTCCCTGCAGTTGCGGCATGGCCCGGATCGATCGGACCGGCCGGGTCGATCAGAAATACCCACCCTTTCGCGTGATCTCGGCGATCGACTGGCCGTCCTCGACCCAGCCGAAGATGCGCTCCTCGTTCCCGACGATCTCCTCGGCGCGCACGAGCACCTCGAGCGCGAGTTCGCGCGGCACGCAGACGGCGCCGTCGAGATCCGCGACGATGACATCACCCGGGCGCACGAAGACTTCGCCGATCCGCACCGGGATCTGGTAGTGGGTGATCTGGCAGCGGCCGAGGCTGCCGCTCGGGCTGCGGTAGCGGTAGTAGACGGCGAAGTCCTTGGCGAGAATCTGCGCGACGTCCCGGATGCCGCCGTCGACGATCGCGCCGCGCACGCCCTTGCCGACGACGGTTGCGGTCATCACGCCGCCCCACATCGTCCCGTGCGTGTCGCCCGAGGTGTCCCAGACGACGAAGTCGTTCCCGGCGAGTCCGTCCAGCATCCGCCCGCGGATCGTCATCTCGCCGTTGATGCGCGTGTTCGGGCTGCTCTTCACCGTGTAGGCGATCCCGGCGACCGTGCGGTCGCCGCGGAGCGCCTGCAGCGCGCCGGGGAACGCGCAGTCGAGGATGCCGTGCTCGCGCAGCACGTCGCTCACGTTCGCGGCGTGGAGCCGCTCGTAGCGCGCGACGAGTTCGGAGAGCGGAATCGGAAGCGGGGCCGGGGGCGGCGGCTCATGGCGCGCGATCAGGCGGTCCACCCGGATCATCGCCGGGACGTCGGAGGGGGGTGCGCAGGAGTCGGGCATCGGTCGCCTCGTCGGGGGTTGTAGAGTCTCAAATATGAGATATAATGTCTCGCATGAGAGACTCTATCACGATCCGCGGCGCGGGGCGATGGACACCGGCACGCCGGCGCTGACCCGCGGTCTCGCGGTGCTGCGCGCGCTCGCGGTCCATCGAGAGGGACTGTCCGCGGCCGAACTCGCGCGCCTCGCCGATGCGCCGCGCGCGACCCTCTACCGGATCCTGCGCACGCTCGTGGCCGAGGACTTCGCCAGCGTTGCCCCCGGCGCGGGCGGGCGCTACGTGCTCGGAGCGGCGGCACGCGCGCTCGGGGCGCCGGCGGGCGATTCGCGCGATCTCGTCGCCGTGGCGCGACCGTTCATGGACGCCCTCGCAGCGCAGCTGGGCGAGACGGTCAAGCTCGTCGCGCGCGACGGGCTCGAGGTCGTCACGCTCGCGGTCGCGATCCCGCGGCGGGACTTCTGCATCGCTTCGCGCATCGGCAACCGGCTGCCGCTGCACGTCGGTGCGTCGCAGCGCCTGCTGCTCGCCCACGCGCCCGAGTCGGTCCGGCGCGCGGTGTTGGACGGGCCGCTGCCGAGAGTCACCGGGCGCACCGTCACCTCGCGCGCGCGCCTCGCGCGCGACCTCTCCTCGCTCGCGTCCGTCCGCGAGCTGGCCGGCCATGGCGAAGGGGTCGAGGGGGTCGGCGCCACCTCCGCGCTGGTAGGCCCGGCCGACGCCGAGCCGCCGGCAGCGATCGTCGCCGTGTACGTCTACGCGAGCCAGGGGGCCGCGCGTCTGCGCGCCATTCGCGCCGGGATCGTCGAGACCGCCGATGCGCTCACCCGGGCACTCGCCCAGGCCGACGCTGCCGCGACGCGGGTCCCAGACCATTGATCCGGCACCGGAAACCGGTTACCATAGAAGGCTTTCCTGCCTCACCCGCCGCAGACGGGGAGGCCGTTCCCGGGCGGCCCCCGGACCGGTCGACGACCGGGACGGGGCTTGAAGCGCTGCCCCAGCCCACCAGGAGACCTCTGCATGCGTCACTACGAAATCGTCTTCATCGTGCATCCCGACCAGAGCGAGCAGGTGCCCGCGATGGTCGAGCGCTACCGCACGATGGTGACCGGCCGCGGCGGCCGCGTCCACCGACTCGAGGATTGGGGGCGGCGCCAGATGGCCTACCCGATCCAGAAGATGCACAAGGCGCACTACGTGCTGATGAACCTCGAGTGCGACCGCGAGACGCTCTCCGAACTCGAACACGCGTTCAAATTCAACGACGCGGTGCTCCGCCACCTGATCGTCGCGATGAAGTCGGCCGTCGTGGCCCCTTCGCCGATGATGAAGGAAGAGAAGTCGCGGTCGCTGACCGACAAGCCGGCCGAGCGCAGCGAACGCGCGACGGCGCCGGAGGCCCCGGCCGCGGCGTGACCGGTCCGCGCGAGCGCGCGCCGGTGAACCGGCTCGCGATCGACGCCCGGCTCGCGACCCGCGACGCGCTGCGCCACACCCCCGCCGGACTCCCTGCGATCGACGCGGTGCTCGAGCACCGTTCCGAACAGCCGGAGGCGGGCGGGAGGCGGCAGGTGTCGTGCGAGATCGCGGCGGTGGCGTTCGGCGCAGTCGCCGAGACGATCGCGGGACTCGCCATCGGGAGCGCCGTGCGCTGCGAGGGCTTCATCGCCCGCCGCTGGCGCACCGGCATCACGCTCGCGCTGCACGTCGACCGGGTCGAACCGCTTCCGGAACCCCACGAACACGATCCACACGCATAGCACGAGGAACCGATCATGCCCCGTCCGCTCAAGGGTAAAGGCAAGGACAAGAACAAGGCCAAGCGCCGCGACCGCGGCAACGCGCTGTTCAAGCGCAAGAAGTTCTGTCGCTTCACCGCCGAGAAGGTGGTGCAGATCGACTACAAGGACATCGACGTCCTCAAGGACTTCGTGCAGGAGAACGGCAAGATCATGCCGGCGCGCGTGACGGGCACCAAGGCCCGCTACCAGCGCCAGCTCGGCACGGCGATCAAGCGCGCGCAGTTCCTCGCGCTCCTGCCGTACACCGACCGCCACTGACCGGAGACGACCATGCAGATCATCCTGCTCGAAAAGGTCGCCAACGTCGGCAACCTGGGCGACGTCGTCAAGGTCAAGGACGGCTTCGCGCGCAACTTCCTGATCCCGCAGGGCAAGGCCAAGCGGGCGACGCCGGAGAACGTGAAGCTCCTGGAGGAGAAGCGGGCCGAACTCGAACGCGCGGCCGCCGACAAGCTCGCCGCGGCCGAGGCCGCGGCGGCGAAGCTCGAGGGCCTCGCCGTCCAGATCACGCAGAAATCCGGGGTGGACGGCCGCCTGTTCGGCTCGGTCGGTACCGTCGACATCGTCAACGCGCTGAAGGCGCACGGTATCGTGGTCGAGAAGGCCGCGATCCGCATGCCCTCCGGCCCGCTGAAGCAGGTCGGCGACCACCCGATCACCGTGCAACTGCACACCGACGTGCTCGCGCACATCACCGTCGGCGTGCTGGGCGACACGACGGTCGGCTGATCGCGCCGGTCCGCGCACGTGCCGGGCGTTCGCTCGCCCGGCCGGGGCGCGCGGACGGTCCCTCGCGTGGCCCGAAGGCCTCCCCCCGGGGAGGCCTTCGCGATTCCCCCGGGCACCATTACGATGACGACGTGCTCTCGTTCGTCGTCTGCAGCATCGAACCGGCGAAGTTCGAGACGGTTTCCGCGAGCCTGGGTTCCGCGGCCGGAGGCGAACCGTTCGAGATCGTCGGCATCCACGACGCTCGTTCGCTCTGCGACGGGTGGACGCGCGGACTCGCGCGCTCGCGCGGCGATCCGGTCGTGTTCTGCCACGACGACATCGTGCTCCACGCGCCCGGCCTGCCTGCGCGCCTCGCGCGCCACCTCGCGCGCTTCGACGTAGTCGGGGTCGCCGGCACGCGCCGCTGCGTCGGCATGGACTGGTCCGAGGCGGGAATCGAGCATGCGCAGGGCGCGATCGTCCACGATGGGGAAACGGGCGCGCGCTTCTGCTTCTACGGTGCCGATGCGCCCGACGGCGAGCACGCGGTCGCGGGACTGCAGGCGCTCGACGGCGTGTTCCTCGCCGTGCGGCGCGAAGTGGCGGCATCGGTGGGGTTCGACGCCGACACCTTCGACGGCTGGCACGGCTACGACGCCGATTTCACGTTCCGCGCGCACCGGGCATCGCACGCGCTCGCCGTGGCGCTCGACGTTCCGCTCGTCCACCGATCGGCGGGACGCATCGACGCCGCGCGCGAGCGCTACCAGCGTCGTTTCGCCGCCAAGCACCAGGGCATCCTCGCGACGGGCCGCGGTCCCTGGGTTCACCTGCGCGAGCCGATCGAGTTGCCGGAGGGCATCGCCGCGGCGTTCGCGCGTGATCGCCTGGCGCGGCTGCATGCGGCTACCCGCGCCGAGGCGACGCGGCGGGACGCGCTGGCGGCGCGTCCGTTCGCCGCCGGGCGCAACGACCCGTGCCCGTGCGGAAGCGGACTCCGCTATCGCGAATGCCACGGCGCCGCGCGGCGGTAGAATTGCACGGCTCCCGGCCCGTCACGATGCCCGACCGCAACGAAGTCGCCCCCCTGCGCCTGCCGCCCCATTCGCTCGAGGCGGAGCAGTCGGTGCTGGGCGCGCTCCTGCTCGACAACGAGGCGGCGGACAAGATCGGCGACGTGGTGTCGGCGGCGGATTTCTACAGCGACGCGCACCGAACGATCTACGACCACGCCGCGCGCCTGATCGGCGAGGGCCGGCCGGCCGATGCGGTCACGCTCGCGGAGTCGCTCGCCTCCTCGGGCAAGCTCGACCACGTCGGCGGGCTCGCCTACCTCGGCGCGCTCGTGCAGGGCGTGCCGACCGCCGCGAACGTCCGCCATTACGCGCAGATCGTGCGCGACCGCTCGGTGCTCCGCCAGCTCGCCTCGACGGCGGGCGAGATCGCCGAGTCGGCCTACCAGCCGATGGGTCGCAACGCCTCGCAGCTCCTCGACGAGGCCGAGACGAAGGTCATGCACATCGCCGAGGCGGGCTCGCGCGGACGCAAGCAGTACGCGAAGGTGGGGGAACTCCTGGCGGGCGTGGTCGAACGCATCGAGGAGCTCTTCAACCGTGAGCACCCGACCGACGTCACCGGCACCGCCACCGGCTTCAGCGACCTCGACCGCATGACCGCCGGCCTGCAGGCCGGCGACCTCGTGATCGTGGCCGGGCGGCCTTCGATGGGGAAGACGAGCCTCGCGGTGAACATCGGCGAGCACGTCGCGCTCGACTTGAAGCGGCCGGTGGCGATCTTCTCGATGGAGATGGGCGCGAATCAGCTCGCGCTGCGCATGATCGGCTCGGTCGGCCGGCTGCCGTCGCAGAACCTGCGCACCGGCAAGCTGCAGGCCGAGGACTGGACGCGCCTGTCGACCGCGCTCGGCCGGCTGAACGACGCGCCGATCCTGATCGACGAGACGCCCGCGCTCACCGTGATGGAACTCCGCTCGCGGGCGCGCCGGATCGCGCGCGCGCACGCGCCCCTCGGCCTCGTCATCGTCGACTACCTGCAGCTCATGCAGGCCTCGTCGCAGGGTGAGAACCGCGCGACCGAGATCTCCGAGATCTCGCGGTCGCTGAAGGCGCTCGCGAAGGAGCTGCAGGTGCCGGTGATCGCGCTCTCGCAATTGAACCGCTCGCTCGAACAGCGCCCGAACAAGCGGCCGGTGATGAGCGACCTGCGCGAGTGCGTGACCGGCGACACGCTGGTGGTGGCGAGCGACGGCTCGCGCACGCCGATCCGCGAACTGGTCGGACAGGCGCCCGAAGTGTGGGCCGTCGACGCCGACCAGCGCCTGTGCCGCGCGACGAGCGACCGCGTTTGGCCGGTCGGCGCCAAGTCGGTGTTCCGGGTCTCGCTCGCCAGCGGGCGTTCGATTCGCGCCACCGCGGAGCACCGGCTCTTGACCGGCGAGGGTTGGCGAACGGTGTCGGCGCTGCAGCCGGGCTCGCGTCTCGCGATCGCGCGCACGCTGCCGGAGCCGGCGCAGCCCCTCGTCTGGCGCGACGAGGCGATCGTGCTCCTGGGCCACCTCGTCGGCGACGGCAGCTACCTCGTCCACCAGCCGTTGCGGTACACGACAGCCAGCGAGGAGAACAGCGCAGCGGTGCGTGACGCCGCCGAGGCGCTCGGAAGCACCGTTACCCGGCATGCGGGCCGCGGCGCGCGGCACCAGCTCGTCATCGCGGGCAACGGCGATCGCTGGCATCCGCGCGGGGTCGGCGCGTGGCTGAAGTCGCTCGGCGTCTTCGGCCAACGCTCGCACGAGAAGCGGCTGCCGCGCGAGGTCTTCAGGCTCGCCAACGCGCAGATCGCGCTGCTCCTGCGCCACCTGTGGGCGACCGATGGTTCGATCGCGCTGCGCAAGCGCGACGCGCGCGGGGCGCCGCGCGTCTACTTCGCGACGTCCAGCCGCGGACTCGCGGACGACGTTGCGGCGCTGCTGCTTCGCTTCGGCATCGTCGCCCGGCTGCGCACCGTGGCGCACGCGACCGCACGCAGCGTGCACACGGTCGACGTGTCGGGCTCGAGGGACCAACGGCGCTTCCTCGAAGCCGTGGGTGCGTTCGGTCCGCGAGCGGCTCCGGCGTGCGAACTCGCGCGCCTGCTGGCGCACACCCGGGCGAATCCGAACGCCGACACGCTACCCCGCGAGGTGTTCGCATCGGTGCGAACCGTGATGGCGCGCGGCGCGGTGACGCAGCGGGCGATGGCGGCGATGCGCGGGACGGCGTACGGGGGAACGAGTCATTTCGGCTTCGCCCCGAGTCGTGCGACGGTCGATTCGTACGCGCGCCTGCTCGACGACGCGACGCTCGCGCGCTGGGCCGCTTCCGATCTGTACTGGGACCGCGTTGTCGCCGTGGAGGCCGCGGGCGTCGATGAGGTGTACGACCTCACCGTGCCCGGTCCTTCGAGCTGGCTCGCCGACGGCGTCGTCAGCCACAACTCCGGGGCGATCGAACAGGACGCGGACGTGATCCTGTTCATCTACCGCGACGAGGTCTACAACGAGGACACCTCCGACAAGGGCGTCGCGGAGATCATCATCGCGAAGCAGCGCAACGGCCCGATCGGGACCGTGCGGCTGACCTTCCTCGGCGAGTACACGCGCTTCGAGAATTTCGCGGCGCCCGGTTCGTATTGATGGGCCGCATGGCGACGACGACGCTGGTCCCGCCGTCCTCGCGCAACGCGCCCTGTCCCTGCGGCAGCGCGCGCCGGTACAAGGACTGCCACGGCCGCGCGGGCGCGCCGGCGGCCATGGCGGCGCCGCCGCCGGGCGACGAGATCGCGTCGCGCCTGCAGGCCGCGCTCGCCGCGCAGCAGGCGGGACAGATCGGCGAGGCGATCGGCGGCTACGACGCGGTTCTCGCGCTCCGGCCCGATCTGTTCGACGCCTGGCACATGCGCGGCGTCGCGTACTTCCAGCTCCAGGCATTCGACGACGCCGAACGCGACATCCGGCGCGCCCTCGCGCTCGCGCCCGGGCTCGAGGCGGCGCACGGCAATCTCGCGCTCGTGGTCCAGGGACGCCGCATCGCCGAGGACGAGGCCGCGCTGTGCCGCGAGGTGCTGCCCCGCTACGCGAAGCTCGTCGTCGATCCGCCGGTCGCGCCGCTCGACGGCGTCGGGGCCTCCGACCGGGTGTTCGTGCTCGACGCGGCGCAGGACCCCGACGTGGCGAACGCCCTGGCCCGCGATGCCGACGCGCGGGGCGCGGCCTGCGAACGTATCGTGGTCGAGCGGGGGCGCACGATCGCGGGCGACGCCGCCGCGCGGCTCGCCTCCTGCGGCGAGCGCGACGTCGTCGTGTGCGTCGGCACCGGCCGGCCGTTGGGCGACTGGACGCTCGCAACGCGCGCGCGGGCGGTCGCGCTGGTGGTGGTCGACAACACGCTGTCGAGCTTCATCGACCGGCTGCGCGAGATCTCCGGCCAGGGGCGCCGGCGCGTGCGGGTGGCCGTCGGTGCGGGCGCGGGCCTCGACCCGCGGGCGATTCCGCACGTCGGGACGGCGCCGTGACGCGCGACGACGCGCCGGTGCGCGCGCTCGCGTTCTACCTGCCGCAGTTCCACCGTGTTCCGGAGAACGACGCCTGGTGGGGCGAAGGCTTCACCGAGTGGACCAACGTGCGCCGCGCGGTGCCGCAGTTCGCGGGCCACGAGCAGCCGAAGCTTCCCGGCGAACTCGGCTGGTACGACCTCACCGATCCTGCGGTCGCGTTCGCGCAGGCGGGACTCGCGCGTGCGCACGGCATCTTCGGCTTCTGCTACTACTTCTACTGGTTCAACGGCCGGCGGCTGCTCGAGCGCCCGCTCGAGGCCATGCTCGCGCGAGGCACGCCGGACTTCCCGTTCTGCGTGTGCTGGGCGAACGAGAACTGGACGCGGCGCTGGGACGGTCTGGACCACGAAGTGCTGCTCGAGCAGCGCTACAGCAGGGACGACAGCGCGCGTGTCTTCGAGGCGTTCCTGCGCCTGTTCCGCGATCCGCGCTACGTACGCGTCGCCGGGCGGCCGGTCCTCCTCGTCTACAAGGCTCCGCTGATTCCGGAGATCGCCGCGACGACGGCGATGTGGCGGAAGCAGGCGCGCGCGGCGGGGGAGGCCGATCCGTATCTCGTCGCCTGCGAGACCGGGGATCTCACCGCCGCGATGCGCGATGCGTTCGACGCGGTCGTCGAGTTTCCTCCACACGGGCACCGCGCCGTCTGGATGAACGCCCAGGTCGCCGGCCTCGCGCCGGACTTCACCGGCATCGTGACGAGCTACCGTGCGCAGGTGATCCAGTCGGTGCGGCGCGACGTCGATGCGCACAAGACGCTGCGCTGCGTGTTCCCGTCCTGGGACAACACTGCGCGCCGAGGAGCGCGCGGCACCGTGTTCACGGGCTCGAGTCCCGAACTCTTCGGCTGGTGGGTCGAGCGGATGGTGATCGACACGCGCAGGCGGCTTTCCGGCGACGAGCGGCTCCTCTTCGTGAACGCGTGGAACGAATGGGCGGAAGGCTGCTGCCTCGAGCCCGACGCCCGCTACGGGCGGGCCTACCTCGAGGCGTTCCGCGACGGCCTCGCGGAAGGCTCGCGGGCGAACGCGCCTTCGCTCGAGCGTCCTGCCTGGAGCGCGGTCGAGCGCGACGCCTCCGAGGCGATCGCGACCGGCGCGCTGACCGTCCGACGCTTCGGATCGCCGCCTGCGCGCGGCGCGAGCGGCGTGAGCGTGGTGATGCCGGTGTACAACCACGAGCGGTTCGTCGCCCGCGCGCTCGCGTCGGTCGCCGCGCAGAGCGCGCCGCCGCGGGAACTCGTCGTCGTCGACGACGGGTCGAGCGACGGGAGCGCCGGAGTCGTCGAACGCTTCGCGCTCGACGCGCCGTTCCCGGTGACGCTCGCGAGGCAGGCCAACCGGGGAGCCCACGTCGCGATCAACCGCGGACTCGCGCTCGCCTCCTGCGAGACGCTCGCGCTCATCAACTCCGACGACGCTTACGAACGCGACCGGCTCGCGCGGCTTGCTCACGCGCTCGGCCCGAGTTCGATGCTCGCCTGGTCGGGCGTCTCCTTCGTCGACGAGGACGACCGGCCGGCCGCGAACCCGGCGACCGAGGCGCTGGCGGCATCGATCCGGACGGTGCGCACGCCCGACGAGCGCATCGAAGCGCTCACGCGCACGAACCTCGCGGTGTCGAGCGGCAACCTCGTGTTCCGCCGCTCGCTCCTCGACATGATCGGCGCGTTCGCCGCGCTGGAGGTGTGCCACGACTGGGATTTCGTGCTCGCGGCGAGCGCGGTGACCGGGATCGCGGTCGTCCCGGAGCCCCTGTATCGCTACCGGATCCACGGCGCGAACACGTTCGTGTCGCGCCATCTCGCCGGACAGGTCGAGGTCGAGCGGGTCCTGCGGCGCTTCCTCGCGCGGATCGGCGAGCATCCCGCACTCGACGAGCGGGGTCGTCGACGGCTGCGCGGCGCGCTCGCCGACCGCGGACTCGCCCACCTGTGGCCCGCGTGACCGGGCGGCGATGACCCCGGGACCGATCGGCGCGGTGGCGCGCAACGCCCGATGTCCCTGCGGCAGCGGGCGCCGCTTCAAGGAATGCCACGGTGCGCCCGGCGGACGGTCGTCCGATCCCGGGCGGCTCGACGCGCTGAAGCGCGGGGCGCTCGCGGCGCAGCACGCCGGGCGGCTCGACGAGGCGGCCGGACTCTACCAGCAGGCGCTCGAAGTCGACCCGGCGGATTTCGACGCGCTGCACATGCTCGGCGTGACGCGGCTCATGCAGTTCCGCTTCGACGAGGCGGCCGGCCTCATTGCCCGCGCCCTCGACGTGCGCCCGGGCGTGGCGGCGGCGATTCGCAATCTCGAACTCGCGCGCGATCCGCAGGGCAAAGCGTCCGCCGAGGGTTACCGGGCCTGGCGTGACACGCGCGAACGCGCGCGGGACGCCTCGCGCGAGGAGCGCCGCCGCGCGATCGCCGCACGCTCCGACGCGCCGTTCATCGCGATCGTGCTCCCGGTGTTCGATCCGCCCGAAGAGCACCTGCGCGCCTGCCTGGACAGCGTGTTCGCGCAGACCTACGGCCGCTGGGAGCTGTGCATCGCGGACGACGCATCGCGCGCGCCGCATGTCGCGGCGGTGCTGCGTGACTGCGCGGCGCGCGACGCGCGCGTCCGCGTGACCTTTCGCGAGCGCAACGGTCACATCTCGGCCGCGTCGAACTCGGCGCTCGCGCTCGCGACCGCACCGTTCGTCGCGCTGCTCGACCACGACGACCTGCTCGCGGCGGACGCGCTCGCGGAGATGGCTCTGGCGATCGACGCCCATCGCGACGCGGCGATCCTCTACAGCGACGAGGACAAGCTCGACGAGGCGGGCATGCGCATCGAGCCGTACTTCAAGCCCGCGTGGAACCCGGCGCTGCTGCGCTCGCAGAACGTGGTGAGCCACCTCGGGGTCTACCGGCGCGCGCTGGTGGAGGCGGCGGGGCGCTTTCGCGAGGGCTACGAGGGAGCCCAGGACTGGGACCTCGCGCTGCGCTGCTCCGAACGTGTCGACGCGCGATCGATCCGTCACGTGCCGCAGGTGCTCTACCACTGGCGGCGGAGCGCGGGGTCGACGGCGGCCGGGCATCGGCAGAAGACCTACGCCGCGTCCGCGCAGGAGCGCACGGTCGCCGACGCATGGGCGCGCCGCGGCGTCGACGTGACCATCGCGCGCGTCGGCGGCGGACACCACCTGCAGGCCGATCCGCGGGCGACCCCGACGGTGTCGCTCGTCGTGCTGGTCGAGGCCGGGAGAAACGCTGGACCGGGGTGGTGGGCCGCGCTGCCTGCGCAGGTCATCGACGTGCGCGAGGTCGAGCTCGCATCGGCCCGCAGGGAGGGCGTGAGCGCGGAACCGCTCACGCTCGGCGAAGGCGATGCGTCGCGGATCAACGACGCGGCGTCGCGCGGACGCGGCGAGGTGCTGCTGTTCCTGCGCGGCGACATCGACGCAACGCCCGTCGAAGCCATCCAGGTGCTCGCGGCACACGCGGCCCTGGCCGACGCGGGCCCGGCCGGCGGCGAGATCCGCGACGCGTTCGGCATGTCGGTCGGCGGCGCGTGGTTCCTCGACCGCGACGCCATCGTCGACCTGGCGTTCGCCGCGTCGTCGCGATTCGCGACATCGGCAGCCGTTCGCTTTGACGTCGTGCAGAACGTGTCGGCGGTCCGGGGCGATGCGATGGCGATCCGGCGGACGCTTTGGCAGGAACTCGGCGGCTACGACGCGGACGCCTTCGCGCGCCGTTACCACGACGTCGACCTGTGCCTGCGTGCGGCGGCGCGCGGCTGTCGCGCGATCTGGCATCCGTCGGCGGTGTTCCGCGTTCCGGGTGCGTTGCGCGCGACCGAGTCCGCGGCGGCGGCGGGCCAGGATGCCGATGCGATGCGCGAGCGGCACGCGGAGCGACTCTCGCGCGATCCCGCCTATCATCCGGAGCTGGATCGCCCGCCGCGGCGGTTCGCGTTTCGCCGGGACGACGTGCCCGCGGACGCGGACGCCCGCTGATCGGCGCCATCTCGCCCATGTTGCACACCGACGTCGCCCGCCGAGCGATCCTCCCCGACGAGATCGTCTTCGATCCTGCGGATGCGCCGCGTGCCCATGACCTGCGCTGCCCGGCCTGCGGCGGGCGCGGCCCGTCGTCCCGGGTGCTGACGGTCCCCTCGGTCGAGCCGCCGCATCCGATCCTCGAGCTCTTTCGCTGCGAGGGCTGCGGCACGCTGGCATTCGATCCGCCGGGCATCACCGACATCGCGGACGTCGACCAGATCGCGGGCGACGCCTGGCGCCACTACGTCGAGGCCGGCGGCGACGTATGGGAGACGGCCTGGCCGGCGCTGATCGCGCGCGACCGCGGTTCGCTCCTCGACGTGGGCTGCGGCTTCGGCTTCGGCGTCGACTTCTGGCGGCACAGCGGACGCGGCGAGGCGATCGGCGTCGAGAGCGCGCCCTACGGCCGCCTGGGCCGCGAGATGCTCGGCGCGCCGATCGTGGCCGAGCGCCTCGACAGCGGTCCGCTGGCCGGCCGGCGCTTCGACGTCGTGCTGGCCTCGGAGGTGATCGAGCACACCGGCGATCCCTGCGCGTTTGCCGCGCTGCTCGCGCGTCACGTCGCCGACGACGGCGTGCTCGTGCTCACGACGCCCGACGCGTCGTGCATCGATCCGTCGACCGAGCCGTCGACCACGCTCGCCGCGCTGTCCCCGGGATTTCACGGTTTCGTGCTGTCGCGCGGCGCATTCGAGGCCGCGGCGGCGGTGGCCGGGTTCGAGCACCGGCACTGGCGCTCGATGAACGGGCGCCAGTTCCTGTGGGCGTCGCGGCGTCCATTCTCGCTGCTGCCGGAACGCGAGGCGTACCGCGGCCCGGTACTCGACTACCTCGCCCGTCGCGGGCAGGAGGAAGCGCTGGAGCCGTCGGTGCGCATCGGCTACCTCTACCGCCTGCTGCGCGATCTCTCGCGCACGCGCCGTTTCGCGGAGGCGGCTCCTGTTCTCCACCACCTCGACGCGCTGATCGCCGCGCGGCATGGGCCCGAGGCGCTCGATCCCGTCCGCGCGATCGAGAAGCTGCGCGCGTGCGCCACGCCGCAGGAGGCGGGCCGGGTCGGGTCCTATTGCCTGCCGATGCGCTTCTTTCTCGATGCGCAGATCGCGCAGAACGTCCGCGGGGACTACGCCGGCGCGCTCGCTTCGTACCGCGCGGCGGTCGAGGCGACCGAGCGGTGCGCGGCGCTCGGGACGATCTGGTTCATGGAGGCGATCGGAACCCTGTGGACGATGCGCATCGACGGCGCGCTCCTCGGTCTCGCGCTCGGCGACGAGCGCGCGGCCGACGACCTCGCGCTCGCCGTCGATGAAGGCGCGATGCCGCGGCGCGAACACGCGTTCGCGACGGTCGCTCCGGGATACCTGGACCGGCTCCTGCCCGCGGTCGCCGAGGATCTCGTGCAGCGCGGCGGCTACGGTGCCGCTCGCGTCGTCGCCGCGGCATACCGGCGGCATCTGGAACGCAACCACGAACGCGCTTTCGTCGAGATCGGGGCGATCGACGCGGCGCTGGCGGATCCCGCCGCGCGCGTGCCGCCCTGGCCGTTGTTCCTGCCCTGGTTCGAGGCATTGCTGCATCTCGGGCCGGGCGGCGACGCCGCACGGGGGGCCGCGCTCGCGCGCGAGGTGCTGCGGGTGGCCGAGGCGCACGCGCACGACCGCCGCTGCGGAGACGAGCTGCGGACGCTCGCGCAACACGTGCGCGCGCGGCTCGGTGCCGCCGGCTCCGGGCGGTGACTTGGTGCCCCGGGTGGGAACAGCGCGCCTCGGACGGCGCCGGCGTCGATCGCGGTTCGTGCAGCCGTTGCGCGGTCAGCGAAATACCCACCAGCGCGACAGCGCGAAGGTCACCGGGGGCACGAAAAGCAGGCCGAGCGCCAGTCCGGCGTAGGGCGACCACTGCCGGTCGTGGACCGCGAAGGCCATGATCGCGGCGTTCAAGGCGAGCCCGGCGAGCTGCGCGGCGAGGTAGCGCGGCAACTGCGCGGCCGGGCGGCCGCGCGAGCGGAAGGTCCAGCCGCGATTGAGCGCGAACCCCACGGCGAACGCGATGCAGAACGCGAGCGCGGTCGCCGCGACCGGGTCGATGGGTGTGAACTCGATGGCGAGCGCGAACACCGTGGCATGCACCGCCGTCGCGACCGCCCCGACGAAGGCGAAGCGGACGAACGCGGCCGCGAGCGCCATCGCCGCGACCTCAGGGACGCGGGTCGTCGGGGGGAAAGCCCAGCCGGGCGCGCACCAGGTAGAGCGGACGGCCCTTGACCTCGTCGTACATGCGGCCCAGGTACTCGCCGATGACGCCGAGCGAGAGGAGCTGCACGCCGCCCAGGAACAGCACGACGACCATCAGCGACGCGTAGCCGGGGACATCGACGCCGTGCAGGATCGTGCGGACGACGAGCCAGCCGCCGTAGGCGATCGCGACGAGCGCGAACAGGGCGCCCAGCACGCTCGACGCGCGCAGCGGCAGCGCGGAGTACGAGACGACGCCGTCGAGCGCGAGGCGCGAAAGCCGCACGAAGCCGAAGCGGGACTCGCCCGACGAGCGCTCCTCGACGTCGTACTCGACCGTCGTGGTCCGGAAGCCGACCCACGCGTACATGCCCTTCATGTAGCGGATGCGCTCGGGCATGCGGCGGAGCGCGTCGACGACCGGGCGCGACATCAGCCGGAAGTCGCCCGCGCCGCGCGGGGCGGGGACCGCCGCGAGACGGGCGAACAGGCGGTGGAAGAGGTCCGCCGCCGCACGGCGGGTCCACGGGTCGGTCGCCCGGTCGCGGCGCAGCGCGATCACCACGTCGTGCCCGTCGCGCCATCTCGCGACGAGTTCACGCAGCAGTTCGGGCGGATGCTGCAGGTCGGCGTCGATCGGCACGACCGCCTCGCCGCGCGCGTGGTCGAGGCCCGCCGCCAGCGCGACCTCCTTGCCGAAGTTGCGCGACAGGGCCACGACCCGCACGCGCGGGTCGCGCGAGGCGAGCGCACCCAGCACCGCGAAGGTCTCGTCGCGGCTGCCGTCGTCGATGAAGATCGCCTCGGAGGCGAGTCCGAGCGCATCGAGCGCGTCGGAGGCGCGGGCCCAGAACGACGCGAGGCCGGCCGCCTCGTTGTAGCAGGGCACGACGAGCGACAGGACCGGCTTCGCGTTCACGGGCGTCAGTTGTCAGTTGACAGTTGGCAGTTGACCGTGGCGCCGGTGATTCCGGTGGCGGCGCATGAAGCGCCGTTGAGACTTCCTTGCAGGTCCGGCTTCGGCCCGTCGCCATTCGCTGCGACCCTCCGATTCGGCTGATCGCTTCAGGCAAGCCTGACCCACGGAAACGTTGCATCGGCGCTCAACGCGCCGCCACCGGAGACTTCGCCGCGACTGTCAACTGCCAACTGACAACTGCATCAGAGAATCTCCGCCGCCCGGTCGGCGAGGCGCGAGCGCTCGCCGCGCGTGAGCGTGACGTGCCCCGAGTGCGGCCAGCCCTTGAAGCGGTCGACGACGTAGGTGAGGCCGGAACTGCCCTCGGTCAGGTAGGGCGTGTCGATCTGCGCGATGTTGCCGAGGCACACGACCTTGGTGCCCGGGCCGGCGCGCGTGATCAGCGTCTTCATCTGCTTCGGCGTCAGGTTCTGCGCCTCGTCGATGATCAGGAACTTGTTGATGAACGTGCGCCCGCGCATGAAGTTGAGGCTCTTGACCTTGATGCGCGAGCGGATCAGGTCGCGCGTCGCCGCGCGCCCCCATTCGCCCGCATCGTCATCGGTCTTGTTGAGCACGTCGAGGTTGTCCTCGAGCGCGCCCATCCACGGGTTCATCTTCTCTTCCTCGGTGCCGGGGAGGAAGCCGATGTCCTCGCCGACCGGGACCGTGACGCGCGTCATGATGATCTCGGTGTAGACCTTGAACTCCAGCGTCAGCATGAGTCCCGCGGCGAGCGTGAGCAGCGTCTTGCCGGTGCCCGCCTGACCCACGAGCGTCACGAAGTCGATGTCCGGGTTCATCAGCAGGTTGAGCGCGTAGTTCTGCTCGCGGTTGCGCGCCGTGATGCCCCAGACGTTGTTCTTCTGGTGCGTGTAGTCCTTGAGCGTCGACAGGAGCGCGGTCTTTCCGCTGACCTCCTTGACGATCGCGTGGAACGGCGCCTCGCCCGGCGGCTCCAGCCACACGAACTCGTTGGCGAGGAGCGTCGGCACCAGCGGGCCGGAGATGCGGTAGAGCGTGTGGCCCCCCTGCTGCCAGCTCTCCATGCCCTTGCCGTGCCGATCCCAGAAGTCGGCGGGCAGCTCCTCCATGCCGGAGTAGAGGAGCTCGGTGTCCTCGAGGACCTTGTCGTTGAAGTAGTCCTCGGCCGCGAGCCCGAGCGCGCGGGCCTTGATCCGCATGTTGATGTCCTTCGACACCAGCACGACGTCGCGCCGCGCGTGGGCGTGCGCGAGGTGCATCACCACCGCGAGGATCTGGTTGTCGGCCTTGCCGTTCGCGAGCGAGGGAGGCAGGGCGGTCGTGATCGTCTCGGTCTGCAGGTAGAGCCGTCCGGTCGCCGCGCCGTTGCTCTTCTGCTCGAGCGGGATGCCGCCCGAGATGCCGTCGCCGCCCTGCCCGGTGTGCGCAGTCACCAGTTCGTCGAGGAAGCGCGACGCCTGCCGCGCGTTTCGCGCGACCTCGGTGACGCCCTTCTTGTGGTTGTCGAGTTCCTCGAGGGTGAGGATCGGCAGGTAGATGTCGTGCTCCTCGAACCGGAACAGGCTCGTCGGGTCGTGCATCAGCACGTTCGTGTCGAGCACGAAGAGCCGGGTCGTCGTCGGAGACGGATGCCCGCCCGACTTGCTGGAGCGGGCGGCCTTGCGGGAAGCGAGCGAGATGAGCTGGGAGGGGGCGGGGCGCAGCTTGCGTTCGACCATGGCTCTCCTGGGAGGCGCCCGGGGCAAAGGGCGCCGCGCAAGCCCATCCTACGCCCCGGGCCGGCGAAAACACAAGAACTTGTGGCCCCAACCCCCGGAATGTCCACCCTTTGTGCCAAAGCCGCACCGCCGGGGCCTGCCACCTCCCCGGCGCGGCCTGACCCCGGTGAGCGTCATCGGGTCGGCTTGCCGAGCGCCTCGACGGCGGCCAGGACCTCGGCGGCGTGGCCGGGGACCCTCACCCCGCGCCACTCGCGGGCGAGCTTGCCGTCGGCGCCGACGAGGAAGGTCGAGCGCTCGATGCCGCGCACCTTCTTGCCGTACATGTTCTTCATCCTGATGACGTCGAACGCCTGGCAGAGCTTCTCGTCGGCATCCGAGATCAGCGGGAACGGAAACCCCATCTTCGCGGCGAAGTTCTGGTGCGACTTGATCGAGTCGCGCGAGATGCCGGCGACCACCGCGCCGGCCTTGGCGAACTTGCCGTGGAGGTCGCGGAACTGGGCGCCTTCGGTGGTGCAGCCGGGCGTGTTGTCCTTCGGATAGAAGTACAGGACCACCGGGCTGCCCTTGTGGTCGGACAACGTGAACGGGCCTGCGGTCGCTTCCGCGGTGAAGTCGGGAACCTTCTTGCCGAGCATGGTGGCGATCCTCCGGTTCGATTCGGGTTTGAGGGGAATGTCCGCGCGCGCACATGCGGTCGCGGCGACGCGTCGATGCCGCGCGCGGGGATGCAGGGTTCTTCCACAGCTTCTCAGGCGGCGCGCGGCACCGCCTCGCCCGGAAACGGGCCCTGCTGCACGAAGAGCGTACCGCTTCTCCCCGGGACCGTCCCGATCCCGACGTACGCCCGGGGCAGCGCGAGCGGTTCCACCGCGTCGCGCATCTGGCGCAGGCTGCCCAACTGCCAGCCCTGCGCCTTCCACCCGCCCAGCAGTTGTTCCAGCACCGGGGCGAGCTGCATGCCTTCGAGTTCCGCGTGCAGCGTGAACACGTGGCCGGACGCGACCGGAGTCCCGGTCAGGTGGAGCAGGCGGTCGGCCGCGTCGGTGGCGGTGACGCCGTCGAGCCCGATCAGCTCGTCGAGCGTCGGCAGCGTCGTCGGGAACTGCGGGCAGCGGACCGGCTCGGCGTTCCAGAACGGCAGGTGCGGATGGGTGCCGCGGCCGTCGGAGGCGTACTCGAATCCGAGCCTCTGCGTGAGACGCAGCGCGTGGAGGTTCATCTGCCAGCCGGCCGCGCCGTGGACGCGGGGGGCCTCGCCGAACACGTCGGCGTAGCGTTCGCACATGCGCGTCATCTCGGAGCGCGTCCACGCGGCGTCTGCGGTCGCGACGCCGTCCTGCCAGCGGACGTGGTCGAAGCTGTGGACCCCGGTCTCGAAGCCCTCGTCGCGCGTCATGCGCATGACGTCGCCGGCGCGCCGGCCGATGTCGGGACCGGGCAGGAGCGTGCCGTACAGGAGCGTCTTCACGCCGTAGTGGTGGACGACGCCCGTCCGGCGCACCTTGCCGACGAAGCCCGGGCGGAACACGCGCCGGATCGCGCGGCCGGTGTGGTCGGGACCGAGGCTGAACAGGAAGGTGGCGCCGACGCCGTGCCGCCGGAAGATCTCGACGAGCCGCGGCACGCCTTCGCGCGTGCCGCGCAGCGTGTCGACATCGACCTTGAGCGCGAGACGCATCGGCGCGACGCTACTCGACCAGCGCGCGTGCCGCGGCGACGTGGCCGCGGTAGGCGTCGAAGATGCGCACGAGCGAATCGCGCAGGCCGACGTTCGGCGCCCACCCGAGGTCGCGCATCGTGTTCTCGATCGCCGGAACGCGGTGCCGCACGTCCTGGTAGCCGCTGCCGTAGTAGCTGTCGGCCGAGGTGTCGACGAGCGCGACGCGCGACGCGCTGTCACGGTACTCCGGGTAGCGCTCCGCGAGTTCGAGCATCATCGTCGCGAGGTCGCGCACCGAGCAGTCGTTGGCGGGATTGCCGATGTTGTAGATCGCCCGGCTCGCGACGCCTCCCGGGTTGTCGATGATCCGCATGAGCGCGGCGATGCCGTCGTCCACGCAGGTGAAGGTGCGCCGCTGCGCGCCGCCGTCGACCAGCCGGATCGGCTCGCCGCGCACGATGTGGCCGAGGAACTGGGTGATGACGCGCGAGCTGCCTTCCTTCGGCGTGTTGATCGAGTCGAGTCCCGCGCCGATCCAGTTGAACGGACGGAACAGCGTGTAGTCGAGTCCCTGCTCGATGCCGTAGGCGTGGATCACCCGGTCCATCAGCTGCTTCGCGCACGAGTAGATCCAGCGCGGCTTGTTGATCGGTCCGAGCACGAGGTCCGAGCGTTCCGGGTCGAAGGCGTCGTCGGCGCACATGCCGTAGACCTCGGAGGTCGACGGGAACACGAGGCGCTTGCGGTGGCGCACCGCGGCTCGGACGATCGGCAGGTTCGCCTCGAAGTCGAGTTCGAACACCCGCAGCGGCTCGCGCACGTAGGAGGCGGGTGTCGCGATCGCGACGAGCGGCAGGAGCACGTCGCATTTCTTCACGTGGTACTCGATCCACTCGCGGTTGATCGTGATGTCGCCCTCGAAGAAGTGGAACCGCGGCTTCGGCAGCAGGTCGGCGATCCGGTCGGCCTCGATGTCCATGCCGTACACCTCCCAGTCGGTGGAGGCGAGGACCGCGTGCGAGAGGTGGTGGCCGATGAAGCCGTTGACGCCGAGGATCAGGATGCGTTTCATGAACCGGACCTGCGCAGGTGGGGGGCCATTCTACCGGCGCGCCGCTGCCCCTGACCCCGGCCCGCGGCGGCGCTGTCCGGACCGGCAGGACCGCCACGGTCCGGGGCGGTGCGAAGATGCGGATGCGGCGGACGCGCCGCGTCGGCCCGGTCAGGCCGCGTTCCACCATCCGTCGGGCGCGAACCCGAGGCCCGGGCCGTTGGGAAGCTCCATCGCGCCGTCGACGATCTCGGGCGGGGGGCCCACGTTCCGGGCGAAGAATCGCGCGGTGCCGATGCCCGCGGGCGCGATCGGCTCCGCGGTGAAGGCGGCGCAATGCAGTGCGACGTACAGTCCGACCGACGTCTCGAGGCTCGCGGTGATCGTGCAGGACAGTCCCGCCGACTCCGCGAGACGGACGATCTCCGCCACGCGATCCGGCCCCCCTACCCGGGGCGCCTTCAGCACGAGCGCATCCGCCGCCCCGAGTTCGATGATGCGCTCGACGTGGAAGCGCGAGCGCGCCGAGTCGTCGAGAGCGATCGGCACCCGCGTGTTCCTGCGCAGTTCGGCGTAGGCGGCGAGCGGCGTGCCGCGCGGCAGAGGCTCCTCGCAGTACTCGATCCGGAAGCGCGCCATCGCCTCGAGGTGCGAGGCGGCCCAGTCCGGCGACCAGCTCTCGTTCGGGTCGAGGCGGATCCTGGCCGCGGGCGCGGCATCGCGAATGGCGCGGACGCGCGCGAGGTCGAGCTCACGCTCCGGGGTGCACTTCACCTTGATCGTGTCCTGGCCGCGGGCGACGGTGGCGCGGGCGCGTTCGGCGCAGGCCTCCGGATCGGCATCCCCGACCAGTTCGTTGACGGGGACGCGCGCGGCAACGGCGCGATCGGGCGCGCAGAGCGAGGCCAGCGAGACTCCGTGCAGCCGTGCGCGCGCGTCGAGCACGGCCGTCGCGATGCCGCACCGAAGCCGGGCCGGGCACTCGCGAAGCTCGAGTTCGTCCAGGAACGCATCCGACATCGGGTCGAGGCCGGCGACGATCGCCTCGGCCGAAGCCACCTGGGCCGCGAGCGGCATCTCGACGTGGGGCGGCAGTGCCACCTCACCCCACCCGACCTCGCCGCCGATCGCAGCGCGCACGATCAGTCCGCCCCGAAAACGCTGGACGCCCTTCGCCCAGCGGTACGGGACGGCGAGCGGCAGATGGTAGGACTTGAACGCGATCGACACGGCGGGTGGAGCGGCGAGCGTCAGTTCGCGATGCAGCTCAGACGCTCGGGCGGGAACGCGACCGAGATCCGGTCGCCGACGCGGTACGCATCGAACGGCGCGCCGACGACGGCGATGGTCGGCCCGTCCTCGATCTCGACCAGGTAGTCGACCTGCGCGCCGGCGAACGTGGCCTTGACGATCCTGCCCTGGCGTCCGTTGATCACCGGCGCCGGTTCGCGCGACAGGGAGATCGCCTCGGGACGGATCATCAACGCGTCGATGCGCCCGGCGGCGGGGGGCGAACCGACGCAGATCGGGCCGACGTCGGTCATCAGGACGCCGTCCGATCCGATCGTCCGGCTGCCGACGGCTTCGAACACGACGGCCCGGCCGAGGAAAGTCGCGACGAAACGGGTGCGTGGACGCAGGTAGAGTTCCTGCGGGGATCCGAGCTCGACGATCCTGCCTTCGTTCATGACGGCGACGCGGTCCGACAGCGTCATCGCCTCGTCCTGGTCGTGCGTGACGTAGATCGCCGTCATGCCGACCCGCTTCATCAGGTCACGCAGTTCGAAGCGCATCTGCTGGCGCAACTTGGCGTCCAGGTTGGAGAGCGGCTCGTCGAGGAGCAGGGCGCCCGAGCGTCGCACGATGCCGCGCGCGATCGCCACGCGTTGCTGCTGGCCGCCCGAGAGCTGGGTCGCCGGCCGATCGGATATGGACTCGAGGCCCACGAGGCGGAGCGCATCGGCCACCCGGCCGGCGCGCTCCTCGCGCGCGATCCCGGCCACCTCGAGCGGGAAGGCGACGTTCTGCGCGACCGTCAAGTGCGGCCACACCGCGTAGGACTGGAAGACCATCGACACGTCGCGGCGGTGCGTGGGTACGTCGACCCCGCGCGCCTCGTCGAAGACGAGCGTCGATCCGATCCGGATCGAGCCGCGGCTCGGACGCTCGAGGCCCGCGACGCTGCGGAGCGCGGAGGTCTTGCCGCAGCCGCTCGGGCCGAGCAGCGTGAAGAACTCGCCGTGCACGACCTCGAGCGACACGCCGGCGACGGCCGTGTGAACCGAGTCGGCGAGCGGATAGTCGACCCACAGGTCGTCGAGGTGGATCATGGCCTACGCGACGCGCCCGCCGTGGGCGCGGCGGCCGGCGAGCTGCCAGGCGATCGTCGCGATCGTCATGAGGAAGATGAGCCACGCGCCCACCGCGGCGGCCTTGGTCGGCTCGCCGCCCGACCAGTAGCTCCACAGCAGCACGGCGAGCATCGGGTTGTCCTCGCCCTGCAGGAGCAGCGCGGTCGAAAGCTCGCGAACGACGTGCGCGACGACCCAGATCCAGACCGCCGCGAGCGCGGGCAGCATCAGCGGCACCACGATGCGGCGCAGCAGCCTGAGCGGGCCCGCGCCGCAGACGCGCGCCGCGTCCTCGAGGTCGCGGTGCAGCTGGACCAGCGCGCCGTTGGTCGTGCGCGAGGCGAACGACAGGTAGACGGTCGTGAACGCGATGACCAGGATCCACGGGGTGCCGTACACCGGCACGAACGTGAGCGTCAGGTACACGTAGACCAGCGCCATCCCGATCATCACGCCGGGGATCGCGATCGGCATGAACGCGAGCGCGTCGATCGCGCCCCGCCCTCGCGCACGCGTCCGGTGGACGACCCAGGACACCGAGAGCGCCAGCGCGCAGGTCAGCGTCGCGGCGAGCATGCTCACCCAGATCGAGTTCCAGGTCGCCTGCAGGACTCTCGCGCTCTCCAGCGCCGCACGATGGTTCGCGAGGGTGACGAGGCGGGCCGAATCGAGGCTGACGGGAGTGAGATACGGCATCAGGCTCGTCCAGCCCAGGACCGCGAGCGGCAGCAGCACCGCGAGCGCGAAGTAGACGGCCACGAACGCGATCGCCAGCGGCTTCGCGCGCCCGAGCTTGCGCTGCCGTGGCCGAAAGCCCTTTCCCGTGACCGTGACGAAGCGTCCCGCGGCGCGCGTCATCCGCCGGTAGAGCCACGCGAGCCCGAGCAGCAGGACGAGGAAGCTCATCGCGATCGCCGCGATCTGGCTGTACGCGGAGACGCCGCCCGCCTGGTCGGTCGCGAGGTAGAGGATCCGCGAGGACATGACGAAAATGCCCACGGGCATGCCGAGCGTCCCGGGCACGTCGAAGACGAGGAAGCCCACCATCAGCAGGTACGTCGCCGCGGCGAGGATGGCCGGGGTGAGCAGGGGGACGAAGATGCGGCGGATCGTCTGCGCGAGATTCGCGCCCGACGTCATCGCCGCTTCCTCGAGCGCCGGGTCCATGTTGCGGAACGCCGGCGACAGGATGAGGAACGTCGAGGGCACGAGCGCGAGCGTCTCGACGAACACCATGCCGCCGAGCGAATAGATGTTGAACGGCCCCTCCCGCAGGCCGAGCGCCGACTGCAGCAGGCCGGTCAGGAGCCCGGTCCTCGGACTCGCGAGCAACACCCAGCCCATCGCCAGCAGGAACGGCGGCAGCACCATCGGCACCACGATCATGATGCGGCACAGGCGCTTTGCCGGCAGGTCGGTCCGTTCGACGAGCCACGCCAGCGTGCCTCCGACGATCAGCGTCGCGACCATGCAGCCGAGGGCGAACTCGAGTGTCGTGAGCGCGAGCCGGTAGAAGCCGGGGTCGCGGTAGACACGCAGGTAGTTGTCGATCGACCAGCCGGGGTCGAGCGGAAGGCCGGTCGGCGAGAAGCTCGCGACGACCAGCAGCGCGAGCGGCACGACCACGAGGTAGCCCAGCACGCCGACCAGCGCGAGCGCGGGGAGCCGCTCCCGCCACCGGCCGCCGCGCGGACCGGCCGCGCCCGGAAGGCGGGTCGCGGCCGACGCCGTCGCGCCCATCGTGCGCTCCGCGCGGACGGCTAACGGGCGGCGCCGACCTTCTCGAGAACCGCGTTCATCCGCTGGTTGATGCGGCCGAGCTCGTCGGACTTGTCCGGCGGGAACTCGACGATGTCGCGGCCCGCGATCAGCTGCGCCGTCTTGGTCGAGGGAATCAGCGGATTCCCGCGGTGCGTCGCGCCCTCGTAGGCCGCCGCGCCGGCGTCGCTCGCGAGCCAGGCGAGCAGCACCTTCGCGCCCTCCGGATTGCGCGCGTTCTTCGTCAGCGTCGAATAGATGGTGTGCATCGGCACCACGTCGAGCACCTTGTACTTGATCGGCGCGCCCGCGAGCACGGGTGGCAGCGTCGAATGGTAGAAGCCGACGCCGATGTCGATCTCTCCCGCGCCGACCGCCTGCGCGAGCGGGAAGGTCGACTTGAACAGCATCGGCTTGATCTTGACGAAGCGCGCGAGCAGCGCGTCCGCCCTGGGCTCACCCCATTTCGACGCCAGTTGCGCGAAGACCGACGCCCGCACCCAGGAGCCCATGCGTCCGGTCCACTTCGGATCCGCGATGTCGTCCCAGGTCTTCGGCGTCTCGGCCTCGGTGACCTTGTTGGTGTTCCAGGACACGACGTACACCGACGCGGCCGTGGCGAGCGCGAAGGGCGTCGGCGTCAGTTTCTCGGGGACGCCGAGCGCCTTCCAGTCGACGTTCTCGAGGTAGCCGCGGCCCTGCAGCTGCCAGATGTGGTCGGCCCCTCCGGTCAGGACGTCCGCCGTGTAGTTGCGCGCCTGCATCTCCTGGACGCCGCGCACGGCGAGTTCGTTGCCTCCGACGAGGCGCACGTACTTGATCTGGATGTCCGGATAGGTCTTGTGGAAGGCCGCGACGACCTTGTCGATCTGCTCGACCGGGGAGCTCTCGTACCAGGTGACGGGGCCCTTTCCCGCGGCGACTTTCGCGAGGTCGTCCAGCGGGGCGGCGGCGAGGGCGGCCGCGAAGGCGAATGCGCCCGCGCCCAACAAGGCGCGCCCACCGAGAACGAATGAAGCCAGCGAACCCATGGGGATCCTCCTGTCTGTGCGGCGCGGCGCCGCGGGAACGGACCGGATCCGCGCGCGCATGCGCGGTCCGTGCGAACGTTGGAGAGCGCGCGGGGCCGCGTCGCCGGCGCCCGGACTGCGCGGCGGGGGGAGCGACACGAGCCCGCCCAGGCCGGAGCTTGGCCGATCATCCCGGGGCGGCGTGGGCGACATGCCATCTCCTGGCCGGAGCGTGGGGCAATGGTTGCATGCAATCCGCGCACCAAGTTCGCATTCGCACATTCGCGAACGTATGATGTGGCGGTGTCGCGGGGATAATTGCATACAATGACGTCAGGCGCAATCCCTCGTGGACGCCCTTGGAACGCGGGGAGAGGAGGCACGCCATGTCACGCGTACAGACCGTCGTCGCGTCGTTGCGGGATCTCGTGCTCTCGGGGCGCCTCGCGCCCGGAGAGCGCATCGTGGAACTCGTGTTCGCTCCCCGGCTCGGCGTGTCGCGCACGCCGCTGCGCTGGGCGCTCGCGGAACTCGAGCGCGAAGGTCTGGTCGAGCGGATGCCGCGCCGCGGCTATCGGGTGCGGGCATTCACGATGGAGGACGTCGCCGGCGCCATCGACGTTCGAGGCACGCTGGAGGGCATGGCCGCGCGACTGGTCGCCGAACGCGGTCCCACCGACGAGGAACTCGAGGTCCTCGAGTCGTGCCTCGAGGAGGGACGCCTGCTGCTGGCCGACGACGACCGGCGGCTCGACCCCGAGCGTTGGGCGAGGATGAACGGCCGCTTCCACGACGTGCTGGTGCGCGGATCGCGCAACGGGGCGCTGATCCGCGCGATGGAGTCCAACGCGAGGGTCCCGATGGCCTCGGCCGACGCCATCACCTTCAGCGTCGCGCTGCGTCGGACGGTGCTGCAATTGATGCGCGCCGCGCACGACGACCACGTCGCGATCGTCGGCGCGCTGCGCGATCGCCAGGGCGCGCGGGTCGAATTCCAGATGCGGGAGCACGCGCAGCGCAGCCGCGACAACAAGGCGCGCCTCATCGAACAGCTGAAGGCGAGCCGGTCCGGGCGGGCGATTCCCGAATTCCTGCGCATCGGTCCTCAGGCAAGCGCGAAGCGCACGGCCGCGGCCGATCGGCGCCGGTGACCCCGGGGCGGCCGGCGTCCTGCGCGCGAGGCTCGGGCGGATCGAGGAGGCTCGGATCGCCCCCGGACTCCCGGCTCGATTTCGCATGCAATCGTCGGACACGGGGCGGCACGGACCCTTGCGAGATGGACAGTTTGCATGCAATATGCCTCGCCCCCGGCGAGCAGGAAGGGTCGACCATGGAGAAGATCTCGCGCTACGGGACGCCGGCCACGCGTCTCATATCGCTGCTGAAGTGCCTGCGGTATCCGATGCGTCACGTCCGCGAGGGAGACAAGTTCGTCATCCTCACCGACGATCAGATGGACCCGCTGATCTGGCAGGCGACGATGGCCGCGCTCCACGAGCGCGGAGCGGAGCCCCTGCTGTGCCTGTACCCGCAGCGTGCCTACCACTGCGCCGATCCTTCGCCACTCGCGATCCCGGCCGCCAAGGAGGCCGATGTCGTCATCGCGTTGACGACGACCGCGCTGAACAGCGGCACGCCCGGCCTGCGCCAGATCCGCTCCGAGGGCAGCGGACGGGGCAAGACGCCGGTCTGGCTGTGGGAGGAGATGAATCAGGAGATCCTGGTCGAAGGCGGCGGCGCGGTCACCGAGGCGGAAGTCGAGGAGATCTGCGACCTCCAGCGCCGCATCGCCACGGTCTTCGACCAGGGGACGCGCATCCGCGTGACGTCGGCAGCGGGCACGGACCTCGAAGCCGATATCTCCGGGTACCCGCCGGGGGCGCTCGCGAAGCGCTGGGGCGAAATTCCCTTCGGGCGCCATCCGGACACCGGACGCCTCGGTTCCGGCACCTGGCCGTTCGGCGAAGTGCACGTCGAACCGCTCCCCGGCACCGCCAACGGCATCGTCGTGTGGGACGCCACCGCGCACCATCCGCCCGGCAACTGGCGCGAGCCGGTGACGCTGCAGATCGAGAACGGACGCGTCGTCGACATCCGCGGCGGTCACGAAGCGCGGGAGGTCCGTCGCTACCTGGAGCGCTACGGCGACGAGAACTCGATGCTGGTCGGCGGCGAGATCGCCATCGGCACGAATCGCCGCTGCCTGCCCTACACCGGATGCATGCGCAGCGAGAAGAAGCGCTACGGCGCGACGCATTTCGGCATCGGTCACGGCGCGGACCGCGGAGTCGCCAACAGCCGGTTGCGGCTCGAGGGGATCGTCGATCGCGTGACGATCGTCGTCGACGGCAGGCACACGGTGGCGCGCGACGGCGACATCCTGGTGTAGTCCGACGGGCCGCGTGTTCGATGACGCCTTCGCTCGAACGCGATGACCTGATCGCGATACTGCATGCCTTCCGGCAATCGCGGTTCGGCCGCATTCGATTCGAACTCGGACCGGTTCGGATCGCCGTCGATCGCACCTTGCCAGCCCGCGCGTCGGCGCGCGCCCCCATGGCGGGGGCGAACGGCCCGGTGCCCGGCGGCGAAACCGGGCTCACGACGGTCGCGTCGCCGTCGCTCGGCTGGTTCGTCGGTCGCAGCGGACCGGAAGCCCCGCCGTTCGTCGAACCCGGCCGCGACATCCGGCCGGACACGACCGTCGGCGCGATCGACGTCCTCGGCAGGCGGACCGAGGTGAAGGCAGGCGTTTGCGGCAGCGTGGTGGAGGTGGCGGTCGAAGAGGGGTCGTTCGTCGAGTTCGGCCAACCGCTCTTCCGCGTGCGGGAGAAGGACACCGCGGATGCCGCATCGACGCCGGCGTGAGGGAGCGATGAGCCTGCGACGCGTGCTGGTCGCCAATCGCGGCGAGATCGCCGTCCGGATCCTGCGTGCGTGTCGAGGACTCGGGCTCGAGACCGTGCTGGCGGCGTCGGTCGCCGATCGCGAGAGCCTGCCCGCGCAGCTCGCCGATCGCACCGTGTGCATCGGCCCGGCCGCCGCGAGGCACAGCTACCTCGATGCGAAGCTCATCGTCGCCGCGGCGCTGGGCTCGGGGGCCGATGCGGTTCACCCCGGCTACGGCTTCCTCGCCGAATCCGCCGAGCTCGCGCAGCTGTGCGCCGACCACGGCATCGTTTTCGTCGGCCCCGATCCCTCGCAGATCCGGCGCATGGGCGACAAGCTCGAAGCGCGCTCGCTCGCCCGCGAGTGCGGATTGCCGCTCCTGCCGGGGACGGAGGCGGTCGCGTCGGTCGCGGACGCCGAGGACGTCGTCGCGCGGATGGGGCTGCCGGTGATGATCAAGGCGGCTGCGGGCGGAGGCGGCCGCGGCATGAAGATCGTCGACGACGTCGCCCAACTGCCGCGCATGCTGACGGCCGCCGCCGCGGAGGCGCGTTCCGCTTTCGGCAACGACGCGCTGTACCTCGAGAGATACGTGGCCAATGCGCGCCACGTCGAGGTTCAGGTGCTGGGCGACCGGCAGGGGCGGATCGTGCATCTGGGCGAGCGCGACTGCTCGCTCCAGCGACGCCATCAGAAGGTGGTGGAGGAGTCGCCCGCACCCTCGATCGACGGCGCGCTGCGGAACCGGATCCTCGACGCCGGCGTCGCGTTCGCGTCGAGGCTCGCCTACCTGAGCGCGGGCACGGTCGAGTTCATCGTCGACCAGGACAGCGGCGCGTTCTACTTTCTGGAGATGAACACGAGGATCCAGGTCGAGCATCCGGTCACCGAGATGGTGACCGGAATCGACCTCGTGCAGGAGCAGCTGCGCATCGCGGCCGGAGAGCCGCTCCGCTTTGCACAAGGGGACGTGCGGTTCGCCGGCCACGCGATCGAGTGCCGGATCACCGCCGAAGATCCGTGGCGGGCGTTTCGTCCCGATCCGGGCCGGATCGCCGCCTGGAACCCGCCGCAGGGCGAGAACCTGCGGCTCGACAGCCACTGCTACGCCGGATACACGGTGCCGCCGTACTACGATTCGCTGCTCGCCAAGCTCGTCGTCGTCGGCGAGGATCGCGATCGGGCGATCGCGCGCATGCGCGATGCGCTCGCCCGCTTCGAGATCGCGGGTGTCACCACGACGCTGCCGTTCCTGCGGGTCGTGATGGAGTCCTCCGAGTTCGCGAGCGGCCGCGTCAACACGCGCCTCGTCGGGGAACTCATCCACCGGCGGTTCTCCGGGGCGGATGCCGCGAAGGAGCGGGCGGCGTGAACCCGATCGCCCGTCGCGCACGCTGGCACCGGGAGGTCGCGCGATGAGCGATCTCACGTTCCGCGACGCGCTCGCGATCCTGCGTTTCATCGACGCTGCGCCACCGGGCGAGACCGAGGTCGAGTTCGACGGCTTCCGGCTTCGGGTCGTGCGCCGGCGCGAGGCCGCGCCGCTCGACCGCCCCGTGCCGCGCCCGGAGCGCGGTGGGCCGATCCCTGACCCGGATTCGCTCGGACACGTGGGGGATCCCGGACCGCGGACCCCCGGCCCGGGCCTCGCGTCACCGTCAGGTGCCGGGATCGCGCCCGAGATTCCGACGACGCGCGCCGGCTCCCGGCCGGTGCCGTCCGACACGGTCGTCGACGTCAAGCCGCCGATGGCCGGCGTGTTCTACGCGGCGCCGTCGCCGGGCGCGCCGCCGTTCGTGGAAGTCGGGCGGCGCGTGAGGACGGGCGAGCAGATCGGCATCGTCGAGGTGATGAAGCTGTTCACGTCGGTCCTCGCGCCGTGCGACGGCGTCGTCCGCACGATCGACGTCGCGAACGAGTCGATGGTGCAGGCCGACCAGACGTTGATGACCATCGAGAAGGCCGGTTCGCGGACGGCGTAGGCCGCGCACGATCCGCGCCACCGGAGGAGACGACGACTTGCGCAAGCTCCGCATCCTCGACGAGACGCTGCGCAACGCCCAGCAGTCGCTGTGGGCGACGCGCATGCGGACGAAGTCGATGCTCCCGATCGCGCCGGTGATGGACGTCGCGGGGTTCGATACCGTGTGCGTGCACGCAGGCGTGTCGTTCGAGACGGCGGCGCGCTATCTGTTCGAGGACCCCTGGGAGCGCGCGCGCCTGCTGCGCGGACTCATGCCGAAGACGCGGTTCGACGTGCTCGTGCGCGCGCGGAACCTGTGGGGCTGGCAGAGCCAGCCCTACGACGTCCAGACGCTCTTCCTCGAGACGTTGCTGCGCAACGGCGTCGACGGCTTCAAGGTGTTCGACGGCCTGAACGACCTGTGCAACATGGACTGGCTGATTCGCGAGGGCCGGAGGCTGGGCTTCAAGGTCAAGGGGCTCGTCGGCTACAACGACAGTCCGGCGCACAGCGACGCCTACCTCGCCGGCAAGGCGAAGGAGTTCGCGGACGCCGGAGTGGATGCGCTGATCCTGTCGGATTCCGCGGGCGTGATGTTCCCGGAGCGCGCGCACTCCGCCGTGACCGCGATTCGCGAGGCCATCGGCGATCGCGAACTGCATTTCCACACGCACACGAGCACGGGCCTGTCGCGCGAGAGCTGCCGCCAGGCCATCCGCGCCGGCGTCGACGTCGTCTGGACCGCCGCCCGTCCGCTCGCGTGGGGAACGTCGGTGCCCTGCACGATGGACGTCGTGCGCATGGCGCGCGAGGAGGGCAGGTCTACGGACGTCGATGACGCGGCGATCGACGAGATCGACGACTGGTTCGCATGGGTCGCGCACGAGGAGGGCAAGCCGGTGCCGGAGGAAGTCCGCTTCGACCCGGCCCACTACCAGAGCTACGTCGGCCACCAGATTCCCGGCGGCATGATCTCCAACCTCGAACGGCAACTGCAGGACCTCGGCCTGTCGCACCGCATGCCCGAGGTCCTCGAGGAGGCGGCGCGGGTGCGCGGGGAACTCGGGTATCCGCACATGTCGACGCCGTTCTCCCAGTTCGTCGGCGTGCAGGCGGTGCTCAACGTGACCGAAGGCGCCCGCTATGCGACCGTGCCCGAGTCGGTGCGCCGCTATGCGCGCGGAGCGTTCGGCCGTCCGATCCGGCCGATCGATCCCGACGTTCTCGATCGACTCGTCGGCGATGCGCCGATGATCGATCCGCTCGAAGGCCTGGACCGACCGTCGCTGCCGCAGGTGCGCGCCGAGCACGGACCGTTCGAGTCGGACGAGGACCTGCTGCTGTTCCTGTTCCTGCACCCGGCCGCCTATCGCGGCTTCAAGCAGAACCGGACGCCGATCACCTGGGAGAGCAGGCGTTCGCCGGCGTCGGCTTTGGCCCGTGAACTCCTGCGCCGCTCCGATATCGAGTCGTTCGAACTCGAGCGCGGATCGTTCCGACTCGCGCTGTCGGGGACGGTCGATGACTGAGAAGCTGTGAAAGAACCCTGCATCCCCGCGTTGCCCGCTGCCGCGCCACGCATTCGGGAGCGCGCTGCGTCGGCGGCGTGGGGCCGCGGGCAACT
>JAANMW010000601.1_pt1 | contig 42143 bp, 36 predicted proteins | sample 7279671 | NCBI WGS metagenome assembly JAANMW01 (sample SAMN14094541, study PRJNA606508) | bioreactor metagenome | isolation source: A lab-scale SPAN reactor treating ammonium-rich wastewater day 247 | place: Ireland: Galway | collected 2017-09-19 | reverse complement strand
TCGGGCGAAACCGCGGGGCTGCCAACGCGTTTGATATTGATCAGATCGTTAACGGTAAATTCCGGCTGCGCATAAACCGCGAGCGCGGTAACGGCAAACACTATGCAAAATAATAGAGTGCGTTTCATAAGCAAAGGTTTAGGTGGTCTAATTTGTTTGAACTTTGGCAACATTATCGCACAATAATGCGTAAACTCCAGAAGATCGCACAATTTTAACTATGAAAAGGTTACTTCTTACCGCCGCCATTCTCTCGGTCGGCATTACAACAGCCATGGCTCAAACTGTTTCACCCACGCCGGAACTTTATTCGCAGAAGACGCTCGACGACCTTGTGCGCGTCCAAAAGGCGGCAACCGAAGGCACGCACGCCTTTGACTTCGCCCGGTATATGTCCGCGACGATCGGCCCGCGTATTTCGGGGTCAAATGAGGCAGCTTTTGCCGTGCAATATGTTGCCGGCGAAATGCGAAAGCTCGGCCTCGACGTCAAATTGCAAAAGGTGATGGTGCCGCACTGGGTGCGGGGCGTTGAGACCGCCGAACTCACAGAATGGCACGGTATGCCGCCCGGATCGAAGAGAAATGTGGTCGTTACGGCCCTCGGCCATAGCGTCGCAACGCCCGCCTCCGGCGTAACCGCAGATGTAGTGGTCGTGAACGACTTCGCCGAACTCGATCGCCTCGGCCGAAAGAATATCGAAGGTAAGATAGTCCTCTTTAACTATAAGTTCGATATGGGGCTCCAAGCCGCCGGTTTTGGGCTCGCAGCGTACGGGCAATCGGTTGCGTACAGGACGAACGGAGCCTCCGCGGCAGCAAAATACGGGGCAATCGCCGCGATCGTCCGCTCTGCCGGCGGTTCGCAAAGTCGGCTCGCACATACCGGGTTGATGCGCTATCAGGATGGAATCGCGAAGATCCCGAGCGGAGCAGTCACCTATGAGGACGCTGAAACGATCGCGTATCTCGCAAAGCTCGGCCCCGTAAAGATGCATTTGACGCTGACACCGCAGACGCTTCCGCCGGTTGAGAGCTATAATGTCATCGCGGACTTGAAAGGCTCCGAGAAGCCGAATGAATACGTGATCGTCTCCGGACATCTCGATTCGTGGGACCTTGCTCAGGGAGCGATCGACGATGCCGCCGGTGTCGCCGCAGCCTATTCCGTCCCAGCGATCTTGAAGGATCTCGGCTTGCGTCCAAGACGCACGATACGTTTCATCGCGTGGATGGATGAGGAACAAGGCGGTTCGGGTTCGGAAGCGTATTACGCCGAAGAAAAAGGCAATATAGCGAACCATTTTGCGGCGATCGAAGCGGACCTCGGTGCTTCGCATCCGATCGGCTTCAAATTCGCCGGCAAGCCCGAACTGCAGAGGTATTTCGGCCCACTCGTCAAGGTGTTGACGCCGCAGGGCGCAACTCTCGCGCAGTACCAAGCGGGCGGCGTTGGCTCGGACATTGGGCCGCTGACGCGAGACGGCGTACCTTCGTTCGCCCCATTCTTTAACGAAGAAACCTATTTCAAATACCACCACAACGCGGCCGATACATTCGACAAGATCGACCGTCGAGAGATCGGCGAAGTATCGAGCGTCGTTGCTGTGCTCGCTTACGGACTGGCAAACCTTGAGCAGCCGCTTCCTAGGTGAACCGAGCTTTCCGCTTTGAGCGGGCGTTTCAGCTAGCAACTACATTCGCCTCGACAATTCGGCCGGCACGCATCGTGATCCGCTGTCGGCCGAGCCTCGCAGCCTCCGCTCCATTGTGCGTGACGTAAATGAAAGGGATCCCCGTGCGTTCCTGTGCATTCTCGACCTCGTCGAGTAGTTTCCCCCGCGTTTCGACGTCAACCGCAGACAACGGTTCATCTAGCAAGGCTATTGCAGGCTCAGAAGCCAACGCACGAGCAAGAGCGACACGCTGCTGTTCACCACCGGACATTTCCCGCGGCATTCGCGCCGCAATATGTTCGATATGAAAAAGAGCGAGCATCTCAAGAGCCTTATCTCGCCGTTCTGCAGATGAACCTGTCTTGATCCCGTAACAAACGTTTTCGGTCGCCGTCATATGGGGAAAGAGTGCGTAGTCTTGAAAGACGAACCCGACCTGTCTTTCCCGGATCGGAACATCGATCCGCAGCTCCGAGTCGAAAAACACCTTCCGATCGAGCATAATCCGGCCGCGGTCAGGTCGAATTATGCCGGAGATCATTTTTAAGAGAGTCGTTTTTCCGGCTCCGGACGGGCCGGTAAGAACGGTAAAGCCTTCGCCGATCTCGACCGACGGCTCGAGGTCAAAAGACGCCTCCCGCTTATCGAAGAATTGCTTTCTAACGTCGATCGTCAGCATTCTTTTTTATCCGTGGGCCTGCGTGCGGCTCATCCTATTCGTAAGATAGACCGCGGCGATAGATAGTGCTGTTAGAACAAGCGCGAGGACCTGAGCCTGTGCTTCATTGCCGGAAGCAACCGCTTCATAGATCGCGAGCGGCATCGTCTGCGTCCTTCCCGGAATATTCCCGGCGATCATCAGCGTCGCACCGAATTCGCCAAGAGCGCGTGCGAACGCAAGAACCAATCCGGCGTAGATCCCGCGTTTGGCAAGCGGCAGAGTTACCCGCAGGAATGTCTCGAATCTTCCCTTGCCCAGGGTATAGGACGCCAGCTCGTACTGCGGGCCAACGCTCTCGATGCTCGCACGCGCCGCCTTTATCATCAGCGGCAACGAAACAACGACGGCTGCGATGACCGCGCCCTGCCAGGTGAATGCAAAACTCCATCCCGTTACTTCGTAGATATAGTAGCCGATAAGTCCACGACGTCCGAGTAGGACGATCAAGTAGTAACCGGTTACCGTCGGGGGCAGGACGAGCGGCAACGTGAGAGCCGCATCAAGCAACTCTTTACCGCGGAACTCGGTCTTTGCCAAAAGGTACGAGAAGAGAAGTCCAACCACGCCTACGATCGCCGTTGCAGCACTGACGACCAATAGGGAAAGTTTGAGAGCGTCCCAGATCATTGATTTGGATTCGGGGCATTTGCGGATGAAAATCCGTATTTTGCGAGGACCTTCTGCCCTTCAACACTGCGAACAAGGTCGATGAATTCTTTTGCTGCCTTGCTATGCGAACTAGCCTCTATCGCTGCGATCGGATACAGGATCGGAGCATGTGTGTTCTCTTCGGCCGTTGCGACGACCTTCACTTGCGAGCCGCCTTGCTTCGCGTCGGTCGAATACACGATACCTGCGTCCACCTCGCCACGCACAACATAATCCAAAACCTGGCGAACATTCTCGGCAAGCACCAGCCTATCGGCGAGCTTTTCAGTAAGCCCCATTTTCCCAAGTGCCTCTGCCGCATATTGTCCGGCGGGCACCGTTTTCGGATTACCGACCGCGATCTTCTTCACGGACGGTGACGTAAGATCTGCAAATGACGCCACGGAAACACCTGAATGCTCAGGAACGATCAGGACGAGTGTATTCCGTGCAAAATCGATGCGCGAATCAAGATCGATCAGCTGCTTTACCGCCAGCGCATCCATTTGCTTTTCGCCTGCGCTTGCAAAGACATCGACCGGCGCACCGTTCTCGATCTGCTGCTGCAATACGCCCGACGCACCAAAGTTGAACTGTACGGTCGTTCGATTCCCTGTCTTGGCCTTATACATCTCGCCGATCTCGGTAAACGCATCTTTTAAGGAAATGGCGGCTGAAACCGTGATCGATCCAGCTTGAATGGGCTGATCTTCGTTCGATCGATTCGCATTGCTTCCGCAGCCGGCGAGCAGGATCGCGATGGCGAGAACGAAGTATCGCTGAACGCAACGCGCTAGAAGCGCACGGCCTGCTCGGGAATAAGATTCCATTCCTCTAAGATACCGAAAATCGATCAGTCGCGCGAAAGGAGCAACCGTTTCGTCCCATCCCGAATGGATTTTTAGATTCCGGCTTGGTATTTTAAACGATAAGAGGAATTCAGATTAATGCTAAACAGGCCACCACCATATTTCCCACAGAATCAGCTTTCGCCGCCCGATGAGAAGCGATATCGAAAGTTCAAGCTTATTGTCGCAAGCATTGCGATCGGCGCACTTGCCGTGATCGTAGGGCTTATTTACTTGATCTATCTCTTGATCGGTTGGATCAGCGGATAGTCGCTCATATTTAACGAATGAGAAAGGCACCGGAATATTCAGGTGCCTTTCTTATTTTGCCTTTGAGGTAACGCCTATTTCTGTTCGGACGGAGATGTGCCGGCACGCACTTTCATCGCATCGAGTGAAAGCCTTTTCGCTTGCGGGAGCGAATCGAGCGCTTTCGCGATCTGATTGTCATATTCGTTGAATACCTGGTACGAGGTCTCAGCACCGTAAGCCGCCTGAACAAGTTCCGTCCTCAGCATTCTCTGCACGAATTCCCGTTCGCTGTCCGCAACCGCAGCCTTTACCTTATACTTCGCGCCTGCGTACGCCTTGAAGGCATTGTAAAGCGTGTCGTTGATAGGAAAGTCCGTCGCCTGAAGGTCGTGGTCAAACGTGATCGGGCGATCGATCTTATAATTCTCCAGTCCCTTGATCCGTCCGGCGATCAGCTCGAATGAGAATGCGGAGATCGGGCTCAAGAGTCCTCGTTGAACGCGATCGCGAGCGACCGTAATCATATTCGGCTTGACCGTAACATCAGGCGTGATGCCGCCGCCGCTATAGACCGCACGGCCTGTATCCGTATGGCTTTCCGGCCCACGAGGCTTTTCAGGAGCGTCGTCATTGCGGAAACTGCCCCCATCGGTGTAATAGCTATAAAGGTCGCCATTCGAATAATCGCGCTGGATCAGGCGTCCGGAAGGAGTCGTATATTTCGCGATGGTCAAAAGCAGCATGCCGCCGTAATCGACCATGAACGGATTCTGTACCAGTCCCTTGCCGAACGTGCCTTCGCCAACGATCAGGGCCCGATCGTGATCCTGCATCGCACCAGCAAGGATTTCGGACGCGGAAGCGGTATTTCGATTTACAAGGATCACGACCGGCGAACGGTCAGGCGTTGGATTCTCTGCGTCGTAACGTTGAGTTTCCGTGCCTACGCGGCCGCGCTGCGTCATCACGGTCTGTCCTTCAGATAAAAACACGTTCGCAACACGGCAAGCCTGCCCGACGAGGCCGCCGCCGTTATCACGAAGATCGATGATCAGCTGCTGCATTCCCTGAGCTTTTAAGGCACGCATATCGCTGATGAACTCCATGAACGTCGTCTGCGTAAAGCCGCCGTCCATCTTCAAATATCCGACGCCCGGCTTCAGCATGTACGCCTCGCGGATGGATGGCTGCCGAACGGCATCGCGGACGATCTCGACAGTTTCCTGCTTGCCTGTTCCGAGGCGTTCGATGACGAGCTTAGCGACCGTTCCCTTCTTACCGCGCAAAAGGTCACGAACTTCCGTATACGGCTTGCCCACCGTGTTCACACCGTTGACCGACAGGATCTTGTCGCCGTAGCGAAGTCCCGCCCGATTTGCCGGTGCGCCGTCAAAAGTGGCCTTGATGAACGTCGCCACAACTTTACCGCTTGGATCGGACATATCGCCGATCGTGGCTCCGATACCGTAATATCGCGAACTCTGGTCGGTCTTGAATTCCTCGAATTCCTTTGCGTCGAAATAATTCGAGTGCGGGTCGAGCGTATGCAGCATCGAGTCTATCGACGACTTAAAGACCTGATTGTAATCGAGAGCTTTCTGCCCGCCGTAATTCTCTTGGATTATATTGACCGCCTCGCGAAGATCGCGGCTGATCATCTCGGGCGTAACCGCAGGGGCGGACTTTTCCGAGGCACGCGACGGTACCTCGACCGTGGTCGTAACGGCCGTAGATTGACCAAATGCCGCCGCCGAAAAAACTACAAATGCCGTGGCACTCAAAAAGATTGATCTTGTTCTCACTAAAGTTGAAACCTCCGCGGTCGAAACGCGTTGCGACAGGAACTTCTACAAGTCCGAGAATATCATCAATTTGACTAAGAAGCTAAGATTTTGGTTGCCTGCCAACCGCATTTTCCTTTTCGTCGGCCGAATTTCAAAAAGCCGGCGGTTACGGTAAACTTTTCTAGCGTTCGTGCTCGAATCAATGGCTCCTCTTCTAGAGATCACAGACCTGAAGACCCACTTCCCGACCCGTGCTGGTTTAGTACGTGCGGTTGACGGTGTAAGTTTCTCGCTCGGCCGCGGCGAATTGCTTGGCCTTGTCGGCGAATCAGGCTGCGGAAAGTCGATCACTGCCCTTTCGGTGATGCAGCTCATTGCCCCGCCGGGCAAGGTCGTCGGCGGATCTATCAGGTTCGCGGGCGAAGAGCTCACGACCGCTTCGCCCGAACGCCTTCGCGAGATTCGCGGCAACGACATCGCGATGATCTTTCAGGACCCGATGACGTCGTTAAATCCTGTCTTTACGGTCGGCGAACAAATAGCAGAGGCACTGCGTCTTCATCGTAAGCTCGACCGGAAGGCCGCACGCGCGGCCGCCATCGAAGCGATGCGTGAGGTCGCGATCCCGGCCCCCGAAAAGCGTGTTGACGATTATCCGCATCAGCTTTCCGGCGGAATGCGGCAGCGAATAATGATCGCCATGGCACTTGCCTGCGATCCCGAGCTTCTCATTGCTGACGAGCCGACGACCGCCCTCGACGTTACGATCCAGGCACAGATACTCGAGCTGCTGAACGAACTCCGCAAAACGCGTGAGCTGGCTGTTCTATTGATCACGCATGACTTGGGCGTGGTTGCCGAGGTCGCCGATCGAGTCTGCGTGATGTACACCGGCAAGATCGTTGAAGAGGCCGGCGTCAACGAGATCTTTGCTGCACCGAAACACCCTTATACCCAGGGGCTCTTGAAGAGCGTGCCAAAGCTGTCGGCCGCGGGCCATCGTGTCGAACGGCTCTCGACGATCGAGGGCACGGTTCCCACGCCGACCGATCTTCCGCCGGGCTGCCATTTTGCGCCACGCTGTCCTCAACGTATGCCTGAATGTGAAAAGGGCGAGATCCCGTTCTTTGAGGTTGGTGAGAATGACAAGGTTCGATGTCTCCTCTACGACAAGGACCTTATTCGAGCGAAAGGAGCAGTCAAATGACATCAACCAGGCCGGCCGCATCGCCGCTCGTCCAGATACGCCGTCTCGAGAAGCATTTCCCTATTGCGGGCTCGGACGACGTTGTGCGCGCGGTTGACGGGGTCTCGTTCGATATTCGAAAAGGCGAGACGCTCGGGCTCGTCGGCGAATCCGGCTGCGGTAAGACGACCGTCGGCCGCTGCATTGTCCGTCTGATCGATCCGTCCAACGGAGCGATCGCCTTCGACGGCCGCGATATCACTAACCTGAGTGGCCAGGGCCTTCGGGAACTTCGACGCGAAATGCAGATCATCTTTCAGGACCCATATTCGAGCTTGAATCCGCGCCTGAGCATCCGTTCGATCATCTCAGAACCGCTCGAGATCCATCGCATCGGGACGCGCGCGGAACGTCGTGAAATGGTTGCCGACCTTCTCAAGCGTGTCGGGCTTGACCCGAAATACGCCGACCGCTACCCGCACGAGTTTTCGGGCGGCCAGCGGCAACGGATCGGCATCGCCCGTGCCCTTGCCCTGAAGCCGAAATTCATTGTCTGCGACGAGCCTGTTTCGGCCCTCGATGTATCTGTTCAGGCACAGGTGATCAACCTTCTCGAGGAATTGCAGGACGAATTCGGCCTGACATACCTCTTCATCTCTCACGGGCTCGCCGTGGTCGAGCATATATCCGACCGCGTTGCTGTGATGTATTTGGGGAAGATCGTCGAGATCTGCCCGTCCGAAGAGCTCTATCGCGACCCCTTGCATCCCTACACGCAAGCTCTGCTCTCGGCGATCCCGATACCCGATCCGACGCACAAGCGGGACCGGATCGTGCTGCACGGCGATGTTCCGACGCCCGTAAATCCCCCATCAGGCTGCCGATTTCGGACGCGCTGCCCGATCGCGATCGACGAATGCGCTGCCGTCGTGCCAGAGCTTCGCGAGCTTCGAAACGGACATTTTGCAGCTTGTATAAGGGCTGAAGGATATGCCTCCGCTTCGCCGGCAGATTAATATGCGGCTTTATCTGCAAAACTGGGAACGTTAGCACGCACTATTGCGTATTACCGCTAAAGCAGTACACAATTCACTATTCACTGATCCATTCACAACGGGAGTAAAAGACATTCTTTATGACTGAAAACGACTCGCAGGAATTTCAACCGCCACCGCCGCCGGAGAAGATCGACGCTCCGGAAACCGCCCAGATGTCGGAGATCGGAACGGTCACCAACATATTCATCGAGCCGGGAAAGGTTTTTGAGGATCTGAACCGTAAGCCGCGGTTCCTGATCGCCGGCATCCTTTCGATCATTTGTATGATGATCTTTCAGGTGGCGTTCATCCAGAAGATCGGCTTTGAAAAGATCGCCCGTGCCCGCATCGAATCGAACAAGGGCATGGCCGATATGCCCAAAGAGCAAAAGGAAACGATCATTGCCCAACAGACAGGCCCGATAGCCCAAACCATTGGCTATGTGGTCTTGCCGGTTGCAATGATCATCTTCTTCCTGATCGGCGGCCTTCTCTATTGGCTCGGTGCGAACGCTCTTGGCGGTCGAGCGACATTCGGGCGTGGGCTTGCCGTCTGGATCTATTCCGGATGGCCATCAGCCGTACTCTTTTTGATAGCGAACTTGCTCGTCCTTTTCTTAAAGGATCCGGCCGATATTGACCTGACCTCCACCCAGCAAGGACTTGTTCAGGCCGGGCCTGCGATGCTTGTTGGTGCAAAATCACAACCCGTTCTCCACGCTTTGCTCAGCGCTTTTGACCTGTTCCAGATAATCGGTTGGGTGCTGGCCGCGATCGGCCTTCAAAAGGTTGCGAAGCTAAAGGCAGGTAGTGCGTGGACGGTCGTTATTCTGATCGCCCTCATCGGGATCTCGCTCCGGGTTGTGGGAGCCCTCATTTTCGGATAAAGCCGTCCATTGTCAGAAGCGAAGGACTTGGCACAACAACAAAAGCTCCGTATTCAGCAATGGCATTGCATGAAGCAAGCCACCTGCTCATTACGGAGCTTTTAATATTTGGGCCTCGTTAACAGGCCTCGCCCTACTCATATCGCAGCGATTCGATAGGATCGAGCCGTGCGGCCTTCCACGCCGGGAATAGCCCGAAAAAGACGCCGATGCCGACGCTCGCAGCAAATCCTGCTACCGGTGCCCAGATCGGTACGTATGAGGGCATGATCAGCTTTACGAGTAGCGTTAGCAACCACCCGATCAGCAGACCGAGAATTCCGCCAAGGCCGGTAAGCGTCGCAGCCTCGATGAGGAATTGAAGTAGGATGTCCACCTGGCGTGCTCCCAATGCCTTTCGGATGCCGATCTCTCGCGTTCTCTCGGTTACCGAAACGAGCATGATATTCATCACGCCGATGCCGCCGATCATTAGTCCGACAGAGGAGATCACGATCATCGCAAGAAAGACGCCGCCCGTGATCGATTTGAACTGATCGATGATGCTATCTGCCGTCGCCATCGAAAAGTTATTCGGTTGGCCGAAGGAAACATGACGACGCACGCGCAAAAGGTCTTCGACCTGATCTCTTGCGGCAAGGAGCTGCCCTTCCTTGGCAACCGCCAGGATGAACAGATCGTCGGCAGTCGGTTTTACACGCTTTGCCGTGCTCATCGGCATATAGATCGTGTTCGACTGATCGTTATTTCCCCCGCCTCCGCCAAAAAGTTGCTCACGTTTTTGCAGCAACCCGACGACTCTGAATTCTTCACCGCCGATCTCAAGGGTTTGGCCGATCGGTGATTCATACGGGAAATAGCTCGCCTTGACGCTATCACCGATCACACAAACGTTGGCCTTTGCCTCGGCCTCACCCTCGGCGAACCAGCGGCCTTCGATGAGGGTTTCGCCCGGTGCCTTTTCGGCCTGTGCCGTCGTTCCGGAGATCTGGATCGACGCACTCGTCTTACCATTCTTGCCCGTAACGTTCACCTTACTGCCGAAAAAGTTGCTCGAGATATCCAAATAAGGAACAGCAATGTCGATCGTCGAAAGTTTGCCGATCGCCGCGGCATCTTCCATCGTCAAAGGCTTTCGCATCCGCTCTTCACGCGTTGGGCGACTCGTGCGGATACCGATGTCCATCTTGTAAAGGAAAATCGAATTGGTGCCGAAAGATTGGATCTCCTTTTCGACCGAAACGTTGATGCCGCTGATGATCGACGAAATGAGCATCACGACGATGACACCGATGACCACGCCGACGATCGTCAACGACGAGCGCAGCTTATTGCTCCGAACGGTGTCGATCGCCATCTTGAAGTTCTCGTAGAATGGACCGGTAACAACCCGCATCTTTTTTAATCAGCTCGTAGGGCCTCAATTGGATCAAGCATTGCGGCCTTCCAAGCAGGATAGAGGCCTGCGAGCACGCCAACGCCGCCCGAGACCACGATCGCGAGAATCGCCGCCCACAACGGAATTACCGTCTGGAACATCATCTGCGAAATGATCACGCCCAGGAGTTTCGCTATGATCAGGCCGATCACACCGCCGACCACTGCAAGTAGGGTCGATTCGAACAGGAACTGCCTGAGAACGTCCGATTTCCGCGCACCAAGGCTCATTCGAATTCCGATCTCCTTCGTACGCTCAGTCACGGAAACCAGCATAATGTTCATCACCACGATCGCGCCGACGATCAGAGCGATCGCCGGTACCGCCAGCACGACGATGAAGATCGACCCGAAAATCCGGTCACGAAGCCCCGTGATAGCGTCGGGCGTCATTATGCCGAAATTGTCCTTTTCACCGAACGGGATCTTCCGTTTGATCCTTAGTAGCGTGCGAACCTCTTCGACGGCATCATCGAACCGATCGGGATACTTGGCCGTAACAGAGAACGTAGGGGCTCGGCTGTTCGTCAATCCGCCGAATGCGGCTCCGAAGGTCTTGAGCGGCATCATCACGAAATTATCCATCGGACGGCCGAACACAGTGCCCTTCGCGACCTGAATACCGATAACTCGATAAGGAATGCCGGAGATCGAGATCTCCTGACCGAGAGCATCGCCCCGCGGAAAGAACTTATTCGCCACGTCCATCCCGATATAGATCACACGGGCTGAATTGTCGTTTTCCGCGTTCGAAAAGAATCTACCCTCGGCAATGTCGAGCTTATCGATTTCCGCAATGATAGGCTGCGCACCGCTGATGGAGACATTGGTCAGCGTCTCATCGCCATGCTTGATATCGCGCGAAGTATTGCCCGCCTTCGCACCGATCTCGCCTATAAGCTGAGCATGTTCGCGAATGAACGCCATTTCCTCGAACGTCAAGTCGGTATTACGCCGTTGCGCCGCAGCTATCGTGTCCGTATCCTTGAAATCGTCCATGCTGAAACGCATAACCGTGAACGAATTCGAGCCGATCCCCGCGATCTTCTCATCAACGTAGGAATTGAATCCCTGGAGAATAGACAGCACGACCATGAACGCAGTAACGCCGATGATCATTCCCAATAGCGTCAGGAACGACCGCAGCTTGTGGGCCATCACGGCGTCGATGGCAAGTTTTAGCGTCTCGGTGAAATTCATTCTTGACTCAAGTCTCTATTGAGATAATACGGAAAACCGAACAGAAAGGTTAGCCCTTCAAACCCAATTCACAAATCTTTACAAAATCAAAAGGCGTCGTCCCGGCGAAAGGGCGACGCTTTTGGTGCGGATCCGCAAGATCGAGTAAGAGATCATTTCTTGATACGTTCGTCGCTCTCAATTAGGCCGTCGCGGATCGTGATAACGCGATGTGCACGTTCGGCGATATCCGGTTCGTGGGTTACGAGGATGATCGTGTTGCCCTCTTCGTGCAGCTTTTCAAAAAGAGCCATGATCTCGTAACTCGTCTTCGTATCCAGAGCACCGGTCGGTTCGTCCGCGAGCAGGATCGACGGATGATTCACAAGAGCCCTCGCGATCGCAACACGTTGTCGTTGGCCGCCAGAGAGTTCATTCGGCTTATGGAGGCTTCTTTCGCCAAGCTCGACGGACGCTAGTGCGGCCTGCGCTTTTTCCTGACGCTCTGCGGATCGAATACCCGCATAGATCAGCGGCAGCTCAACGTTGTGCAGAGCGGTCGCGCGCGGCAGAAGGTTGAATGTCTGAAATACGAAGCCGATCTCCTTGTTCCGGATCCTTGCAAGCTCGTCATCCTCCATCTCCGAAACGAGATGCCCGTTGATCCAGTATTCGCCGCTCGTTGGCGAATCGAGACAGCCGATGAGGTTCATCAACGTCGATTTACCCGACCCCGAAGGGCCGATGATCGCGACGTATTCGTTCTTTCGGACGTCGAATGAAACATCCCGTAGAGCATGCAGCTGTTCGGTGCCCATCTGGTATGTTTTCCAGATGTTCCGCATCGAGATTATTGAGCGTGCATCGGGCTCTGCGGCAGGTTTTGTCGCAACGGCCAGGCCATTCTCTTCTTCCATAAACCTATACATCGAGATTATGACTTCGTAGCTTGTCCGGAAGGCTTATCTTCCTTCTGAACGGCCGTGCCATCTTTTAGCGTATTTAGAACTCTACTCGGCCCCGTAATGACGACGTCTCCGGCTTGCAGCCCGCTCTTGATCTCACGGTCGGACTCGCCGATCAACCCGGTCTCAACTTCGCGGAATTCAGCCTTTCCGTTGACAAGAACATAAACGCCCGTGATCGTCTTCGGCTTATCGATCGGTTCCGCACCGTTATTAGCGGCAGGAACTTCCGGCGAAGGCGAACCTTCCGGCCTTTTCTCAATAACTGCCTGAAGCGGGACGGCCAGTACGTCCTTTGCGACGTTTGTCGTGATCTCGGCCGTTGCACTCATTCCGGGCCGCAGTCCCTGCTTGACCTCGTCCGTAAGATTTTTCAGCTCGATGACAACGCGGAATTCCTTTGCTTCCTGAACATTGATGTTCGTCGAAAGCCCGCCGGAAGTCTGCGACTTACCCACCGCAAGTGGTGTTTTCTGCGTAACCTCGCCTTCGATCTCGACGTCCTGAATGGCATCGACCTTGACCTTCGCTTTCTGTCCGACCGCGACCTGGTCGATCGAGGTTTCGTCGACCTTCACCTCGACGTTTATGGTGGACATGTCAGCGATGGTCATCAGAGCCGTTGTTGAGAGGCCTGCAACCGCAAACGTACCGACCTTCGAAGGGATCTCGGCGATGATCCCGTTGATCGGGGCGACCTGCAGCGTCTTATCGCGTTGATTCTTTTGCCCGCGAAGGATCGCAGTCTGCTGCTGTGCCCGCGATTGGCTTTGGCTTACGCCGATATTCGCTGTATTGACCGCACGTTTGGCATCCCGAACTGCAACAGCCTGTTGATTTCGCCTTGCGATCGCCTCATCCACAGCGATCTTCTGCGATTGCAGCCGTGCCTTTGCGTTCTTAAGAGCGACCTGCGCCGTCTCAAGGGCATCTTTTTTCTGGTCGTATTCGAACCGGGAGATGACACCAGATTCGAGAAGCTGTGCGTTACGGTTGAACTCGCGCTGTGCCGTATTTACATCGACAACCGCCCGTTCGACGTCGGTCTGGGCCGTCACAACATTCTGCCTTGCAGCGCTTACCGACGCATCCGATGCGTCGAGGGCCTGCTGCGATTGGGATAGCTGGTTCTGCGCAGCAACAACCTGAGTCCGCTGCGACTGCACGTCATCCTGAGCGGCCTGCAGAGCGGCGACCTGGGCATCGGTGCTCGACTGGAATTGCTCGGGGTCCAGTTTTACAAGCGGCTGGCCTTTTGTAACGTGATCGCCCTCTTTTACGTAGATCTCCTCGATTCGGCCCTGAACCTCACTCGTAAGGTTCATAAATTGGATCGGCCTAATTTCGCCCGACGACGTTACCGTCGAGCGTAATTCAGGACGTTTCTCGACCGTTACAGCCGTCACTTTCGGCGTGTCCTTTCTTGTTGCGAATATCGACGCAACAACAATGATCCCGACAAGTACCGCGACACTTGCGAGTAGTATGACCCTTGTCCGTCGGCTTAATGCCATAAATTCGAAGACCCTCTCAGTAAAAATGGATGACTAAAACAATACAAAATTCGACAAACTGACCTTACGATAAGCTGTTCGCCTTTGTTTCAAGAAATAACGTTGCTAAACACCCGTAACTAAGCTTATTCTTGCGAAGAACGCAAAAACGTGCCGTCGATGCGTCATTTGCGTTTTACGATATTATTTATTACACGCTAAAATATAGAACTGAGCAACGTGTGATCCCAAACAAAATAGAGAGCGAAGCGAATGATCATCTGTAAAAAGTGCGGAACCGGGAATCCGGACGCGGCAAAATTCTGCGATGAATGCGGCACCAGGATCGAAACGGCACCGGCTGTCCCGGTTGCGGCTCCTCCACCTGTTGAGGTCGCTGCCCCGGCTTACGTTCCGCCGGCGACCGATCCGGCCGTGAGTACGCCGTCCATTTCCGAGGCTCCGCGAAGCGTAAGCATAACGGAAACTGACGCTCAGCCCGTTGTTCCGCTGAGCCCCGCACCGCCGGAACCACCGCCGGCTGTGTCCAACGCGCCTATCGACACGATCAGCGCAAGGCTAATTATCGAACGAGCGGACGCTCCACCGGTCGAATTCCCGATCGCGGGGAAAGAAGCGACCATCGGCCGCTGGGATGCCGACAACGGCGTTTTTCCGGACGTTGACCTCGACCAGTATGACGCCGAGGCAAAGGTTTCACGCCGGCACGCACGAATTCGGATCACCAACGGACGATATACGATCGAGGACCTCGGCTCGACCAACGGAACTTATGTTAATCGCGGAAGACGCCTTCTTCCGGGCAATCCGCACTTGATCGAAGACAACGACGAAGTTATTGTCGGCAAGACTTTTTTACGATTTGTAACGAACAAATAGCTACTCGAGTAAATGCCCGCTTGTCCCGAATGCGCCTCTGAGGTCGCGGATAACGATATCTATTGCCCGTATTGCGGCATCTCGCTGCGCCCTGCAGAATTGGCTCCGCTACCGGAGGATCCGCTTGCGCAGACGGTCGTTACATCGGTCTCGCAGCTCCCGATCCCGCCCGTAGTCGAACCTCAACCTGTCGCTCCGGAACCGATCATACACGCAGAAGCTCCAGCGCAAGCCCCCTTGGTTGAACCTGCTCCAGAGCCTACCGCTCACCGTGAGCCAGAGCCGGAACCGGAAATTCACACTGAACCTGCAAAAAACGAAGGGATCGTCGAAACACCCGCCGAAACACATGCTCCCGAACCGGCAATCGAGCCCGAAGCGGCTCCTATAGACCTCGAAAGCACGCTGCACGATCATCCTGTGCCGGTCGAGGAGGCTTCCGTAGCCGCTGAAACACCCTCGCAGGAAGCCGAACCGCAAGCGTCAGAATACGCAGGATCGATCAACATTATTTCCGAACCGTCGCATACTGAAGCTCCGGCCGACGCAATTCCGGTTGATCCTGCTGAGCAGCCAGAACCGCCGGCGCCCGCCGTTTTGGTGGAAAAAGCTGACGAACCAGTGGCCGAAAAGCCCGTTGAAGCTCCGGTTTCACTCAGCTCCGAGACCGAGGTGAGCGAGCCTAATGGACCAACGGCCACAGACGACTCGAGTGCTCAAGTATCCGTTCAGCCGCAGTCGGATGCAGGCACTTCGGCGATCTCCGGTGGGTCGGACAAAGGCTCAAAACCACGACTCCAGATACTAGCGGGCGGCACGGTTTTGAACAATCGCTACGAGATCATCAAAAAGATCGGCGGTGGCGGAATGGGCGCGGTTTACCTATCGAACGACCGGAATCTTGGCGGCGTTCAGCGTGCCGTAAAGGAAATGGTGCAGGCTCATATCGAGGACGCACAGCAGACAAAGGCGATCGAAGACTTCCGACGCGAATCGATGATCCTTTCATCGCTCGATCATCCATCGATCCCGACGATTTACGACTACTTTTTCGATGTTACGGAAGGCCGCTTTTATCTCGTGATGAAATACATCTCGGGCGGCGACCTCGCGGGTCGTCTGCGTGCGGCCCCGGAAGGCCGTATTGACGAGCTGACCGTCTCGGAATGGGGATTTCAGATCGCAGACGTTTTGTCTTATCTGCACAATCTGCCCCAACGGATCGTTTATCGCGACCTCAAGCCTTCGAACGTGATGCTCGATGGCTCAACGGGCAAGATAATGCTCATCGATTTTGGCATCGCCAGGAGCGTAAACCAGATCGAGGAACGCGGCGTAACCGCCGTCGGCACGATGGGCTACGCACCGCCCGAGCTTTTTAGCGGCAACGTCGAACCACGCTCGGATATCTACAGTCTTGGGTCAACGATGTTCCATCTGATGACCGGAGCCGATCCGCAGAACAATCCGCTCCTGATCTTCGACTTTGAGAAGAATCCGCGGCCGCGTCAAATAAACCCACGGCTCTCAGATCAGATCGAACGGATCCTGATGCGTTGCGTCGAATACAGCGCCGATAAACGATTCTCGAACGCCGCGGAATTGCGCGACGCCCTCGGTGAGCACGCCGACAATCTTCGGGCAGGCCGCGTAACGTATGGCGTTGGAGCGGCTCCCGTCTCGGTCGGCCTCGATGATCAAACAGTATTTTGCGGCTTTTGCGGCCAGCGGATCGTTGCTGCGGATATGTTTTGCGCGTTTTGCGGGGCGAGACAGCCGCTTGCCCAGAACGCTCCGGCGCCGCCCGTATCGGTCCAGTTCGCGAACCCGAATCGGCCGGTTCGCACTGCACGCCTCGTCGTCGATGGGACAACGGATCTCGAGGCCCCGGTTTATCCGATCGAAAAGGTCGACAATCTTCTCGGTCGTCGTGACCCGATGTCGAACATCTTCCCGGAGGTCGATCTTTCGAAGTTCGACCCGCAGACAAAGATCTCGCGGCGGCACGCACGAATTATCCACGACGGTGCCGATTACCTTATCGAAGACCTTGGCTCTTCAAACGGAACGACCGTCCTTTCGAGCGCGAGCGGCAACCTTCGGCTTCGGCCGAATCAACCGCACCGTCTTGCAAATGGCGATCGGATCAAATTAGGTGACACCACTCTGCATTTTTGGGTCGGTTAGTTTAGACTCTATTCTTTCGATCTCTTTGAACAATGGCAGCAGCGATAGACGCACAATCAACCGACACAGATGTTCTAGACGAGCTTTCGGCGCCATTTCTCCTTCGGTGCGGTGCGGTCCTGATCGATTACATCATCTTCCTGATCTTTCCGGTTGGCGGATTACTGTCGGACCGCATTTTCTCGGGCGGCTTGGACATCGTTGCGGATTCAACGCTCTGGTTTCTCGCAACGCTCATTTCGATCGTGAACATTGTTTTCCTCCCGCTGATATGCCGCCAAAGTATCGGTAAGGTTTTGACCGGCCTGAGGATCATTTCCGTCAAAGGCGAAAGGAGCAGCGGCGGCGCGGTCCTCCTTCGCCAGACGCTTGGTTATGTCCTTACGCTGGCGACGCTTGGCCTTGGGTTTCTGATCTGCCTTTTCACGCCTAAAGCGAGGACGCTTCACGATTACCTCGCCGGAACGCGTGTGGTGCGTGCGACTAGACGCGAAATTCGCTCATAAGATGGCATTTCTACACATTTTCAGTGCGGGTCGGCCGGAAGAGAGGGTCGAGCTCTCAAAGCTTAGAACTACGGTCGGAAGGTCCGCTCGAAGTGATGTCTGTATTCCGGACGCATTTGCTTCGCGTCTGCATGCCGAGATCCGTCGCGAGAACGACGTCTATTGGCTGCACGATCTCGGCTCTGCGAATGGCACCCGCTATAACGGCAACGTACTCACCGGCTCGGTGCCGCTTGCGACCGGCGGCGCGATCCAGATCGGCGAAACGACGCTCCGTTTCGAGGATGACAATAGTTCGCCTGACTTCGCCAGCACTTACCTGATCGCCGACACGACCGCCGGGCTCGATCCATCGAACACGATCTCGCTCAGTGCCCGCCGCAATCCGACGACCGAGATACTTGAGTCGCAAACATCCAGCCGAACCGACCTTTTGGGCCTGATAAGCAAGGTGGGCGTTGCCCTTCTCGGCTCCCGCGGGTTGGACGCAACCCTCGATCAGGTCGCTTCCCTTGTCTTCGAAGCGGTACCGGCCGAGCGCGTCATAATCATGCTCCGCGAACAGATGTCCTCGGGCGAAATGGAGGTCAAGATCGCGCGCGCACGGGGCCAGGCCGGCAAGCTGAATGAGGTCCGCATCAGCCGCAACATTATGGCCGAGGTCGTCGATCACGGAAAATCCGTCTTGACCTGCGACGCACAGCACGACCCAAAATTCGCAAGCCAAACCATTATGCTTCAAGGGATCCGCAGCGTTCTTGCTGTGCCCTTGAGCGTCGATGAACACGATGTTTTCGGCCTGATCTACGCGGATTCGCCAACGCACGAAGCAACCTTCAAGCCCGAGCACCTCGATATTCTGACGACGCTTGCATCGGTCGCATCCATCCGCGTCGAGAACGCGAGCCTTACGGAGGCGCGCATCGAACGCCAGCGAATGGAGAGCGAATTAGAGCTCGCAACGGAGATCCAGCAGCGGTTTCAACCCTCCGGCCCGCCGAAGATCGACGGATATGAATTTCAGGGCATCTCGTTCTCGTGCTACGAGATCGGCGGTGATTATTACGACTTCATTCCCCGCCGCGACGGCCGAATGTTATTCGCCCTCGGCGACGTTTCCGGTAAGGGGACTGCCGCGGCATTGCTGATGGCGAGCCTCCACGCTGCGATTCACGCACAGGTCGCTGCCAACCGCGAGCTTGACGAAACGGTCGCCTCGATCAACGCTTATTTGGCAGAGAATACACCGGCAAATCGCTTCGTAACGCTCTTTGTCGCCGAACTCGACCCCGCATCCGGCACGGTCAAATACATCAATTGCGGCCACAATCCGCCGCTCATCGGACGCTCGGACGGCTCGGTCGAGCAGCTCGGCTCGGGCGGCCTTCCGCTCGGTATAATCCCGACCGCCGAGTACGAGTCAGGTTCGATCGTGCTTGGGGCCGGAGAGGTGCTTGTCGTCTATTCAGACGGTGTTTCAGAGGCAAATAACGTCAATGAAGAGGAATTTGGGCTCGATCGGCTTACAAAGGTGGTTCAGACGAACATTACGGCTTCTGCCTCAGGCTTGCGTGACAAGGTCGAATCCGCCCTATCAGCGTTCACGGGAACTGCACCTGCAAACGACGACATCACGCTGGTCATCGTCAAACGGCGACCTTAGCGACATTCGACCCAACAGTAAAAGGCTCCGATGCAGACAAACATCGGAGCCTTTCTCTTTGAGAAGACCGAAGTCTCTTGTGTTTGGTTGAAAAATAGCGGGAAGCACATGAAAAATCGGCCTTTTTTTATGGCACAATCCCCAGCTGTAACTTCTTTGCCACACCTACGAGGTTAGCTGACGGGCTAGGAACGAAAGAGTATCCCCTCGACACGATAGTCGATTAGCCCCTGCAGGCAGTAAAGTTCTGCGTGCATTGGTTCCCCCGCGCCGTAAACGTTGACGGCTTCGGCGATCAAATTTTCAACATTGGAATGATAGCACAGGAAGTTGCCATCTTTCCAGACAATTTGACGCACGAAATTAAAAAAAGGTTGGAATACCGCGAAAAAAATTATCGGCCCGGATAAAAGTGGTAAAGCATCAGGTAAACCGTTACGCCGGTCATCGAAACATACAGCCAGATCGGCATCACGAGACGAGCGATCTTCCGATGTTTCGCGAAGTTCTTTTTTAACGCGAAATAGAGCGTCATTATCACGAATGGGCCGATGCCCGCGGCAAGGATCGTGTGAGAAAGCAGTATCGTGAAGTATATCGGCCTGATCAATCCCTCACCCGTAAATCTCGTCGGCCCAAGGCCGTACGCATAGGTCAGAAGAGCATGATATGTAAGATACGAAACCACGAAGACGGACGAGATGATCGTCGCGCTCAGCATACAAAAGCGGTGTGCGTGGACCTTCTTTCGCAGGATGAAAACGAACCCGCTAGCGAGGAATAAGCCGCTTGTAAGATTCAAGAAGCCGTTCAGATGGGGAAAGATCTGCAGTGCGTCCATTCAGCGCCAAAATCCCAAAAGGCCGACTATGACGATCCAAAGTGCGCCCATCATATGCCAGTACCAACCGACAACCTGCCCGATCGTCTTACGCCGCTCGATCTCGAATTCACTCTTAGGCGGATACCATGCCCGCAGAACGATCGACGACATCGCTGTGATCCCGCCGAGCACATGGATCGCGTGCAACGCCGTCAGGATGTAGAAAAATCCCGCATACGGATTTCCTGCGGCGTAAACTCCCCACGAGATCAACTCGATCCACAGCACGAGCTGCGACGAGATAAAGCAAGCTCCGAGTGCGGTTGCGATCAAGAGCCACTTCTTCGCCTTTAAGTGTTCCTCCGCGACAAGCGCCCGCTCAGCAACAACATAAGCGACGCTGCTCAAGATGATGATCGCGGTGCTTACCCAAACCTGGATCGGGAGCTTGAAAGGCCGCCATTCGATCGAGCCATTTGAAGCGAGTACGAGATAAGCCGCGATCATACCGCCGAATGTCATCACCACGACCATCAAGAGAAAGTAGGTGAGCATCCGCGTTTTCGCGGAATTGGGACGAGTTGCGTCGTCAAAGTTCTTCCTCCGGTCGTCTCCACCGTCCGGGCCGCCGCCTCCGCCGCCATTACCTCGCGGCCCACGCGGCTCTCCACCGCCCGGGCCCGAACTCGTTAAGCCCGGCCGCTTGCCTTTCTTTTCTTCGACAACGTCGTCTAATGTGTCAGCGACCCCGACCTTCATTTCTTATCGATTACCATCAAAAGGAAAAGCAGCGGCAGATAGATGACCGTTACAAGCAGGAGTTTTCGAGCTGCTTTATCCGACTTTTCGATCGCACACTTTATGCTTGCGTAAAGGATCCAGACCCCGAGGATCACCGCGGCCGCTAGAAAGATGAAGCCCGAATGTGCAAAAAAGAACGGAGCGAAACTTACCGGAACGAGCATCACCGTAAAGAGCACGATCTGCCTCATTGTGATTCGCCCCGTAGGCTCGACGACCGGGAGCATCACAATGCCCGCTCGTTTGTATTGTTCGCGATAGAGCCATGCGATCGCAAAGAAATGAGGAAACTGCCACAGGAACTGTATCAGGAAGAGTGCCCAAGCAAGCAGCGTGATCTCGCCGGTCGCGGCCGTCCACCCCATCAGTGGGGGCAAGGCTCCGGGAATGGCACCAAGCGCCGTCGATGCGCTCGTCCGTGTCTTCAGCGGCGTGTAAACAAGGTTATAGCCGACAATGACCGCTAACCCGAGATACGCAGTCAGCGGGTTTACGAAGAAGAAAAGCGCAACTTCCGCGATCACGCATTGCAGCACGCCGAAGATAAAAGCCTCGCGTCTTGTAACCCTTCCCGTCGGAAGCGGCCGACGCGCGGTACGCTCCATTTTCGGGTCGATATCGCGTTCGGCATATTGATTGAGCGTTGCGACACCGAACGCCAGCAGGCAGATCGCGACCATCGAGACAGCGAACGTCACCGTATCAAAGCCGTGGCGGCTTCCCATGTAAAAGCCCGCTGCGCTCGTCAGCACGAGCAGGAAGGCGATGCGGGGTTTCGTCAGCTCGAAATAGGCTGCGAATTTCCCGCGTAGCCCGGTCGCTGTCACCCCATGAATGTCGGTTGCTGCTGATGCCATAATCTACGGGCGAAAAACCCCGTTTCTTCCCATCTCAAAGGCCGAAATTACAAGAATACCTTTCCCGCGCACATTTTCCAAAATTTGCACAGATAACGAGGCTACTTTTCCTTTAGAAGCCCTGTTAATCTTTAGCGCGCGTGGAAAACTCGCTCCCGGTAAGGTATTCTGCTTGTTAAAACTATTATGTCTGCCGCAGAAGAGACAATCAAAGCCCCACCTTCTCGGGTCCCGAAGGCCGCGCTGCTCATCCGTTTCATCGGTTGGATCAGCTCCGTCAGATTCGGCGTGACGCTGCTTTGCATCCTCGTCGTCCTCTCGATGGTCGGGATGCTGATCATACAGCAGAACGTCAGCGGGTTCGACTCGTACTATGCTTCGCTTACACCCGCGGAGAAAATGATCTACGGCGCGCTCGGGTTGTTTGATATCTACCATTCCTGGTACTTCAACCTGATGCTGCTCGTTCTGTCGCTGAACATCGTTCTCGCGTCGATCGACAGATTCCCTTCAGCGTGGAGCTACATCGTAAAGCCCAAACTTACGGCCACGCGCAAATGGCTCGAAGCAAAGAAGCTTAACGAAACTCGGCAGTTCGGGAGCGAGAGTCCACAGGCCGTCGCTCAAGAGATCGCTGAGGCGTTCAAATCCAAGGGCCTGAAGCCGACCATTACCGAGGCTAATGACGCGACCTTCGTATTCGGAGAGTCCGGAAAGTGGAACCGCCTTGGTGCCTACGTCGTTCACGTCGCCCTGATCATCCTCTTTATGGGACACTGGGTCGCACTGCAGACGGGCTTTGACGCCGATGTGCGAATGGTTCCCGGGCAGAAGACCGAGCAGATCCAGCTCATCGAATACAACCTCGATAAGAAGGAGCGTTACAACGTCCAGCTTCCTTTCTCGATCACCTGCACTGACATCCAGCAGCAGCTGATCGACGAGGCCGGGCCGATCGACGTGCAGAATACACTCGATTGGCGTACCGAGGTTCGGATCGCAGACCCCGCATACGGCACGTACACGGCTAACGTTAGTCTTAACAAACCGCTCAATTACCGCGGCTATCGATTCTTTCAGGCACAGTCGATACCGATCGGCAATGCGCGTACGATCACTCTCAACCTTACACCTGAGAACGGCGGACCGGTCGAGACCATCAAGATCCAGCGCGGCGGCTTTACGACGCTTGCAGACGGTACAAAGGTCGAATATGCGGACTTTCAGCCTGACTTTACGATCGGCCCCAATGGCCAGCCCGACACACGAAGCAGCGACTACAAAAATCCTGCCGCCATTCTGAACGTTACACCTCCGAATGGCGAATCAATGAGGGTCTTTGCATTTGCGCGCGAGATCGGCGGCAATGCTCCGATCGCAGCTCCGAAACTCGGTTACAAATGGCGTCTCGGTGAATACGAAAAATCCCCATACGCACACGTTCTCTCGATCAAATACGATCCGTACAACGCGTCGTTCATCGCGTGGTATATCGGCGGATTCGGGCTCGTCGGCTCGCTCTGCTTTGTTTTCTTTCTTTCACACCGTCGAGTTTGGGCCCGCATCGAGACCCGTGAGGACGGCTCGACCGAGGCCGTAATAGCGGCCGAATCCAACCGCAACCCGAACGGAATGGAAGACAAGTTTCTTCAGATCTCAAAAGCTCTTGACAAAGAGGAATCATAAGAATGGCAGCAGTAATTACAGCAGATACAGAAGTACGGGAATCGGTCGGTAAGCTTCGCTCGGCTCTACCGGCTGTCGTCGTCATTGTGGCGTCGTTTGCGATGCTCGGCCTCCGGTTTCAGATCGGTTCGCGTTTTATCTCTGACGAAGCACTGATGATGCTTGCGCTTGCGTGCTACATCCTCGCGGCACTGTTCGAACTAACGAATCTTTACGCTCCATCGAACATGGCACGCGCGATCGGCTATTGGGGTGCCGCCCTCGGCGTCTTCTTTAACTTCTCGAGCTGGCTCATCCGTTGGGTGAACGGTTACGAACACGAGATCGCTATCATGCGCGAGAGCGGCAACAACGCGAGCCCTTGGATCTTTCGTTACATTCCGTTCGCAAACCTTTACGACCTGAGCCTCTCGTTCGCTTTCGGTGCCGGCATCGCGACGCTCCTATTCGCGACGCGAAAGAATCTGCGTGTCCTGACCGCATTCACCTTGCCGCTTGCGGCTCTGATCCTCGTGCTTGCGCGTTTTATCGGCGGCGAATTCATCGAACTCCCGCCCGTGCTCGATTCCTATTGGCGTCCGATTCACGTCGGAGATGCTAGCCTGAGCTACGGCGTCGCGCTCGTCTGCTTTGCCGTCGCAGTAATGTACCTGCTAAAGGACGGCGTCAAAGTCGAGGCAATGGCCGTCTGGTCGAGTATCTTCGCGATCGGTGTTATCGCTACGGTTAGCAAGTTCTCGGTCCTGTATGAATTTGTATATCGTGCAGGTATTTTCGTTCCGAGCGAGGTCGGCAAAAAGCCTTTCAACGCACCATTCAGGCTGGAACTTCCCGGCGTCGGCCCGGCTCTCGGCATCGCGGGCTTGCTGCTGCTCGGCGTAGTCATCGCATACTGCATTTATCTTTTCAAGGACAATGCGACGGCGAAGATGGCGGGTAAATACTTGCTGATCGCTGCCTTCATCGCGCAAATAGCGTCGGTCGGACTCCTCGTAAACGGCGTGCGTTCGACGCAGGCCGTTCTGCCCGAGCTTCAAAAGCAGCTTGCTGCCGATCCCGATCAATATATGATCGCGGGGCTTGCCATCGCCGAAGGCCGGAATATGACGACCGCCGAGCTTGCGAAGATGACGCCGGCTCAGTATCAGGCGCTTGCGACGCAGTATCTACAAAATACGGGCGATAAGATGTTCCTTTCGCTCAACACGAATCCGGTGGAATTTGCCGCTCTTTTGACGGCCATTGTCGGAACGTTTTTCGTGCTGCTCTTCGGCTTCCGTACCGAGAGCTTGCGTCAACGGCTGCCGAGCCTCGAAACACTCGACGGCCTGATGTACAAAACCGGCTGCCTCGCCTTCGCTGGACTAGCAATGTTGCTCATCACGGGAGCCATCTGGGCAAATGAATCCTGGGGTCGCCCGTGGGGTTTTGATTCAAAAGAGACCGGAGCACTCGTCGCATGGCTAACATACGCGGCATTCCTCCACACGCGTATCTCGCGAGGCTGGAAAGGGCGAAGCTCTGCCTATTTCGCAATAATCGGCTTCCTGCTTGTCGTGTTTACGTATCTCGGCGTGAGCTATCTGCTTCCGGGACTTCACAGCTACGCCTAAAGCCCGGGAAACGGTTACTCGATAGTAACCTTCGCCACATCGAGCATTGAATAGCGGTCGATCGATCCTGTTTTTCGAATCACGAGAAGCTGGCCCCGATCGACCGTGAATTTCATAAGGTCCGGCATCCCGATCTCGACCTTCTCGCCACTCTTAAAAAGGATCACAAGCTTTACGTTCGCAAGCGGATCGACGGGCGGTACGGTCTCCGCCTTCGGCGGCTCAGGTTTCTCTTCTTTCTTTGCCGTGCGTCGCGGACGCTTCTCCGCTTTCTTTTTCGCTGGCTTTGCGGCCACCTCCGCCTTTGGCTCGATCGTTTCCGTTACAACCACTTTCGGACGTCGTTTTGACCTTCGCTCGGTCGTAGGGGTCGTTTTAGCCTTCTCAACAGACGGTTTCGATTCCTCTCGTCTATCTGACTCGACCGGCTTCGATTCAGCCTCCACAGGCTCCTTTGTGCTGGCGATCTCCGCTTTCGGAGGTTCCGTCCGTGCGGCCTCCTTCTTCGGCTGCTGAGGCAATATCGTCCCGACGGAATTTACCGCGACCTCACCCGAAACAGCCGACTCGACGACCGGAGCGTCCGGGGCATCTTGTCCCGTTATAGCTGCAAAGCCTCCGCCGAAAGAGATCTGATACGTCGCCGGAAGATCATTCGGAGACCTTCCCTGAACGCGTAGAATGAGTTTTTCGGGCTTTCGCAAATAGATGAGGCGTCCCGTCTCATTCGCCTGTGCGTCCGAAGCGACGACCATCTTCGTCAGCGGTATCAGCCCATCCGCCGCGAAGACATCAATGTCCGCGTCCAGATTCTTTGCGACGACGTTCACGAAAAGGTCGCCCTGCGTGCCGTTGAAAACAAAATAGTGCGTCGTCAGACGGTTATCGCCGATATCGCGGGCTTTGATCGTACCGTTCAGTTTGTTCGAGGAAAGCGGCGTCGGAAAGTTCACATCTGATGACTGAGCAAACGCCGTCTGAATTCCAAGCGCCACAAATAATGCGGCGAAGGCCGTCCACCCGATTCGTCCGGCTGCTATCGAAAGCTTGCGAAGATTGCGTTTCATTCGAATCTTGATTCTAACAGGTTCGAAACCGCAGCGAGAAATTTTTTCGGCCGATACGAATATCCGCCCTCGCAGTACGCAAAAAATGAGATCGGGCCAAAGTCGCTACCCGAAGGCGTTGACATTTGGCCCGTTCAATTAATGCCTGAACTGTGCTTTCTATGCTGCCGAGTTCAATACCTCGATCGCCTTTTTCAGCTGAATGTCTTCGTGAATGACCGGCTTCGGCGTCGGTGTTGGCGTCGGAGCGACTTGCTGGCCCGGGTCCGTCGGAGCCGCCTTATCAAGCAATGTATCGACATCCTCCGGATTCTGCGTATCGCCACGCTTGACCTCGATGCTTGGCTTGATGCCGAGCGAGTTACGATCATCTCCAAAGAACGGCACGCCCGATGGCGAGGCCCACTTTGCGACGGTCAAGAGCAGCCCGCCGCCCGCCGACAGCGGGAAGAATTTCTGATCCGAGCCGGCACCGAATGTCCTTTCGCCGACGATCGCTCCGCGTTTGTGGTCGGCAAAAGCGGCGACGACCGCTTCAGCGGCACCGGCAGTATTGATATTCGCCACAATGGCCGCTTTGCCTTCAAACACGACCTGCGAAGGGTCGGCAGAATATGTCTTCGTGATCTTGTTATCTTTTCCGACCTCGGTCGCCAAAGCACCGTTGCCGATAAAGAGATTTGCGACCTTTACGCCTTCTTCAAGGCTGCCGCCCGCAACCGCGCGAAGGTCGAGAACGATCTTCTGAACTCCCTGCTTCGAAAGCGAATTGACCGCCTCGCGAACCTTGTCCGCATCGCCCTTGTCGAGCGAAAACACCTTCACAACGCCGGTTTTGCCGGTTTCGATCTTGGTTTCAGGGGCCGGTGACTTCACATCGCCGCGAGTTACGGTGATCGTCTGCGGCTTCTCGCCCGAGCGAAGGACCCGCAACGCCACCGTCGTGCCCGGATCGCCCTCGACGAGATGGATCGCATCGTAAAGCTGGACGTCGCGCGTGGCTTTTGCGCCGATATATTCGATGACATCGCCGTTCTTTATGCCCGCCTTCTCCGCAGGGCCGCCCTTCGTAACCGAAAGCACGTACAAATAGCCCGAGACGGACGCAAACTCTGCACCGATCCCGGTCTTGTCAGCCTTGCCGGCCTTATATGCCTCCGCTTGCTCGGGCGTCAGATAGCTCGAATAAGGGTCGAGTCCCGCGGTCAATCCGCGGAGAGCCCCGACGCGAACCTTTTCCATATCCGGAATGTCAACATAGTCGTTCTGGATGTGGTCAAGGACCGATTCAACGATCTTCAGCTGGGCATTCGGGTCGTTGACGGTCTGCTGAGCATTGGCCGTCAAAAAGCTGCCGACGGCCGGAAGGCCGCCGATCACGGCGTACGCGGCGATAGCGCCCGACAGAACCAAGACCCAGAGTTTTCCGCGAAATGACATATAATTACCTCAAATATGCGACCCGTAAGCGACTAGCTTTCAATTATCCTTTATCGAGTGAGCGACTTGCAACAGAAACAAATAACTAATACGGCCAAAATTACAGACCGGTTTCCGATCCCGCCAGAAGGGCGCATTCTTGCGATCGACCCCGGAACGAAGCGTGTTGGCGTCGCCGTGTGCGACCCCTTGCGTGTAACGACACGGCCTGTCGAAACGATCCAGCGCCGCAGTTGGAAGGCTCTGCTCGCAAGGATCACGACCCTCGTTCGCGATTTTGATGCAGTCGCGGTCGTTGTGGGTTTGCCGCTCGAATCAAATGGCGAGGAATCCGAAATGTCGCTCGAAGCCCGCTCGATCGCAAGAAAACTCTCGCTTTCGCTCGAAATTCCCGTACTCCTCCAGGACGAGCGTGTAACCTCCTACGAAGCAAAGCGCAGGCTTTGGGAGCAAGGCACAAGCCTTGCCGATACCCGCAAGCTGGTCGATAGCGAGGCCGCCGCGATCATCCTCGAAGACTTTCTTGCCGCTCTCAATTTGCCTTCGGCGTGAGAATTACCGCGACAGGCAGCTTCTCCACCTTCGCCCTTTCAAAAACGAGCGGCGGCGGTGCATTCGTCCTCCACTGATCGAACTGATCCTTAAAATGAGTTGACGACGGCGAACCGCTTTCGCCAAGCGGGATCACGAGGTGCGTCGCATCCCATTCGCCGGGTGTTACGATATACCGCATCGAAACCGATGACCCGACGTTCGGCGAGTATCGGCTGCCGGCAAGCGGATCTTTCCTCGTTACAAAGCGTGCTCCAACAAGCGGAGCAACCACGAGAGGATGCGGAAACACCGCCGTGTGGACATTGCCCCACTTCCACCCGACCGGATCCGCGCCGAATATGCGGGCCATGCTCTCACGCACCTGTTTGTCGCACGAAAGCATCATCTCGTCATAACTCTTCACACCGTTCGGCAGCCAGCGAGCGAGATCCTCGCGGACAGCACGCTCCGTGATGCGCTCGAGGATCGTGCCGTAGTTTACAAGCGGTGTCGACCGCATTATGTCCGTCGTAACGCACTTCTGCATCTCCTCGGCGAGCAGCGCAGCCTGGCTGTCGGGCATCATTCGACCGTCCCAATCCTTCAAAACCGCAAGCGTCTCAGGTGATGCCGCCTTTCGTCGGACGATCTGCTTTGCGAGAAGGTCGAGCGGGATATTGAACGCATCAAGCTGCACGCTGGCAACGTCATCCCTCGTGACCTTCTTTATCGCAGAGAGCCGGTTGAAGATCCGCCTTGCTCGCCACGGTGCCGAAGCATCGCTTGCGATCTGCGGAAATTTATAGCTGCTGCCGACAGTTCGCTGATTTGCCGTAACGATCAGTCCTGACGGCGGATCGTACAGATGCGGGAGTTCTGCAAAAGGAATATAGCCGATCCAGTCGCCATCCTTTGATGAAGCATCATAAGGAACCGAGCCGATCCCCTTTCGCCTGATCGGGATCCGACCGGCTGCGTACCAACCGATATGCCCTTTCGTGTCGGCATAAACAAAATTCTGCGATGGACCGCCGAAAGTCTTAAGTGCGTTCGTAAACGAAGCCCAGCTATTCGCACGGTTCAGCCGAAAGAATGCCTCAAATTCGTTGAATGATGGGTCGAACGCTGTCCATCGAAGAGCGTAAGTTCCCGCTTTGTCGTCAAGGATCATCGGGCCTTGATCAATCGACTTGACCTCGAATTCAACCGCCGTTGTCTCCGGACTCACAGGGTTCGAACGCACGGCGATCTTTTCAGTACGGACGTCGAGCTTCTTCCACCCATCCGGCGATCTGTATGAGCCGTTGCCGTCGAGCTCGAGTTTGTAAAGATCCTGAACATCCGGCCCGACGTTCGTCGCTCCCCAGGCGATCGTCTCGTTATGGCCGAGCACAATTCCCGGAATGCCGGGGATCGAGACGCCCGCGGCATGGACCTCAGGAGACTGAATATCCGCGATATACCAGATGCCCGGAGCAGCGGCGGAAAGATGCGGGTCATTCGCGAGCATCGCCTTGCCCGAAGCGGTTCGTTTGCCCGCGATCACCCAGTTATTGCTAGCCGCAAGGCCTTCTGCGTATAGCCCGACAAATTCAAGCGATTCACGTCGAAGCTGTTCGTCACGATCCGCAGCGGCCAGTGTCGATGAGGCAGGCGAAATGACGCCGCCTCTGGTCGATCGGCTTTTGGCCTTCTTGCCTGCGTAAAGCACAACATCGTACGGCGTCACCTGGTTTTCGAGGTCAGCGAGCTTGTCCGCAGGAAGCACCTGTGCTTGTGCCCGAAGCAGATCGCTTCGCCACGTCGTGCTCAGGCCGTCTGCGAGTATCTTGCCGATCGCGAGCGAATCCGTTGGCAGCCACGGTTTCGGTTTGTATTGAAGGATCCCGAACTCGATCGGCATCGTCTTCTCGTCAAGTCCGGCAATGAACGCGTTAACGCCTCGAGCATAATTATCAAGGGCGGCCCGAAGCTCCGGTGAAAGCATCGAGTACGAGCTATCGACGACCTTAGCAAAGCCGAATCTGCGCCAGCGTTTATCCTGATCGAGCGTCTTCGTCCCGAACAATTCCGCAGTCTCTCCACGCACGACGCGACGCATCATATCCATCTGCCAAAGCCTGTCAGAAGCGGTCACGTAACCTTGCGCGAAATAAAGATCCGCGTCATTGGCAGCCTGAATATGCGGAATTCCACGCTCATCACGCCGCACCTTCACGTCCTGCGAGAGTCCCGCGCCGGTAATCTTTGCCGGAGTTGTTTGGGCGGACACCGTTGCGGTTGATACGCACAGAATTGCCAATAGAAGCAGTGAGAGTAGCGTTCTCATAGGGCTATTTTCGTTGTGTTGTAGCATTCTTCGACGCGGCAATTGACGAGCCGCCGAGTATAGGTTTCGGCTGCACGTTCTTTGCACCCGCGACACCAAAACCGCGCGTAAGATTTGCAATCGACGCATACAACTCGCTAACATCACAGTTCGGGCAAACCAGCCAATGTGCACCCGTAGCTCAGCTGGATAGAGTATCTGACTTCGAATCAGAGGGTCGCAAGTTCGAATCTTGCCGGGTGTACCATTCCCTTTTTCAATCAATGATCTCACGCTCTTGAATCCTTGCGGCGCGACCTATCTGTCGCATCCGTGCAACAGTGTATCACACTTGTCACGGCCTGCGCAACATTTATTTTGGATCCTTGGGATTTGCCGCCTACTTTTCCTCCGGAGAGCCGAAGCTTCGCTTCGCCGCCAGCCCGGATGAACCCTGGCAGCCGAATCGCCGAGGGACTTAGCGACATATACGCGCTGCTTACGAAATATCCGGGACCCAAAACACCCGATTGCCGGACGTGATCTTCTTTAGGCCGAGGCCTGGGAGTTCGCTCTCGCTTACCCCGAGATATGTAAAATGCGGCAGATCGGACGCGATCGTCTGAAACCAGCCGTGCTTCGCTAGGATCTCGCGAACCCGAGGATCGTCAAACTGCTTCACATCAAGTGCGAGCATCGAAAGATGTTGCGATGTTCCGGGCGGTGCAACCGAGTAGATGATCGACTTATCGAGGCTCTTTGCGAACCAAATTCCTTTCGATTCAAGACCGAGAACTTCGGAAACTTGTTGGTAAGGCGAAAGTGCCGAGATCCGTGCCGCATCCCCTTTCGTGATCTTCCCGGCCGCCGACCAATGAGCTAACGCAGGCTTTACGCGGCTTGTCCAAAGCGTAACCGTCTGTGCGTAACTGCGGATCGAAGAATCACCACCGCGAGGGCCGATCGAAATGCCGCTCTTTTGAGCCTCGGCGATCGCCGCCTTAAACGCTTCCATTGCAGGCTTTTGCAGCGTAACGGTAGCTCCGCCGATCGACGCAGATTCGCGTTCAACGCTCTTTTGGAACGCCGCGACGTCATTCTCATCCTCGAAAACGATCTTCGTTGGCGGCGTGGCTTTTGTCACGAAAACCGAACCGTATTCGCGAAGCAGGAGCTTGCTCACATCGTCGGTCGGATGCGAGAGCGATTTCGGGAGGTGGTCGTAGAATGTGCCTTGGCCGGTCATAGGTGTTGGGCCCGTATTTGAATTCGCCGAAGCCGTAGTCGCTGAAGGCTTAGGTGTCGGCGTCGCGAAAGGTGTCGCATCAGTTTCCGGCGAAGCTGCCCGCGGAGAGCTATTTTTTGCAGACATTGACCAACATCCAACGGCTGCGGCCGCGAGCGCGATCGTAAAAATTCTTCTCAACAGCATCTAAAACTCTCCATTACGGGCAAAATGTTTGGCGATATCGATGGCCGAATCAATGTGATCTTTCATATACTCATCCGCTCCGATGAACGGGACGCGTTCTCGGATCGCCCGGAAAAGCGGTTCGGTTCCCTTTCCTAACTTCTTCTCAGCCCCGATGCGCTTCTGCCGCAGATCGACCGCTTGAGCCGCACAGAATGCTTCGAGCGCGAGCACCGTCTCGAGGTTTCTGCGCACGGCTCGCAGCTTTATCGCGGCCGTTGCGCCCATCGACACGTGATCCTCAACATTCGCCGAACTCGGTATCGTATCGACGCTCGCGGGATGCGCAAGCACCTTGTTCTCGGTGCAAAGCGCGGCAGCCGTGTATTGCACGATCATAAAACCTGAATTCAGGCCGCCTTCTTCCGTCAAAAATGCGGGCAAGACACGCGAATTCGAGGCCTCGTCGGTAAGACGCATTATTCGGCGTTCAGCGATGTTAGCAAGTTCGGCGAGAGCGATCGCCAGATAGTCGAACGCGAGGGCGAGAGGCTCACCATGAAAGTTTCCGCCGCTGATCACTTCGATATTCTCGCCATCGACGAAGATCAGCGGGTTGTCCGTCACAGAATTCAGTTCGATCTTGAGAAGCCACGCCGCGTATTCGACCGCGTCGCGGCACGCTCCGTGAACCTGCGGAATGCAGCGAAGGGTATATGCGTCCTGCACGTTCACGGGATCGAACCCGCGCGTCAGTTCGCTTCCGCTCAGAATATCGCGTAATGCGGCCGCACATTCGACCTGTCGCGGATGCGGCCTCAAGCGATGAATCCTTTCATCGAATGCCGCCGTCGTACCATTGACGGCCTCGAGCGTCAGACAGCCCGAAATATCTGCGAGATCAGCAAGATTCTGCGCCTTTGCGGTTTCGAGCAGTCCGACGGCGGTCATGATCGTCGTGCCGTTCGTTAATGCGAGGCCCTCTTTTGCTTTTAGAGAGACAGGTGAAAGACCGGCGGCTTTCAGGGCGTCGGCACCGGGCATTGTTACGCCACCAAACTCTGCCTTCCCTTCACCGATAAGCACACAGGCAAAGTGAGCAAGAGGCGCAAGATCGCCGCTCGCTCCGAGGCTGCCTTTCTCGGGAATGATCGGATGAACGCCGCGATTCAGACATTCGAGGATAAGCTCCAGCGTCTCGATCCGAATTCCGGAAAACCCGCGTGCAAGCGTGTTAGCACGAATAAGCATGATCGCCCGCGTCGTCGGAATATCGAATGCATCACCGACGCCGACCGCGTGACTTAGGACGATATTCTTCTGTAGGCGTTCGACCTCTTCGCGGCTGATTATCTTGTCCTTAAAAGCTCCAAACCCCGTCGTGATCCCATAAGCGATCTCGCCGCGCTCAAGCAGTTTATCGACGGCCTCAGCCGCGCGCTTTACCTTGGCAACAGCGCTATCCGACAAGCTGACCACGGGTTCGCCCGGTTTGCCATTAGCAACCGCAAGAACCTCATCAAAGGTTAAACTTTCACCGTCAATGACGATCGATCTCATATTGAGTTGGAGCGAACAAACTCCAATTATCAATCAGAACTTCCTAATTTTCCAATTACCCTTGTTGTGAGGCCTTGAGAAGTTCGGTCAGGCGAGACACTCATCGCGAGCCATAGACGATCTGACCGCGTTTTATTACGCTCGCGACAAGGTTGCCGCCGAATTCATACGCGATCTGTCGATAGTCTTCGCAATCGAGGATCAGTAGATCTGCCTGCTTTCCGACCTCGATCGAGCCATGGGAACTTCCGAGGCCAATGGCAAACGCGGCGTTGACCGTTACGGCGTTCAGCGCCTCGCTCGGCAGGAGTTTTTGGTAACGAGTGGCGATCGCTATTGCCATTTGCTGTGACGGACACGGTGCTGAACCGGGATTGTAGTCCGTCGAGATCGCGACCGCGCATCCGGTGTCGATGAGCTTACGTGCAGGTGCAAATTGGGTTTTACCGGCGCTGAAATTCTCGGTCGGGATAACTACACCGATAGTGTCGCTCTTGGCAAGGAGCTTTATCTCATCGTCGGAGATCGCATCGAGATGGTCGATTGACACTGCACCCGTCTCAATGGCGAGCTGGGATCCGGTGAGATTCGTGAACTGATCGACATGCGCCTTTATTCGGAAGCCCAGATCTTTTGCCGTACCGAGGATCCGTTCAGTTTGGGTGCGATCGAACGCATTTTTCTCGGTGAACACATCACAGAAGAATGGCGTTCCATTCGCAAGAAAATGCGACGCCTCATACCACTCCCACGCTGCTTTCAGCATCTCGCCGCAGATCAGATCGACGTAGCCGTCCGTGTTGCCTTTGAACTCCGGCGGGACGGTATGAGCGGCGAGAAACGTCGGTACGATGTCGATCGCGTGTTCTTGGTCGAGTCGCTCGATAACCCGAAGCATTTTGAGCTCCGTTTCCGGGTCAAGCCCGTAGCCGGTCTTTATCTCGGCCGTCGTCGTCCCACACGCAAGCATCTTGTCGAGGCGTTTCAACGCGCCGTCAACAAGCTCGTGCAATGATGCCGCACGCGTGTTCGTTACCGTCGAGATAATGCCGCCGCCTGCCGCAAGTATCTCAAGGTATTCCGCTCCTCTTATCTTCAGCTCGAATTCGCCGAGTCGATCACCTGAGTAAACAATATGCGTGTGCGGATCGACAAATCCCGGCGTAACAGCCTTGCCGCCGGCATCGATCTTCTCCGTGGAAGAATATTCGGCCTCAACCTCATCCAACGTACCGACAGCAGAAATCTTGCCGTCCGCGATAGCTACGGCACCATTACCGATGATGCTTGCGTCGAGCATAGAAGCCCCGTGCTTCGCGCGGCCGTCGGTCGAGCGGCAAGTTACGAGCTGGCCGATGTTGTGGATCAAGAGGTCGGCAGAGGGCATATTAGATCTTTGCCCTCTGGATCTTCTTGTGGATCTCGGGTGTAGCCATCAGCGAAGCGGAGCCATACCACAAGATAAGGTCATAGTTGAATATCCCGGCCTTAACTGCAGGGTCCGTTATGACGAGTTTCTTTGCGTCCTCTATCGTAGATACGTTGAAAATAAAAAGGCCGCGGTACGAAAGGTCGTTCTTTTCGAATGGCCCTGCGACTGCGAGCTTTCCTTCATTTGCGAGGCGACCGATATTCGCCATGTGCCCGGCAAAAGCAGCTTCGCGATCTTTCCCCTTGATCTTTGCGTCATTCGGCCCGGTCTTCAAGATGCAGAGAACATACATCTTCATTCCGTACTCGTCAGCGCCAAGCTTTTTTGCGAGCTCCGCATCGTAGCCGTCCGGCAGCGATACAGTCTGAGCGCAGATCGAAACACCAAAGCACGCGCACACGGCAACGGCTAAGAACAAAAGACGGAGTTTCCTCATAGCTAACCTCAAGCGTTATCGGGTTTGGCTATTTAGACTAGCACGGAAAGGCCGCCGATTCGAGAACCGGAAGGCGTGCCCATTTGCGCTACCTGCGCCGTCGTTGCCGTAAATGCGGCGGTAGCTGCTTCGTGGTTCTTAACGAGCCCGGACCACCATAGCGAAAACCAAAATATCCCGCTTGCAGGTCCCGCGGATACCAGTAGAGAATAAACTGAACGTAATCCTTCAACTTTCCTTCATCGAATGTGTACTCGTCCGTGAACATCGACGTTCCAATGAGCTTGATGGGATTTTCACGCGTACGCCCCTGGAGCATGTTCCAGGATGCGACATAACCGGCACCCGCGAGTTTCGAGAGTATGTCGCCGATCGAAAAAACGCTCGAGAGCATCCCGCCAACCCCCGCTTCCATCAACTTTCCAACACCCATGTCCGTAAGTTGAGCAAAGAATTGGCTGCTTACATTCATTTGTTTCGCAAACTCGGCCTCCGCCTTAGCAAACGCCTCTACGCCCCATTCCTTACAGAAAAAGACTGCGAATTCACGCCAATCCGTGCGTGCCCATTCTTGCCAATCTTTAAATGCTCCTTGTATCCCCATACGATTCTCCTCTTCCTCAAGAAAGTATCGAAGAGAACGGCGATACATTCGGCCCCCGCGCGTGGAAGTTCTCCTCGTCAATCCTAAATGCGGAAAACGGAGCCGATATCGGACAAGGCGATATTTGATAAGTATCTTGATCAGGAAGAGGGCCCGGTTACGCAGTCAGGTGATCCTCCACGGCGACCGCAGAGTATTCCCGATTTTTGTCCAATTTAACTTACCGGAAATTGAAGCTATTATAGATGAAAAGCGCGAGCTTACAACCCATGAAAAGAGAGATACATGCTCCAAAAGGGAGCGAACTGACCTGCAAGAATTGGCTGATCGAAGCCGCGTATCGAATGATCCAGAACAACCTCGATCCGGATGTCGCATTCGATCCCGATAATTTGATCGTGTATGGCGGCCGCGGCAAAGCAGCAAGGAATTGGCCGAGCTTCGACGCCATTCTAAAGAGCCTGCGGGAACTTGAACCGGATGAAACGCTGCTCGTCCAGTCAGGAAAGCCGGTTGGCGTGTTCAAAAGCCACACGGACGCCCCCCGCGTGCTGATCGCGAACTCGAACATCGTTCCTCACTGGGCGACGCAGGAGCAGTTCGACAAATACGAACGCGATGGGCTGATGATGTACGGCCAGATGACCGCCGGGTCGTGGATCTACATCGGCACGCAAGGAATTCTGCAAGGCACGTATGAGACCTTCGGTTCGCTCGCGCGTAAGCACGGCTGGGGCGACCTCTCAGGAAAGCTTGTACTCACGGCCGGACTCGGCGAAATGGGTGGTGCTCAGGCTCAAGCCGTAACATTCAACAACGGAGTGGCGATTCTCGTTGACGTCGATCCGTGGCGTATCGAAAGGCGTCTGCAACTCAAACAGGTCGATGTTGCGGCAAAGGATATCGACGATGCGATGGCTCTTGCCACGGAGGCTGTCGCCGCTAAGAAACCGCTTTCAGTCGCACTTCTCGGCAACGCCGCCGAGGTTCATTGGCAACTCATCGAACGCGGGATACACCCGGACGTCGTTACCGACCAGACTAGTGCACACGACGTCTTGATGGGCTACATCCCGGTCGGCTATTCGGTCGAGGCCGCGGCGGAATTCCGTGCTTCAGATCAGGCAGCATACGAGAAGGCAGCGATGGATTCCATGTCGCGTCACGTCGAAGCGATGCTCGAGTTTCAACGGCGCGGCTCGGTCGTTTTTGATTATGGGAATAATTTGCGGCAGCGTGCCTTTGATAATGGCGTGGAGGACGCGTTTGCCTATCCCGGATTCGTCCCCGCATATATCCGGCCGCTGTTTTGCGAAGGCAAGGGGCCGTTCCGCTGGGTCGCGCTCTCCGGCGAAAAAGAAGACGTTTACAAGACCGATGAGGCGATAATGAACCTCTTCCCGGACAACGATCATCTTAGCCGTTGGCTCACGATGGCGCAGGAGAATGTCGAATTTCAGGGCCTTCCGGCGCGTATTTGCTGGCTTGGATATGGCGAGCGTGCAAAAGCCGGCCTAAAGCTAAACGAAATGGTAGCCTCCGGGGAGCTCAAGGCTCCGATCGTCATTGGCCGCGATCATCTCGACTGCGGCTCTGTTGCCTCACCAAACCGCGAAACCGAGGCGATGAAGGACGGCTCCGATGCGATCGCCGATTGGGTTTACCTTAACGCGATGATCAATGTAGCCGGTGGCGCGACGTGGGTTTCGCTTCATCACGGAGGCGGCGTCGGGATCGGATATTCACTGCATGCGGGCCAGGTCATCGTCGCCGACGGAACACCGGAGGCCGCGGCACGGATCGAGCGTGTCCTAACAACCGACCCCGGAATGGGCGTCATCCGCCACGTCGACGCGGGCTATGAAGAAGCAATCGAATTCGCGGAAAAGAACGGCGTTGTCGTACCGATGAAGCAAGGAGAGTAGCTCAGATGAAGAAAGTAATATTCTTTTGTTTAGTCGTAGGTTTGTCCCTGATCGGTGTTCAGGGACAAGCAAAGATGTCCGATAAGGATATGAATGGCGTTAAGGGACCTGTCAGATCCATGCGCGAGGAATACCAAACGGTTCGCGGTATCGAAAGTAAAGGCGAAAAACCGGATTACTCAAGGAAGACATTTCAAGAAGTAGATTTTGACGAATCGGGGGGAATCACAACAATTCGTTATCCTGACGAAAGTGAACTTGCCTTTGATATCGTCGACGGCTTCAAGGCCTTTCATTATGTAAAGAAGGCTAAGCCGCCGAGATTTACGGTAATGAGGGTGCAATCCGAACCTCTCAAAAAGGAGGAGAAACTAACGCCTCCCGACCCGCGGTATGAGATCCGCTACGTTTACGAATACGATAAGAAGGGCCGCGTAAAAACTGAGAAAGAGTACGACAATACCGGCAAGCCCTTCCGAACTAGGAGCTTTGAGTATGACGATAACGGCAATGTGTCACAAATGCGTGAAGAGACATCGGTAGCGATCGAGAAACATAAGTACAAGTACGACAGAAACGGTCTTTTAGTTGAAGACCTCGAAGAACGCAACATCAAAGGTCCGGGAACGGACAGTACGGGCCGAAAGGTCTATTCGGACTATAAGATCGACGATCATGGAAACTGGGTCGAGCGTAAAGTAACTTACTATTACGAAGACCGTGGGCTCCCCGAATACAACATCAAAGCATCAAAATGGGATATTGAGACATTAGAATTCCGGTCTTTTGTCTACTATTGAATCCCCGAGACCGAGCGTAGGACGCGGTCGCATTATCTTACCATCTGGAAACGGGTCCTGTGGTAATCTCCCGAGCATAGGCGTCATCCGCCACGTCGATGCTGGATACGACGAAGCGATCGAATTCGGGGAAAAGAACGACGTAACCGTACCAATGACGCTAGGACAGTAGCTCGATTTCGCAGAGAAGAATGATTTTAGCAATGTGATTTGATGAACAGATGAAATATCTACTGCTATTCACGACGTTTCTTTTCTTGATAAACCTTTCGGTATTTGGCCAGGACCCAACTCCTAAGGGCGCCAGCAGATTCTTTAGTGAACGCGGCGGACTCAGCCCCTCATCGAGTAGAGTAGACATCCTTGAACAGGTAGCCGGAAATAACATAGACGGCGTTGAAGGTGGTGGAGGGATAGCGGATTGGACCAAGGTTGATGGGCGCGTCTTCGCCAGAGCTGCTTGGATGATAGAGATCGATGAGTTAAAGGAAAATTATGGCGCTTCTGACCTCGAACAGGCTCTTGCCGCGGAGATGCAAAAGAGACTTTTATCTGAAGGCTTCATCCTTACGCCAAAGAAGTTTGACCTCCATTACGTTAGGTACCAGAAAGGCACAACGGTCGGTACCGTAGAAGTTCGATCCTTCTTTCTAGGTAGTGGCAACTTGCCGTGGCGTCTAGAATTCATCTTTAACGAAAGCTATCTCCCCAACTGAGCCAAGGATAGTCTTCCGCAGCTGCGTTCAGCGTAAACCGGCGCCGCAGGCTCGCTCGGTGATCACTCGAAAGTGGTACCCCATGGCTGCGAGCGTCAATCCATGTTTTATCTGGCGACGATTCGTGGTCAAGAGCTTATAGATGTATTTCCAGAACATCAGGCGTTCCCTGTCGCGTATACCGAGCTTGGTTATGATTCGCCAGAGAGCTTTTAGATCTGACCTCAAGGTCGTCCGCCGCGGGTCACGTCGTTCTTGGCCAAAGTACGACAGGCACGCCAGGGCCCGTGCATAATATTCTTTTGGGCTGTAGATATTCGAGAGTACGGTCTTAAAGCCTTCAACAAGACGCTCTCGCGGCATCTTAGGTTCGAAGTTGATCGAGCAATCAGAATTATTGCCCGAGTGATAGCCCACAAGCCGTCCTTCTTTTTCAAGCCTGCGCCAAAGCTGCGTGTCAGGCAGTGCCGACAGTAACCCAACCATCGCGAGCGGGATCGCGCTATTGCGAATAAAATCGATCTGCCGGTCGAAAATATCATCCGGGTCGTTATCAAAGCCAACTATGAAGCCGGCCATCACCTCGAGGCCATAGCCCTGGATCTTCCGGATCGAATCAATTAGGCTGCGTTTTGTATTCTGCGTCTTTTGAGCCTCTTTAAGGCTCTCCTCTACCGGCGTTTCGATGCCAACAAACACGCGGCTAAAGCCCGCAGTTCGCATCTGGTCGAGCAGCACTTCGTCCTCGGCAAGATTTAGGCTTGCCTCGGTGAAGTAAGAGAATGGATAGTCATTCTTCTCGTTCCACTCGATCAGCTTCGGCATCAGGATCCGTACGTTCTTCTTGTTCCCGATAAAATTGTCATCAACAATGAAGACCGGACCCCGCCAACCCGCCTCTTTCAGGTGGTCAAGCTCATTCAGCATCTGCTCCGGCGACTTTGTGCGAGGCACGCGGGCGTAGATCTCGATAATGTCGCAGAATTCACAGTTGAAAGGACACCCGCGCGAGTATTGCAGGTTCATCGAACTGTAGTTCGATAGATCGATAAGGCTGTAGTCCGGCGGAGGCGTCTCAGCGAGCGAAGGCCTTACCTCTGCCCTATAGATCTTTTGCGGAATGCCAAGCTCAAGATCGCGCAGGAACTCGGGAAAGGTGTCTTCGGCCTCGCCCACGAAAATATGGTCGGCATCCGGCAGTTTCTCAGCGCTGGTCGAGACATACGGCCCGCCCACGACCGTTCGCTTTCCGAACTTACGGGCGCGGTTCACGATATCTTCGAGCGAGTCCTTTTGCACGATCATAGCGCTTGAAAAGACCATATCTGCCCACTCGATGTCCGCGTCCGTCAGTTCGGTCACGTTCGTGTCCACAAGACGCCGTTCCCAGTCTGTAGGAAGCATCGACGAGATCGTCATCAAGCCGAGAGGCGGAAAGGCCGCTTTTTTCCCCTCGAAATACAACGCATGATGAAAGCTCCAGTATGTGTCGGGAAATTTCGGGTAGGCAAAAAGAACTCGCATTTCTAGACCATACACGCTGTCAAAACAACTATCAATAGATTTTGCGGGTTGTTACAAAATTACGACAAAGCATGCGGTTCTGTTAGTTTCCTCGATGTGCGGATCTTCCGATAGGCTTGAACGGGTTGAGGTTAGCTTGATACTATCCGTCCTATGGAAATCAACGTAGGGCATCCGTCCACACTCCCGTCCTTTGGACTTCGAGCACTATCCGTACAAGCTCTTCTGCTTTTCGCCGCGGCGTTCTTGCTACCTGCGGGTTTTCATGCGGCCGGCTTGCCCGTAAGGCTGCTACTGCCGATGCATTGGCCGGTCATCCTCGTTGGGCTTTGTTATGGATGGCGTTCAGGTCTGATCGTCGGTGCTCTCGCCCCGGCCGCTAGCTTTTTGATCTCCGGGCATCCGCTGCCGCACATCCTGCCGTCGATGACACTCGAACTCGCCGCCTATGGCGGCCTTGCCGGACTATTTAGGCAAACGTGTCGAATGAACGGGTTCGCTTCAACGGCGCTGTCGATCGTTGGCGGCCGCCTCGTTTTCGTTGCGATCGTGCTTGCAACCGCTGCGGTAGCTCAGCCATTTTTTGAGTACGCAAAGGCCGCTCTGGTGCCTGGCATTCCGACCGCTCTCGGCCAGGTAGTTCTCCTGCCGGTTATTGCAAGCTGGTGGGTAAAGCGTGAAAGCCGTGTGCGGTGATCCGTAAACGGCAAAGTTCGAATCCCCCCGATTCTTCCTGAAATATAAAACGGATGCAACAAAATATTGCATCCGTTTCGAATACCAGCCTCGGTGCCATCCCAATCTTCACCAACGGCGATATTGCCGATGATAATGTCTCGGGATCTTCCGGTAATGCCGCTTTTTCGGCTTCAAAGCATAGGTGTAAAGCGCCCCGCTTCCGGCTCCGATGCCCGAACCGATCAGCATTCCCTTGCGGCCGCCGATTATGCCGCCAAGCAGTGCACCGCCGCCCGTCGCTGCCGCGATGTTGATCAGGTTTCTATGCCGCCGATAAAAGCTCGGCTTTCGAGTCGGCACCCAGTAAGTTCGGCCCGCCCGATGTACTTTCCGATAATATTGTTGAGCAGATGCGTTTTGCGGTGCAGCAAGAATGAATCCAACTGCAAAGAACGAAAACAACTCCGGGGCCCCGACGTGGGCGGTGCCCAAGTCGACGCCGCCGCTGATGCGCAGATTGCCCCCGAAGAGGCTGTAACCGACGCGCCCGTTGGCGAAAA
>JAANMW010000600.1_pt1 | contig 42172 bp, 40 predicted proteins | sample 7279671 | NCBI WGS metagenome assembly JAANMW01 (sample SAMN14094541, study PRJNA606508) | bioreactor metagenome | isolation source: A lab-scale SPAN reactor treating ammonium-rich wastewater day 247 | place: Ireland: Galway | collected 2017-09-19 | reverse complement strand
GTCCTTGCTGATGGATGAAGCTCGAGTAAGCAGAATGTCCGCAACGATCGGGTCCGCATCAAGAGCCTTTCGCATCGTGATCGGCACTTTGTGAGCCACCGGTGTTGTGGGGTCGAAAGGCTCGGCACCGGATGGATTCGTATGACCGGAATGAGCATCGTGCCCGCCATGGCCGCCGCTCCCGTGGTCCATTTTCGCAAAAACAGCGAGGTCCTTGGGTGCATCTTTTCGTAGGCCGAGCAAGTATTCTGTCGAGGTTATTACGGAGCTGTTCGACGAAATAAAGAGCGGGACCGCGACGATCGACGTTACGCCCTGGGCCTCAAGTTTGTTGATCGCGTTCTGAATATTCCGCTTTGTCGCCATACCAAAGGCGACCTCGACAGGGAATTGCTTGCCGATCTCGGCGGCTACGTTGTTGACCTCATCGTTCCACGCGGCCTTCCCACCGTGAGCGAGCAACAGCACGCCGGTGGGGTTCTTCGCCGTTTGCACCTTATGCCCGGCATGGTCGCCGTGCTGAGCAAAGAGCGGCATCGCGGCGAGTGCTAGAATGCCAACAAGGCTAAAGAGCCGATTTAAACGGAAGACGGTTGGAAATGAATTCTTCATAAAGACGGATTGTATAGAAATTGAAAATCATTTTCAAGAAGATAAAGGACTTTCTCTGACCGGTGGCGGAAGTCCCTTTTAATGCTCGAATCGTCATTTAGATCTGCTGGTTTCGGAGTCGAAGAGCGTTCGCGATCACGGACACGGAACTGAACGTCATCGCCGCACTTGCGATCATCGGCGACAACAGCAGTCCGAAGACGGGGAATAACACACCGGCTGCGATCGGAATGCCAAGGACGTTGTAGCCAAAGGCGAAGAGCAGGTTTTCACGAATGTTTCGCATTGCGGCGCGGCTGAGGTTGATCGCCTTCAAGATACCGCCGAGATCCGAGTGCAGCAACGTTATGTCAGCGGATTCGATGGCGACGCTTGTACCTTCAGCGAAAGCGATGCCGACATCGGCGGTTGCAAGTGCCGGCGCATCGTTAACACCGTCTCCTGCCATCGCGACGATCTTGCCTGTTGCTTTAAGCTCGGCGATCTTTTCGGCTTTTTTCTCCGGCGTTACGCCGGCAATGTACGAATCGATTCCGAGTTCTTTGGCAACTGCCGCGGCAGTGAGCTCGTTATCGCCCGTCATCATAACGACCTGCTTGCCGCGAGCGTGCAGCTCTTTGATCACCGCTTTCGCGGAAGGCTTGATCGCATCTGCCAGGCCGATGTAGCCCGCGGTCTTGCCGTCAACGTTTACGCTGATCACGGTTTGTCCCTGCCGGCGAAGTTCGTCCACAGCCTCTCCCTTTGATGCCGCCGCGATAGCGACATTCTTCGCATTCACGACACCGGTTACGCCGACGCCGGTCTGAGAGGTGAAGTTTTCAGCTTTTGGAATTGAGATCCCACGGCTTTCTGCCTCTGCAACAACAGCATGTGCAAGCGGATGTTCGCTATGCGTTTCGACGGAAGCAGCAAGTGCGAGCAAATCCGATCCATTCCACCTCCCTTCCTCGACGATCGATCTTACGGCAGGTCGCCCTTCGGTTAGCGTACCGGTCTTATCGACGGCAATGATATCGACCTTTGCAAGGTTTTCAAGAGCAGCAGCCTTCTTGACGAGAACGCCGTTGCGAGCTCCCTGGCCCGTAGCGACCATCACGGACATCGGAGTCGCGAGGCCAAGCGCACAAGGGCAAGCAATGATCAAAACCGAGACCGCGGCAACAATTGCAAACGCAAGGCTGCCGAGGAAAAGCCATACAGTGAAGGCGATGATCGCGGCGATCACAACCGCCGGTACAAAGTACGATGCGACGACATCGGCGAACCTCTGTATCGGTGCGCGCGACCGCTGCGCTTCGCTCACCATTTTTACTATCTGCGAAAGAACCGTGTCGCGTCCGACGTGCTCTGCACGCATCTCGAAAACTCGCGGTCCGTTGAGCGTGCCTCCGATCACGGTGTCCCCAACACTCTTCTCGACAGGCAACGATTCGCCCGTAACCATTGATTCATTGACGGCTGACCCGCCTTTCTCGATCTTCCCGTCGACGGGAATCTTTTCGTTAGCGTTGACGAGCAGCAGATCGCCGACATGGACTTCTGAAAGAGAAATGACAGTTGCATTGCCGTTTGCGTCAATTCGAATCGCCGTTTCCGGGGCAAGGCGGAGGAGTTCCTTGATCGCCGAAGATGTCTGCGAACGCGCCTTAAGTTCGAGGACTTGGCCGAGCAGGACGAGCGTAGTGATGACCGCGGCGGATTCAAAATACGCCGGGACCATCCCCGTGTGCATATCGCGCATCGCTTCGGGAAAGATGTCGGGGAAGAACAACGCCGCGAGGCTGAGCAGATATGCCGCACCGGTACCGATCGCGATCAGGGTGAACATATTCGGGCTGACATTCTTTATCGATTGGACAGCACGTTCAAAGAAAGGGAATCCGCCCCAAAGTACGACCGGTGTAGCAAGAAGGAATTGCACCCATATCGACACGTTCGGGGAAACGATCGCGGCGAATCCCGGCAGCATTTCTGCCATCGCAAGGATGAATACCGGAAGTGTCAATACGGCTGAAATCCAGAATCGGCGACGCATGTCGATCAGTTCCGGATCTTCGACATCTTCGAGGGAAACCTCTACGGGTTCGAGGGCCATACCGCATTTCGGACATGTTCCGGGGCCGATCTGCACGATTTCGGGGTGCATCGGGCAGGTGTATTCGACATCAAGCGGTTGGTCCTTTGGCTCACGTGGGCTCAGATACTTTTCAGGATCGGCCTTGAACTTTTCAACACAGCCTTTCGAGCAGAAATAATGCTCCTTTCCGTTGTACGTGTGTGTACCGGCGGCGGAGTTGGGGTCAACGGTCATTCCGCAGACAGGATCGATGTGCGTCGTGGATGCCGTGCTTGTTTGTGCACCGGAACCGCAGCACGATCCGCGCATCGATTCCGTAGCACCATCAAGGTACTTTTGCGGCTCGCTCAAAAAACGATCGCGACAGGTGACAGCGCAGAAATAATATCCCTTTCCGTTGAACTCTACTTGAGCGGCTGCCAGATTCTCTGTTACCGCCATTCCGCAGACCGGATCGGTGTGGATCTCTACGATCTCGGGCTTTTTTCGGCCTAGTTGGATTGGTTGAGGTGTCTCTTCTTTCATTGGTTCAAATCTCCTTAAAGAACATCCTACAACCTGTGAGTTGGTGTCAGGTCAAGCGCTATTTGGAACTTTCGGAAAAAGCTTCGATAAGCCGACAAACTGTGTGGCCGTCGGGCGGACTATTTTCAATGCCTTTCCACATTTCTGCGGCCGTTTCGAGGCGTTTTTGCAGGCGGCGTAGTTCGGCGATCTTTTGCCGGTTCTCTTCGATCCGCTTTTCTACGACATCCCGGACCATCGGGCAAGGCGAATCTCCCGAGGTCGAGTGGCGAAGGATATCTTCAATCTCGCCCAGAGTAAAGCCCAATTCCTTTGCCGATGAGATGAACCGCAATCGATCGCGATCGGCTTCGGAATAGATCTTGTAGCCGTTTTGGTTGTTCCGCGTCGGTTTAAGTAGGCCGATCCGCGTGTAATAGCGGACGGTGAAAAGCGGGACGTTTGCACGTTTTGCCAGGCTTGAAGCTGTAAACATACTCTTTAGACTATCCTAACTCACCAAATAAAACTGTGGAAAAACGGCTCGAATAGGCATATATTCTTATTACCAGGCGGAAATTGCCGCCTAACAAGGAACCTTAACCGAAAAGGCACGACGCTACTTTTTTGAGCGTTACGCAAAGCCTAAGGACGATCAGAGGTTTGATCGTAAGCCCGGCTGCCGAAGTGAGGATCAATGAAGATCGCGTTAATCATACTGATCTCAGCATTTGCGTTCATCGCAACTCCCGCTCAATCCCTGAATACGACTAATGTTGTCGTTGGTTCCAGCGACTTCGCTCGTCCGCGCCGCGTCCCGTCGTTTACGATGCCGACGCCGGCTATGATCACCGAACTTGAGCGTGCGACCTTTGACCTTTTGAACGCAAAGCGCAAGGAGCGCGGCCTACCGGCTCTGGTTTGGAGCGAAGCGGTTGCCGCCGTTGCGAGGGAACATTCTGTTGACATGGCGACCATGAACTACTTCAGCCATAAGGATATGAATGGCCGTTATGTAAGCGACCGCGCAGATTCGTTCGGATTAAAGAAATGGCGAGCTATCGGAGAGAACATCGCTTTCAACAAAGGTTTTGCCGACCCGATCACGCGTACTGTCCAGCTTTGGATGAACTCTAGCTCACACCGGCAAAATCTGCTGGACGATCATTGGAAAGAGTCCGCAGTTGGAGTTGCGGTGGCAAGCGATGGGTCGTATTTCTTCACACAGGTCTTTCTGGACAAGAAATAGTCGAACGCAAAAACAACTTTCGAATGCCCGATTTTCGCACAATAGATAAGCGAAAGTCGGGCATTTTGCTATTCTTAACCCGATGAAGTTGTCGCTGCCGTCGTTCGCAAAGATCAACTGGAGCCTTCGCGTTCTTGGCAAGCGAAGCGACGGATACCATGAATTGTGTACCGTCTTTCAAACCGTGTCGCTCTGCGATCGCATTGATTTTGAGGTGTCGGAGAATCTCTCGTTGACTTGTTCCGATCCCAGGATCCCGACGACAGCCGACAATTTGATCCTAAAAGCGGCTGAGAGGCTTCGTGCCGCAGCGGGAATCAGTCTGGGAGCGAGGATCCATCTTGAGAAACGCATCCCTTCGCCGGGCGGGCTAGGTGGCGGCTCATCGAATGCCGCCGTTGCTCTGATAGGCCTTTCGCGGCTTTGGGAGGTCGATGCGGCGAGTATTTTGCCTCAGCTGGCTGCCGAGATTGGTGCGGATGTGCCGTTCTTTCTCTACGGAGGAACGGCGATCGGAACGGGGCGTGGGGATGTTATCGAACCTATTGACGATATTCCGTCTGGCCAAATGCTGATCGTAACGCCCGATATTGCAATTCCGACGGCCGAGGTCTTTGCGCGATTTCGAGCCGAGACCTTGACAGATACGGATCAAAATCATAATCTTTCTGTTTGCCGAGCGGAAGCTGAGAAGCTCAGGCCGGCGGTGTCCGAGCTTGTAAATGACCTCGAAGGCATTGTTTTTAAAGCCTTTCCTGAGGTCGCCCGCGTCAAAATGGCTCTTGAGGAGCATGGTGCGGTGAACGCGGTCCTTTGCGGCAGCGGAGCAAGCGTAGTAGGCGTTTTTGACAAAAAAGAGACACGGCAAACTGCTGAGAAAGCCCTCGATAGTGAATCGACCTGGCGAAAGTTTGCTGTATCAGCTGTTTCGCGTTCAGAGTATCGCGAAGGGCTTGGCCTTTAGGGCCAATGCTGTGGCTGTTTCCGTAAGTTTCTTCACTTTTTTGAATTGGGGCGTAGCCAAGTGGTAAGGCACCGGTCTTTGGATCCGGCATTCGTAGGTTCGAATCCTCCCGCCCCAGCCAGATGTGAATATTATGAGCGGACAGTCTCTCGGATATAGAGGTTGTCCGTTTTTATTTTGGAGTCTTTCGAGCCTTGAAAATGCTCGATGAGTTATGAGCGTAACCGGAAGGATAAAGATATTCGCAGGCAACGCACATCCCGCTCTGGCGGAAGAGATCTGCGGCTATCTTGGCTGTGATCTCGGCAAGGCGGTAACGGCAACATTCTCGGATGGTGAGTTCAACTTTCAGATCGACGAGAATGTCCGCGGCCACGACGTTTTTATCGTCCAACCGACGTGTCCGCCGAGCGACAAGCACCTGATGGAGCTGCTCATTATGATGGACGCGTTCGTCAGGGCATCGGCAGAACGTGTTACGGCGGTGATCCCGTATTTTGGATATGCACGCTCGGACAAAAAGGATCGCCCGCGTGTGCCGATCGCGGCCAAGCTGGTCGCAAATTTGATAACTAAGGCAGGTGCCGAACGCGTATTGACGATCGACCTGCACGCGTCGCAGATCCAGGGGTTTTTCGATATTCCGGTCGATCACCTTTATGCGGCTCCAGTCGTCGTGGATTATTTCCGGGCGAATCCGATCGAGAATCTGATCGTCGTCGCTCCGGACACCGGCGGAGCCGAAAGAGCCCGTGCTTATGCGAAAAGGCTCGATGCTGGCCTTGCCCTTTGCGACAAACGACGCGAAAGGGCGAACGAGGCCGATGTGATGAATATCGTCGGCGACGTCGAGGGTAAGAATTGTCTGATCATCGACGATATGTGCGACACGGGCGGCACGATCTGCAAGGTAGCAGAGGCCCTGCATAACGCAGGTGCGAACGAGATCTCGGCTTGCTTTACGCACGGAGTGTTCTCGGGAAATGCGGTCGCCAATATTCGATCGTCGCATCTGAAAAAAGTGATCGTTACGAACACCATTCCGACGAGCGGTAATGCTGCTTCGCTGATCGACGAAGGCAGGATAGAAGTTCTGAGTATCGGCAAATTGCTCGCTTCCGCGATCAGGTCGATCCACGACGAGACGAGCGTTTCGTCACTATTTATTTAGAGAGAGTGTTATGGCTGAAAAAATTACTGTAAAAGCAGAAAAACGAGAGACCCGCGGTAAAAACGAGGCTCGAAGGCTTCGTGCCAGCGGCAGCGTCCCGCTTGTTGTTTACGGCGGCGGCGGTGGAAGCGTCGCAGCATCAGCGGCTCTCGGCGACCTCGCCGCGATCCTTAGGCTTGAAAGCGGTGCAAATACCGTTTTCTCGCTTGATATTGCCGGCGAAGGCAAATCGGATGTGATCTTTCAAGATCGTCAGATCGACCCGCTCCTGGGCCGTCTTATGCACGCGGACCTTCGCCGTCTCGTTAAGGGTGAAAAGATCGAGCTTACCGTTCCGGTTCACCTCGAGGGCGATCCTGTAGGCGTGAAGGAAGAGGGCGGCATCCTCGACCAGGTCCTTCGTGAGGTCAAGGTGCTTTGCGAGCCCGCGAGTGCCCCTGACGCGATCATTGTTGACGTCACGGCCTTGAAGGTCGGTGAGGCGATCCACGTTTCTGATCTTAAGGTCGAAAAAGGCATCGAGGTCCATGGCGATGCTGACGCTGTCGTCGCACACGTTATTGTCGCCAAGGAGCCTGAACTTGAATCGCAGGTCGATGCCGGTGCAGAGCCGGCGGTCGAAGGTGAGGCCAAACCTGAAGGCGAATCCGCAGAATAGCGGGCACGCTAACGGTCTTGCTTGATGTTTGAGAACGCCGACAAATGGCACTGGCTCGTTGTCGGTCTCGGAAACCCCGGACGGCAGTACGAGCGAACGCGTCACAACCTCGGTTTTATGCTGGTCGATCTTTTGGCCGGCAGACATCAAACACGCGTTGGCCGCGAAGAATGTAAAGCCCTTGTTGGGCGTACGCTCATCGCGGGTGAGAGCGTTGAGTTGGTAAAGCCGCAGACCTTCATGAATCTCTCGGGAGATTCCGTAAAGTGCCTGCTTTCAAAAGCGGAGCGGCGTATTGAAAATTTGATCGTCATATCGGACGACCTTGCGCTCCCTTTCGGTTCGATCAGAATTCGGCCAAAGGGAACGCACGGAGGACAGAACGGCCTGCGGTCGATAATTGAACGCACCGGAACTCAAGAGTTCATTCGATTGCGGATCGGCATAATGCCGGAACATCCGATCTCGGACGCATCTCGGTTTGTTCTCGAGGAGTTCACTCGCAGGGAAGCGGCCGAACTGCCAGAGCTGCTCGATCGAGCAGGTGAAGCGATCGAGACCATCCTTCGGGACGGTGTCGATGTGGCGATGCAGAAGTTTAATTGAAATAGATGAGATTTCCTTACTTCGAACCTATCTTGGATCGAGGTTTGTAAGCCAAAAGGAGAATAGATAAGAAATGGCAAAAAGAACATACGAAGTTATGTATATCGTCAACCCTGAGACGGCCAGCGATCGTATTGAAAAGCTCAATACCGCCGTCGGGAAGTTGGTCGAGAAAGAAGGCGGCAGCGTCGTGAAGGTCGATAATATCGGCCTTAAGGACCTTGCTTATCCGATCGAAAAGAAGCAGCAGGGACACTATGTCCTGTTCGAGATCGAAGGTACCGGACAAGAGATCGCAGAACTCGAACGCCGTATGCGCGTTAACGATATGATCATGCGTTACATCACCGTCCGGGTCGATGAGGATCGCAAGAAGGCCGAAGCGATCAAAGCAAAGAAAGAAGCAAAGGCTGCAAAACGCGCGTCGTTCAAGCCAGCTGTAAGTGAACCCGCGGAGGCACCGGCGGAAGCCTAGTACAGGAGAGTTTTATGGCAGACAAAGAAATGGAAATGGTAGATGATCGCGACCTTGGTGTTGGCGAAGATATCATCGGTGATCGTCCGCGTAGATACCAGCGTCGTCGTCCACGGCAGGTTGTTCCGGCCTATGTCGATTGGAAGGACGTGGAATTCCTGCGTCAGTTCATTCCTGAGCGTGGCAAGATCATGCCGCGTCGTATCTCAGGCATTACGGCGAAGGACCAGCGTCGTGTTGCAAAGGCGATCAAGCGGGCACGCTCGATGGCGATGCTCCCGTTCGTTGCGGACTAGTTAATTTTCTTCGCCACCTTGCACGCGGCGTGATCGCGCGACAGCATTGGCGAAATTGGAGATCTTATAATGGCAAATACAACCGTACTTTTACGCGAGGATATTGATAGCCTCGGCGGACGCGGCGAGATCGTCAAGGTCAAGGCCGGGTACGCGCGCAACTACCTTCTGCCGCAGGGGTTTGCAACTCTCGCTACCAAAGGAAATATCAAACAGATCGAGCAGGAGCGTGCAGCCCTGTTGAAGAAAGCCGCTGTTGAAGTGGCGACCGCACAGGCCCAGAAAGAGCAAATGGCCTCTATTTCGCTTGCTTTTGAGCGGAAGGCTGGCGAGCATGGGACGTTGTTCGGCTCGGTCACTTCGATGGATATCGCCGATGCACTTAAGGCAAAGGGTTACGAGATCGATCGCAAACGCATTTCGCTGCGCGATCCGATCAAGGAGACCGGCGAGTACAGCGTCAATGTGAAACTTCACCGCGAAGTTACCATCCCGATCCCGGTCACGGTTTCGGCTGAGGCTGGCAGCGAGGTCGAAAAACCTGCGGCGAAGGTTGCGGAGGCACCGGCTACAACGGAAGAAACGGCTTCGGCAGGATCCACAGAAGCTTAGTTTCTATCCGCTCAAAGTGGCGAAAGCGTCTCCTCAAAGGGAGACGTTTTCTTGTAGTTCCACAGGCCCTCGAATCGGTTCGTCCGATTCGAGGGTTTGGTGATTAGCGCATTTGTTGCAACCAGAATGCTGCAAAATGTGGGTCTTCAGCGGTATCGCCAACGGCCAATCGACAACCAGGTTCTTTCGTTCTAGAATACAGAGACCAACCAAGATGGTAAGTGCCTTTCCCGACAATAGACGAGAGCAGTATCTCGAAAAACCTCTTCCTTCGAGCGAGGCAAGCGAGCGCGTCATCCTCGGGGCGATCTTGCTCGATAATGCGGTGATCGCCGAGGCAGTAGAGCATCTGAGGCCGGAAGATTTTTACTCGCAGTTCAATCGCTCGGTCTATACAGCGATGCTCTCGCTCTTTGAACGTCAGCGACAGATCGATGCGGTCCTGATCGGTGAAGAACTGAAGAAAGAAGGTTCGCTCGAGGCTGTCGGCGGCGTTACGGCGGTCGCAAACCTCGCGTTGGGCTTGCCGCATTTTTCGAACGTCCAGGAGTATATAAAGGTCGTTCATGACAAATCGGTCCTTCGGCAGCTCGTTCGTACATGTAATTCGATAACGAGCGAAGCCCTCGAAGAACAGCTCGAATCCGTTGACATACTCGACCATGCGGAACAGCAGATCTTTGCTCTTGCCGAGGCGCGGACACGTGAGAGTTTTGCTCGCATTGCGCCCGTTGCCGACCGAGTCCTTGCACGTGTCAAAGAGCACATGCAGGGCGGTGCCGGCGGAATTACTGGACTGACGACGGGGTTTCACGAGCTCGACGACCTAACATCGGGATTTCAGCGGACCGACCTCATCATCATTGCCGGGCGTCCGTCGATGGGCAAAACAGCTCTCTGTCTTACACTCGCGCAAAATGCGGCCTTGCGAGCAAACGCCGTCGTTGCCATCTTTTCGCTTGAAATGTCGAAAGAGCAGCTTGTGACGAGGCTTCTTGCTTCCGAGGGACGTATTAACGCTCACAGGTTCCGCAGCGGCCATCTTATCCAAAGCGAATGGGAACGCCTCGCCGAGGCGATCTCGGTCCTAAGTGCTGCGCGTATCTTCATCGATGACACGCCCGGCATCTCCGTTATGGAAATGCGTGCCAAATGCCGCCGTCTCGTCGCTGAGCAGAAGGGGCTTGATCTTATTGTCGTAGACTATCTCCAGCTAATGAGCGGCTCTAAGCGAACAGAATCGCGTCAACAGGAGGTCTCTCAGATCTCTCGTGAGCTGAAAGCTCTTGCTAAAGAGCTTGACGTTCCGGTCGTTGCACTCTCGCAGCTGTCGCGTGCGGCTGAGGGCCGTAATCCGCCGACACCCGTCTTGAGCGACCTGCGTGAATCCGGCTCTATTGAGCAGGACGCCGACGTTGTCGGGTTCATCTATCGGCCAGAGTATTACAACCGAACCGACGAATCCTTGATGGGGCTTGCCCAACTGATCATTGCAAAGCAGCGTAACGGCCCGACGGGTACTGTCGATCTGGCCTTCATAAAAGAACACACGCGGTTCGAAAATCTCGCGCGGTAGGTGATCGGTATGGGCGAAGACCTCAGGTACCCGATCGGAGAATTCGATGTGAATGTCGAGCTCTCTCCGGCTGCGTTGGGTGAACGCATCGAGACCCTTCGCGAGCTTCCACGACGTCTTGCGGCCGCCGTCGAAGGACTCAGCGACGAACAGCTTGCGACGCAGTATCGTCCGGGCGGCTGGACGCTGCGCCAGACCGTCCACCACGTTGCGGATAGCCACGCGACGTCATATACGCGATTTAAGCTTGCACTTACTGAAGACACATCGCCGACGATCGTTCCGTACCTCGAAGACCGCTGGGCCGAGCTTGCCGATTCAAAACTGCCGGTCGCTGTATCGTTGACGATGCTGGAGGGCATCCACGTACGATGGGTCGCTCTTCTTCGCTCTCTTTCGACGTCTGACCTTCAAAAGGCATATATTCACCCTGAGACGGGCGTTTGGACGATCGAGAAAGCGATCGCTCTTTACGCCTGGCATTCGAAGCATCACACTGCTCACATCACCCGTACAAGAGAACGATACGGATGGTAATTCCTTGAGATGTGCGAAGAGCGTCCAAAACGGCTTATTTCACTCGATGTCTTTCGCGGCATCACGATCGCAGGGATGGTGCTCGTCAACAATCCCGGCACGTCACCCACGTATTGGCCGCTCGAGCATGCAGAATGGCACGGGCTAACACCCACGGATTGGATATTCCCATTCTTCCTGTTTATCGTTGGTGTCTCGATCTCGATCTCGCTCGGCAAAGCAAAAGGAACATCTGAGAAAGGCTACGGCAAGATACTGCGAAGGACGGTGGTGATCTATCTGCTCGGGGCGTCGATCTCGATCCTGCCATTCTTCCAGTTTCAGGCGACGGACGCGCCTGACTGGCTAAAGCTTGCGATCTGGCTCACCTTTTGTGCATCGCTGTTCCTATTGCTACTCAGGAAGTTCGTTCTCTCAGGCGTTTTGTGTGGGATCGGTCTGCTTGGTATCGCGGGAATGAATCTCGCTGGCTACAACGTCGTCAGCTATGACTACAGCACGTTCCGGATCGCAGGTGTTCTGCAGCGGATCGCTGCGTGCTATCTGGTGACGGCGATCATTTTTTTGCATACGACCTGGAAGCAGCAGCTTTCGATCTCTGCCGCGATCTTGCTTGCTTATTGGGCTGCGATGACACTCATTCCCGTTCCGGGATGCGAGGTGACGAGTTTAAACGACAAGGCGTGCAACCTTGCCGCGTACCTCGATCGGCTGATCCTGACGGAGAACCATATTTGGCGTTACGGAAAGGTATATGATCCCGAAGGGATCTTATCGACCCTGCCAGCGATCGTTTCGACGATTTCGGGCGTTCTTGCCGGAACCTGGCTGCTCAGACGACGCGACGACGGAGGCGAGAGCGGCACTTTTGCAGCAAGCTATGAGAAGGCCGCCGGAATGTTCTTCTTTGGGGCGGTGCTGCTTGCTCTGGGGCTAATATGGAATAGCTGGCTCCCTATGAACAAGGCGTTGTGGACGAGTTCGTATGTGCTCGCGACGACCGCGCTTGCACTTACCTTCCTCGGTTGCTGCTACTGGCTAATCGATTTAAAGGGCATTCGGCGCTGGGCATGGCCATTCGAGGTTTTCGGGGCGAATGCCATTGCGCTTTTCGTCTTCAGTGGATTCTTTGCCCGCATGATGAACGGATACCGGGTTGCAGACGGCGAAAAGACGATATCACTTCACGGCTGGGTGATGAAGAATGTCTTTCTCTCCATTGCGCAACCTATCGATGCCTCATGGATGTATGCGGTCAGCTTTATTCTGTTATGGCTCTTTCTGATGTGGCTGCTCTATCGAAAGAGCATCTACATAAAGGTCTAGCTTTTGCGATCTAGTTTGGTGCTGGCTTTGGTGCTAATTCGTTGCGACATCGATCCTTTGGATCATTATCGTAACTCTCGGGGAATCACCACCGGAACGATTGTACGAGATCCAAAAACCCGCTTCCGGATATCGAACCATATCGTAAACCTGCCCATCTGCCGCTGGCTTTACCGTTGCATCTTTACCGAGTACGTCGGTCAGCTTCGGTGTTGACGCGTCGACTGCCGAATACATTACGGCGATCGCTCGAACCTTCTTTTTATCATCTAGGCTGATCTGAGCGCTTTCGGTGTCGGAGAATACATAATAAAAGCCGGAATCATCGCTTACAACTGGGTCTTTATCGATGGTCTTCTTGACGTCATCCTTTGACATCCCGATCTTAATGCCGCGAAACTCCGACATCCCAACGTTTGGTGGCGGTGTTGCCGCTGGCGTCGCTGCGCTGCCGGAACCTTGAGCCGAAACAGCGCTTGCGGCGGCAAAAAGCAGGAGACTGCCCAAGAGACCGCATATGAAACGCGAAAACCTAGTCATTACACAAGACCTCCTCGATCTAAATATAAGTATTTCACTCTAATTTTATGCCAAAAGCTGTGGAAAATCAACGAATTGGCGAAATGAGGTCATTTTGAAAGATGCGAGGAGCCGCAAATAGGAATGAGAACGGACTTTAGCAGTGTGTCGGTTTTGGACTCTCGGCATCTCTGCAGAAAAGGGCGGCGTTCGCTACAGAGAAGCCGAGAGTTTGTTGGCTTGTTACTTCAGCTCGAGGTCGATGATGGCGTTGGCGAGCTGCTTCTCAAGCGTGTCTTTTTCGGCGAGAAGCGCCCGACGCTCGGTTGAAAGCGTTTCAATTCGCGATTCCTGTTCGCTTGCTCGCGAAATATATCGAGCGATGAGATCCTTCGCACCGTTGGTCTTGGTCAGAGCCTCAATATTCTCACGCAGACGAGCTTGGTCGGCGGCGATCTCCTCAGCCTCCTTTTCGCCGCGTGCGATCTTCAGGTCGATATCGTTCAGCTTGATCCGCAGATCGACAAGCGGTGCGAGTTTCGCGCGGGTTGGTTCGTCGATCGTCTTCTTGACGACGAGAGCGAGCAGGTCTTTGGGGGAAAGCGTCCGCAGCTCATATCGGTCCATCATCCCGAGGTTCTCACCGATCGTGATCTGCTGCGTTTCAAATGGCTTCAGCTCGACACGGAAGCGATAAAATCGCGCGGTGGTCGAGATCGGTTTCGGCGTGTCTGCGGAAAGCTCCCAGCCCTTTCGCACCGGACGCTCGATGTAAAATACGCGCGGGTTCGGTGTTTGATTCGAGAGCCAATAGGTCTTCTTCAGCGTCTTGAAATAGTGGATCTGGAACACGCCTTCAACCGCCTTTATGATCTTTGCGGGCTGGCGGTCCTCTTCCGTTTTTGTTCGGATGAGCGTACCAAGATCAATACCAAACGATATCAAGCGATCCTCGCGCGGTTTCAAGCGTTCCATCAATGCCTCGCCCGCATACGCTCCGCTGTCCATGACGGTGAGCGGGCCGCCCTCGAACGTAAGATTGGTCGTGTTCTTTAGTCGCAGGCCAATACGTGCTCGCGGTGACGAGCTGGCTGGCAACGCTGTCAGTTCGCGTTCATCGTCCGTGGAGGCTTCTTCCTTCGCTGATGGCACGGCCTCGTCTCGGTAGATCGACACTCTTTCGCCTTCCATTCTGGTTTGGACGATCGGGATCAGGGCGGAACGGTTCTTCTCGACGGTGACCGGCGCGAGGATCTTGTATTCGAAAAGATCACCGACAGCTTCGCCGGTTGCAGCGGTATTTACCCCCGAATCGTCGATCGCAAGCGTGTCGCTGAGTCCAGAGCCTTTATACCCGGAGGAGACGATATAATTACCGTTCGCCGAAGAGAAGAGTTCGGGCTTTTCTGTTATCGAGCCACCGTTGCCGCTACCATCGCCCGATCCGGATCCGGAACCCGATCCCGTTCCATTTCCCTCACCGAATCCGTACCCGTTTCCCGCCTCCGGATCATAGATCTGCGGAGTTAAATTCAGATCGTCGGGAATTGGGACTATCGGGCGATAGCGATAGAGCGGCTTCTGCAGGTTTTGAATGAATGAAACAGGCGAGCCCGTGATCATCGAAAGCTCTACATCACGCCAATCGTCGTCGCTTACGTTGTCAACGATCGCCCAGCCTTGGAAGAACGGATCACCCTTTTCATCGAGGACAACACGGTAACTCGTCTTCCATATCGGTGCCGCGACGACATAACTGACCGAGATCTCGCGTTGGCCGGTGCCTTTCGAGGTGATCGTGATCGTCTTCGAGTCCCGTCGCCTTGCCGAGGCGACCGCATCTGAGAATTCGTTCAGGTCGCGGCGTGTGTTCGCATCGAGCAGTTTCACGCTTCGAATCTCGTTCAGAGGGATGCTCGTCAATTCGCCCGCTTGTGAGCCGATGACAACGGTGTAAACGGGCACCGTGCGTTTCTCATCATCTTTTAAGCCGACGCTCACGTCCTTTTTATTGACGGTGACGACGGCACCGATCGCTGTGCCATTTGCATACGTGATGCTGACATTGTCTCCCTGGAGTTGGCTTAAGATATTCGCGAGGCCGCCGCGGGAATCCTCGGAATCTTCAGTTTCGGCATCGACGCTGAAGGGTATCTCTGCGGTCCTCGCTGAGGCGGGCTGCGAAGACCCGTAGCTGATCGAGCCGATGTTGCCTTCGCCGCGATCGACGACGACCATTGATTTCAAAACGTCATCGACCTGTGATTGCCTGAACGGAAGGTCGATCTCGACGTTACCCGTCACCACGCCGCGACGCTCGACATGTGCGACGCCATTCGAGTAAAGAACGACCTTTTTGATCGGCAGTGTCATTGCGGAAAGTCTTGACAGAGAAGGGTTCGACTGCTTTGCCGAGTCGAGTGTTCCAATACGTTTTTGTGGGTAGATACTGAGCGAAAGCGCACCTATAGCCAGTAAGACAGAAAGGTATTTCATAGAATTTTTTTGTGTTCTGATTTACAACGACCGGTTCAATTTTTTGTGCCGTTATCAAGATGCAGCGGGCGGGCGATTTGGTTGCTTTTCGGCACGAAAAGATGAGTTTGCGGGACGTGGCCTGCAAAGGTAGCAATGCCCGTAACTGAGGCATCTTTACCTCCGTTGCGGGCATTCAAGGATCATTCGAGCTTGTGATTGGTCCTTAGTTCACATTGAAGTTTTTGATCTCAGTTGCTTGTTCGGTCAAGAGACGTTGTCGTTCGGCCTCAAGGTCTTTGCGTTCCTTTGCGATCGCCTCGAGACGCGTTTCCTGGTCGCCTGCCTTGGCGATGTACCGTCCGATCAATGCCTTTGCTTCGGGCGTCTTGGTCAGTGCCTCTATATTCTCACGAAGGCGTTTCTGATCTCCCTCGATCGCCTCGACCTCGTCGTCAAATGCTTCGAGGCTCTGCTGGATCGCCGCCAATCGAGTTCGTATCTCGATGAGTTTCGCGAGCTTGGTCCGCACCTCATCCTTGAGATAGCCACGCCGGGTAAAGAGAGTAAGGTCGGCCTGAGTGAGATTGCTCAGCTGGTATGAATCCATCAGCGGCCGCCGCAAAGATATCGTCAACTTCTTTTCCTCAAGCGGGCCGAGCGGTACGCGGAATCGGTAATATCGCTGCGTCGTGTAGTCCGGCTGCGGGCCGTCCTTGTCGATCTCCCAACCGTCCCGTACCGGATACTCGATGTAGAGGACCTTCGGTTTGTCGGTCTGATTCGAGATCTCGTAGGTTTTACGCTCGCCCTGGAAATAATGTACCTCGAAGATGCCGTTCGCTGCCTTCAAGAGTTTGGCGGGCTCGCGTTCGGCCTCTGTGCGGACGCGAACATGTGTGCCGAGGTCAAGTGCAAATGATATCAACCGCTGTTCCTTTGGCTTCAGCCGTTCCATTAACGCCTCGCCGGCGTAGGCGTCGCCGTCGATGACGGTAATGCTGCCGCTCTCGAACGTGAGTCCGGTGCCGTTCGTCAACCGAACACCGCTGAGCGGCCTATCGCGACGCACCGCCTCGTTATAAACTGCGACGCGTTCACCATCCATCTTCGTCTGAACGATCGGGATGAGTGCCGAACGGTCCCGCGACACTGTTACGGGTTGCTCAATGCGATATTCAAACAGATCGCCGATCTCTTCACCTTTCGCTGCCGTATCGACGCCGGAGCTTGTCCCGGTTAGCGCATCGCTTACAGAGGTCTGCGCGCCTTCGGGCACAACGAAACTATTGTTGGAATTCAGAATGCCGGTACGGACGTTGGTCACTTCCTGGCCATCAACGACCATTGTATTCTCGCTACCGCTCGCACCATCAACTTGAAATCCGCCCGAGAGGCCTTCGGGCTTAACGCCCGGAGAGGCTTTTAGCTTGTTAGTGAAGGTCGTACCCTTGGGAAGGTTGTTGATCAATTTCGAGGTCAAATTACCGTTACCGGAGCCTTCGCCCGATCCGCTCTCAGGTTCATAAACTTGCGGTTCGACCTGAAGATCGCTCGGCATCGGCACGACCGGCCGATAACGATACAGAGGCTGCTGAAGCGGCTGAATGAATGAGATGGGCGAACCTGAGACGAGTGAAAGCTGGACGCCTCGCCAATCTTCTTCGCTTACGTTATCGACGATCGCCCAACCCTGGAAGAACGGCTTGCCCTCGCGATCAAGAACGACGCGGTAGGTCGTCTTCCAGATCGGGGCAGAGATCGTGTAGCTTACGACCATTTCACGGGATCCGGAGCCTTGAGAGGTTACCGTGATCGTCTTCGCGTCGAGCCTCCGTGCCGATGCGGCAGCGTTCGCAAATTCGTTGACGTCCTTCCGCGTGCCATCCTCGATCAGCTTGACGCTGCGGACCTCGTCGAGGTCAAAGCTCGAAAGCTCCCCGGACTCAGAGGCTATGGTCAGAATGCTGACCGTACGCGTTTCCTTGTCGGTCTTTACGGGCTTTCTCTCGATCGTCAGGATCGAGCCTGTCGCAGCACCTTTCGAGGAAACGACAGCAACCTTTGCCCCTTGCAGTTGCGAGAGCACTGATGAGATGCCGCCGCCATCACCCGCGATCGGCTGCACGGAGAAGGGAATTTCGGTCATTCGGGCGGCCGCAGGTTGCGACGAATTGTAGCTGACCGCTCCGATCTTCCCTTGGCCGAGGTCAAGAACGATCATCGATTTAAGAACATCATCGACCTGTGACTGTTTGAACTGCAGGTTGATCTCGGCATTTCCCGAGACGATACCGCGTCGCTCGATGTATGCAACGCCGTTCGAATACAGGATCACGCGTCGTATCGGCAACGTGTTTACAGCATCGGCCGCGGCTACGCGTTGTGGCGTCTCCGGCCTGCGAGCCCGCGTTGTTTGGGCAAGGCCCGAGGTCGGGCACACGACAAAAAGGAGCAGTGTGAGAATGCGCTTCATAGTATTTTCCTCTCTTGGATTCGGTAAAGGTCTGCCCGTACAGATGGAACAGAGTGCCGATTGGTTGCTTTTCGCACCAGGCAGTTTTTTGCTCGCACTTCATCCTAACAGCTTTCGAACCTTTTTTAGGTTCATAAACATCTTCATCGGCTCGTCCTGCATTGATGTGAAGCCACGTCGCTCGTAGATCTGGCGTGCCTTTTCATTGACCGCCTGGATCTCGACCAGGAAGATGCCGATCTCTTCCGCAACACGGGCTGCCCGCCGTAGAGCATCGAACAACAGCGCGGTACCGAGGCCTTGGTTTTGAACGGTAATGTCAGTTGCGAGTTTGCCGATCAAGATAGCCGGCAACGGATAGCGGGGAAGATTTGTTGCCGGCAAAGTTTCAAATTTCACCGCGCTGCTAGAGATCGTGTAGTACCCGAAGATCTTTTCAGGCAGCTCAGGCTTGACGGCGACGTAGGTTCGACCTAAACCGCCTTTCGTATTCTGAAGAGCAAACCTCCGCAGAAAAACGTCCTTGGCCTCGTCGCCGGACTCAAAACTGTTAGTATCGTGGACAGCGGTGAGGAGTTCGATCTTATATTTCACTTTGAGAGCACAAGCTGGCGATGTAGGTCCGCTGCCTCGACCAAGCCCCGATCAGGCTCATCATCGGCGTCAAGAAGTTGAAGCAGGATGTCTCGATCCCGATTCGACAAAACGGTAGTGTACTCCCGCTCGAGCACCGCGTTGGCCGAATCGATAAGAGAACTTGTGGCAAATTCGGTTAAGCTACGGCCCGAAACAAGCATTGCCTTCTCGATCAGAGACCTTACGTCCGCTGAGATACGAAAATGAATGTTTTCAGTTTTTGTCGTCGATGTCGTCATTGCCGATATAACTCTCAACATGGTACTTTAGCAAGAAGTGTTGCAAAACGCAACACAGCACGAAAATTGATAGCTAAGATCGCAAAAAAACGCGAATGCAGGGAAATCTGACATTCGCGTCTCTCTGAGTAGTTTGGGAAAAGGGCCTAGCCGGCAGCAGCGACGACCTTTTCAGCTGCGTCGTTCATACCGGTGGCCGGAATGATGCCGATACCCGATTCGCTAAGGACGCGGCGGCCTTCTTCTACATTCGTGCCTTCAAGGCGAGCGACGATCGGGATCGAGACGCCTAGATTCTTTGCGGCAGCAACAACGCCGTTCGCGACCATATCGCATCGTACGATCCCGCCGAAGATATTGATGAGGACGGCTTTGACGTTCTCATCGGCGAGCAGGATCTTGAATGCCTGTTCGACACGCTCCTGCGAAGCTCCGCCGCCGACATCGAGGAAGTTCGCAGGTTCGCCGCCGGCGAGTTTGATGATGTCCATCGTCGCCATCGCGAGGCCCGCACCGTTCACCATACAGCCGATATTGCCGTCGAGCTTGATGTAGTTGAGGTCGAACTTCGAAGCTTCGATCTCGAGCGGTTCCTCTTCGTTAAGATCACGGAGTTCGGCAAAATCCTTGTGCCGGAAGATCGCGTTATCGTCGAAATTGAGCTTTGCGTCGAGCGCGATCAATCTTCCGTCCTTGGTGAGCAGAAAAGGGTTGATCTCAACAAGCGATGCGTCTGTGCTCTCGTAGGCCTTGTAGAGCGAGAGCATAAATTTGACGGCCTGGTTTACAAGTTCGTTCGGAATCCTGAGGCCGAAAGCGAGGTTACGCGCCTGAAACGGCTGCAGGCCGACGGCCGGGTCGATCGTCTCTTTCAAGATTAGCTCAGGCGTCTCTTCGGCAACTTTCTCAATGTCCATTCCGCCGGCGGACGACGCCATAAAGACGTTGCGGCCGGTCACGCGATCAAGCGTGATGCCGAGATAGAACTCTCGATCGATAGGCAAGCCTTCCTCGATCAACAAGGTCTTGACCTCACGGCCTTCCGGTCCCGTCTGATGCGTGACGAGCATCATTCCAAGCATCTCGCCGGCGATCTGCTTTGCCTCCGCGGGAGACTTGGCAAGCTTGACGCCGCCACCTTTTCCGCGACCGCCGGCATGGATCTGCGCCTTTACGACGCAAACGTCGGTGCCGAGCTCTTTTGCGGCGGTCTCGGCCTCTTCGGGAGTGCGAGCGACGATGCCTCTGGGGACGGGAACGCCATACTCTTTAAGGATGGCCTTGCCTTGATATTCGTGAATTTTCATAAAAGGGAATTTTATCGAAATGAAGGTTGCGAAGCAAAAAGCCCTACTTTCGTCGATATGGCTCAAGGAGCGCGGTCCAGCTGTTCTTCGAGCGGGCATACTCGGCCTGACAACGACCGGCACGCTCGGCTGGCAACGTCTTATTGGTTACAAGATATTGATATTTCGCGGTGTCCGAACCGTAGAGCATACAAAGAGAGTTGTAGAATCGCTGCTCCTGCAGCAGGTGTTCGTCCGCAAGGTCTAGACGGCTTGAACCCGAACGTTTGGATCCGAGCTCAAACGCCTTGGCAGCCGCGAGCACAGCATCTACGCCGTCTTTGCCTAAATATTCGATATTAATGAACGCCGAGCAACGGTCGGCGGCATCCTCTTCATTACCGGTGATCGGAAGAGAGTAGAGATCGATAAGGGCGTGCCCAACTTCGTGCAAAAAGACAAAACGCACGGCATCGAACATCTGATTGTAGGCTTCCGCGCTCGATTCTCCCGACGACCGGAAAACCTTGTAGAAATGGTCCATCAGCTCAAAGCAGACGGTTACAGAAGGCTCTTTTGGTGTATAGAAAGCATTCGCGCGGCCGCATTCGGCAGTTCGAAGAATGACGTCGCGTGGTGGGGCCAAGGCGGCATTCAGCTTGTCGGCCGCCTTTTCGAGCAGTTTTGCATCGCGAACTTGCCGGTCAAGCTCGGCGAACTTTGCCGATCGAACATCTCGATGCTCGACCTTAAAAACTCCCTGATCGTTGTCCGAGATGTAATTCGAAGGTGGAACTTCCGGAGTTGTTGTCGCGGCCGGTTTGGCAGCCGTCAAATCAGGTCTATCCGAACGCCAAACGCACCCCGTAATAAGGAGAAGCAGTCCGAAGACCATGACCAAATTCGTCAAATTCTGCCGCATAGATTCCGTGGAACTTCGGATATCTGATTAGACAAGGTTTGACGCCAGGATGTCAATCATCGTATGGTCCCGGCTATTTTCTGGTCAGTTCAAAGACGGTGACCGGAGGATTCACGTAATATCCGGGGCCGACCAGTGTGTTGTTCAGGAAAAATGCGGAAAAAAGAGGCGGCGTCTCGAATTTGGCTGAAATAGTATAGCCCAGATTGCCTAGTTGATCGTAAACAGTGTCTGGGAAAAAATGGCTTCGATCAGAACCGATCTTGCTGGAGAAATCGGGCTGAGCGAGGATAAATCTAGGGCGCGACTGAAGTATCTCTTCCATCGGCGTCGGATCGGCGTACAGTTTGATCAGGCCTATGTGACCGTCGAGAGGTGGAAGTACATTTTGTGAAGTGAAGAATGCGAGCTGGTCACCCGGTGCAGTGTGTTGATCGATCCATTTACCAGCTTGGTAACGTGAGTCGTAGAACATCTGATATGTCAGATTCACACATCGCAGGCCGAGCCACGCGAAACCGAGAACTGCGCAAGTGAAGGCTACAGGAACAAGCCATTTCGCTCTTTCTTGCGTGAAGGCCAAAGCGAATGCTCGAGCGATAAAAAATGAAAAGATATATGTTGCCAATATTATGTAGCGGAATTGCGTGAGGCGAACCGCCCAGACGACTAGGACAAGATGCCCGACTAGCATTGCACAAAGAACCTGTGCAAACGGGTTCCTACGAATCGTCAAAATGAGTCCGGCGGAACCGATTGCGAGAAAGATCGGCCCGACCGAAAAGAAGAGTTCGGTTAGAACCTCCCATGTTACGAACGCATAGCCAGCCAGCGTTGGAGGTCGTATGAATACGGCCGCCATCCCAAAGAAGTTTTGCTCGTAGTTTCTGATATAGACAAAATGGTCGAACAGCCTTTGCGGCCAAAAAATCAATCCACTGACGACCGCAAACCCGACTAAGCCAGATAGAAAGAGCGCAACCGGGAATTTCCAAGTTCCTGTTGCGGATGCATCACCTCGCTGATGCAGTATGTAAATTACCAGGAGCGTCAATAGCCCAAGGGCAAGAGGGCCTGTCGCTTGATCCTTTGTCGAAACGGCCAACGCGCTCAATATTCCGAGCCAAATAGCTCGCTTCGTAGTGAATCCAAAGGCAAGACAGCGTGCGATCACCAGGATGCAAAGGCTTTCCCAGAAGAGAACAGGAATATCCAACGTCCCGACCCGAGCGTTGTAGAATATCGGTGTGGGTAAGGCAACGGCCGCCGCGGCAAATCTCGCGGTTGCCGTGTCCCAGATCGTACGGGCCGTCAGATAGCAGGTGATAACAATGCCGGTGGCCATTAGAACAGCTACTGCGCGTCCTATTAGAGCCAGATTTTGGAGGACCGCTACCGGATCATGCAAGCCAAAAGGGTATTGAGACGAGGAACCTGAAATGCCGCCGGTGAGGTAGAGCCAGGCAAAGTAAGGCGTATAGAAGACACCTAATACCAGGTAGTGGACAATTGGGTACGCCACGTACCAGTCGGATTCTGGGCCTTAAACAAGTGATGAAGCTCAACAAGAATTGGAAGCCCTGCCACCGCATCCAGATCCCATCCGTGCACACCAAGCGGATGCGTTCCGGGCGGTAGTCCCCAGTTTATACCGGGCAGAAAAATAATGAGGGACAGTAGCCCGATGATCCAAACTTCGCGTTCTTTGAGTACTCTTGTGAGGAACAACATATTGACGACAACTTCCTTCGGACAAATGCCACTTGGGAGAAAGGCATCGCCAAGGCTAGCAATTACCAACTGGTTCGCTACTTAATTTGTGAGCATTGTGGGGCTGCGATGCGAACCTTCCGACAATCAGAGCCTCCTGCGGGCTCTAGGTGTGATTCGCTTGCGGGAGATTACCACATCATCTAACTCAAAGCAATAGAAATCTGCCCGGTAGGGACAACGGGATTTAAGGGGTTGCGGATCGTGGAGAGAATCGGAAAAGCCCGAAGATGGGTCTGCGGCCCTCGCCAGTTCAATGGCTAAAGCCGCAGATGATAATTAAGGCTGAAAGGTGCAGGCTACTGAGACCTTTCAACTAGTTCGACGAGGCTACGGACAGCAACCCCGGTCGGGCCTTTTGCCTGGAATGGGCGGACGCTGTCGCACCATGCAGTTCCCGCGATGTCGAGGTGCGCCCACTTTGCTTTATCGATGAACTCCTGAATGAACACCGCACCAATGATCGTGCCTGCTTTTCCACGAGGACCGATATTCTTCACATCGGCAATGTCGCTCTTGATCATCTTGCTGTAGGCCTTGCCCACGGGAAGCTGCCAGAAACCTTCACCGGTCTTCTTGCCGCACGCAATGATCTCATCAACAAGGGCCTGATCATTACCCATAATACCTGTATTTTCGCCACCAAGAGCGATGATCACGGCACCGGTCAAGGTCGCCATATCGACGATTCGCGTTGCACCCTGCTTCTCCGCCCAGGCGACGGCATCCGCGAGAATTAGGCGGCCTTCGGCATCGGTATTAAGTATCTCGATCGTCTTGCCGTTCATAGCGGTAACGACGTCGCTCGGACGCGAAGCCTTTCCATCCGGCATATTCTCAACGGCGGCAACAACACCGATCACCGGTACGCTCGGCTTTAGAAGAGCGATCGCACGCATCGTCCCGAGCACGGTTGCACCGCCCGACATATCGTATTTCATCGCTTCCATGCCGTCACCGGGCTTGAGCGAAATTCCGCCGGTATCGAAAGTGATACCTTTGCCGACGAACGCAAGCAGCTCGCCGTCTTTGCCGGTTGACTTTGCCGGCGTGTAACGGAGCGTGATAAGTTTTGCAGGCTGTTCTGAGCCGATCGAAACGCTCATCAACGAACCCATTCCGAGCTTGGTCATCTTTGCTTCGTCCAGGATGTCGCATTTGAGGCCAACTTCTGCGGCCATTGCCTGAGCCCTGCGAGCCATCTCGCTCGGCGTGAGGATATTTGGCGGCTCGTTGGCAAGATCGCGGGTGAAATTCATCGATTCGCCGATCGCGACGCCACGAGCGACCGCTGCCTTAACCTCCGCAGGTTTTTGCCCTTCGGTCGAGATAAGAACGGTCGAAAGCTTCGATTCTTTTTTGTCCTTTGTTCGGTATTTGTGAAGTTCGAACTGGCTGGTAATGACGCCCTGGACCGCATTCTGGATCGCCGCTGCATGGTCGCCCTTGAAACGCGGGAGCAGGGCAAGACTTTTCACCTTAAGCTTTCCAACGGCCCTCGCAGCAGTGCCGGCGAACTGTCCAACGCCCGGAGCGTCGTATTCCTTGCGTTCGCCTGCGCCGATGAGAATTAGGCGGCCCGCACCTTTTTTTGTGCGAAAACGGAGAGTTGCCATCTCTCCGGATTCTCCTTTCATCTCCTCAGCCGCGAGGATGTCGGTTATTTGTCCACCGGTCAGTTTATCCAGCGGTTTAATATCTTTGTCGGACGCTTTCTCCCCACGGAAAAGGGGAAATGCGAGGGCGTCCGCATTAGCTTCGGCAAATGTGCCGGCAATGCCCTGAAATTTCATCAAATACCTCTCTAAATTTTTGTGTTAAAAATGAAAAACTCGTTTACTATCTATAACTTATCTAAGTTTTTGTTTCAACTCCGCACGCGTTTCTTTCTCGATGGTCCGCCGCATCTCGGTCTCGCGTTTATCGTAGAGCTTCTTGCCCTTGGCGACGCCGATCTCGAACTTGATACGCCCATTCTTCCAATAGATGCGTGTTACGACGAGCGTCATGCCCTTTTGTGTCGTCTCTTTTACGAGCTTTTCGATCTCGCCTTTGTGGAGCAGTAATTTTCGCGGCCGAAGGACGTCATGATTGTTTATATTCCCATGGGAATACTGCGAAATGTGTGCTCCGAGCAGCCAAACCTCGCCGTCCTTTATCTGCACAAACGATTCTTTTAGCTGGATCCGTCCCGCCATAGTGCTTTTGACCTCTGTTCCTAAAAGCACAGCTCCGGCCTCGTATTTATCGAGAATGTGATACTCGAAATACGCCTGGCGATTGGTGACGATCTCCTTTTCTTCGGACATAAGAGATTAAGTGTAGCAAAAAGAACCAGAATTCGAGTCTAACCTTCGAAAGGCCTTCGGTCCGATGCTCCATGTTTTCGGGACTAAACCCGCAGCCAGCGAGGCTCCGATCCGGATCGATGGACACCGTACGATCGAAGACTGCGGACTTTAGACCCAACTTGTTTGACAGTGTGTGCGTGGATTCGTAAATTATTAAGGACGCTGGGAGATCGTCTAATGGTAGGACTGCAGTCTCTGGATCTGCCTATCGGGGTTCGAATCCCTGTCTCCCAGCCAATCCTCTTCTCCTTAGATAACTCTGGCCTATGACCTCGGATTGGCATGAAACGGAACTTCGCGTCCGGTACGCCGAGACCGATCAGATGGGTATTGTTCATCATTCGAACTATATCGTTTGGTTCGAGGTCGCAAGGAGCGACTATTGCCGCAAGGTCGGTGTCCCATACACCGAAATGGAGGCGAACGACGTGCAGCTTATCGTCGCGGAGGTCTCATTGCGGTATAAACGCCCGGCGTTCTACGACGATCTACTTCTTATACGTGTCTCTACGAAGGAGATCCGCAGCCGCAGCCTGCGTTTTGCATACGAGGTGGTCAGAAAGTCGGATCTTGAGCTCCTTGCCGTTGGCGAAACGCTGCATGTGGTCACTGACAAGGCTCGACGTGTGACATCGCTGCCGGCCGAGTACCGAAACCTTTTCGAAGCCTGAATTGGCACTCTATCTCTCCAGCCATTAGAATAGAATTATGCCAGCGAATATCCGCGCCGAGATCATCTTTATCTCGTTGATGATGGTCGTTATTTTCGTCGTTTGCGGCGCAGTTTGCTACTTTTTTGCGAAGACGTACCAGCGAGAGATGAAAGAGCGCAAAGAGCAGCGTGAGGCGAAGCGTCTGGCAAAGGAAGCGGCCGAAAAAGCCCAACAGGAACAGGCCGACGAAGTAGTAAATGGACCTTCTCTCGACACTTAACCCACAACAAGCGGAAGCCGTTACGACGACCGAAGGACCGCTCCTGATCCTTGCAGGTGCGGGCTCGGGGAAGACGCGCGTCATTACAGTGCGCATCGCGTATCTTATTGCAGAAAAAGGGGTTGCACCGCACAATATCCTAGCCGTAACTTTCACGAATAAGGCGGCCGGCGAAATGCGTTCCCGTGTCGAGGCGCTTTTCAAAGGCAGAGGGTTGCAGTCCGCACCGCTGATCTCGACCTTTCACAGCCTCTGCGTCCGAATCCTGCGTCAGGACATCGATAGGCTCGAACAAGGATATACAAAGACGTTCACGATCTACGACACGGATGATTCTACGAAGGTTGTAAAAGCGTGTATCAAAGATCTCGGCATCGACGAAAAAACCTTGCCTGTCCGCAATGTCCGTGGTGCGATCAGCACGGCAAAGAACCGAGGTGAATCTGCAGAAGATTTTGCCGCGAAGATCGAGCATGGCGACGAAAAGAAGCTCGCGATCGCGAAGGTCTTTCGGATGTATGATGAAAGGCTACGTGTTGCGAATGCTCTCGATTTTGATGACCTGCTGATCAAGACCGTAGAACTACTCCGGCATTCGCCCGAGACCCGTGAGAAGTACAACGATCGTTACAAGTACATACTTGTCGATGAGTATCAGGACACGAATGCCCTTCAGTTCAATCTGATAAGCTTCCTGACCGAGAAACAGCAAAATATCTGCGTTGTCGGCGATGATGCGCAGAGTATCTACGGATTTCGGCAGGCCGATATCCGCAATATTCTCGAATTTGAGCACAGTTTCTCGTCGGCGAAGACGATCCTGCTCGAACAGAATTACCGCTCTACGCAGACGATCCTCGATACTGCCGACGCGATCATAAAGAACAACGTAAATCAGAAGAAAAAGAAGCTCTGGACGGCAAATCCCGGCGGTGAACGCATCTTCTATTACCAGGCCTACGACGGCGAGGGTGAGGCACGCTTTGTTGCGTCAAAGATCGAAGAACACCAGCGACGGTCGCCAAATGAGAGGATCGCGATCCTTTACCGCACCAACGCTCAATCGCGCTTGTTCGAAGAAGCACTGCGCCGTCTTCGCATCGATTACAACATCGTTGGCGGATTCTCGTTTTATGAGAGAGCCGAGGTAAAGGACATAGTAGCGTATCTGAAACTTGCGTTGAATCCGATGGATGACATTGCGTTCTTGCGTGTTGTTAACACGCCGGCTCGCGGTATCGGCAAGACCAGCCTCGACGCATTGACGGGGTACGCGAAAGAGATGGGAACGTCGCTCTGGATGGCATTGCTCGACGTCACCGAAGGCAGGAGTTTTGGCAAGCGCATCGATCTGACGCCGAGGGCAGTTAAGGCGCTTTCGCAGTTCGCGTTCGTTGTTGAGAGCCTTATTCGCAAGGTTAAAGAGCTAAAAGATTCGCCGCATCCCGTATCTGATGTTGTCGTAGCGGCTATCGAAGATACAGGGTACGCCGGGAGCCTCCGAACGGAAGGAACGGACGAAGCTGCCGCACGTCTCGAGAATCTAGAAGAATTGGTCAACGCCGCCGTTGATTACGATAAGCAAGAAACAGACGGGCTTCGGGAATTCATCGACCATGCCGCGCTGACGTCGGATACAGACAAGTATGATAGTTCCGCTGCTGTTACGATCATGACCGTCCATATGGCAAAGGGCCTCGAGTTTCCGATCGTGTTTCTCGTTGGCCTGGAAGATGGTGTATTTCCGCATTCGCGTTCGCAGAACGATCTGAAAGAGCTTGAGGAAGAGCGCCGGCTGGCGTATGTCGCTATAACGCGTGCCGAAAAGGTCCTCTATATCACGCATGCGATGCGACGCCGCGTTTACGGCGAAGAGATCGCCGCCGAACCGTCGCAATTCCTTAACGAAATGCCGCTCGAACTGATCGAAGATCTTTCGGGCAAAGGCTCGTGGCTATCATACGCAAAACATCCTTCGACGATGTCCGCAAGAGCGACGATCGGTGCCTTGCGCGGCGAGACCTCCCCACGCGTTGAAAGGAAGTCCTATACAGGGAAGACCTACAACAGCGCGGACGCGGTCGCCGAATTTTTCAGGAACCGCAGCGGCAGCTCACCGTCAACGCCACCTCGTGAGGCTCCCAAACCGCAGCCGAGTGCTTATGAACGCTTGAAGGCGGCAGGTTCAAGAAAACCGAAAAGCGGTGCGGAACAAAACAGCAACGCGCTGCTTCCCGGGACGAACGTCATTCACGCGAAGTACGGTCGTGGATTGATCCTCAGACGTGAAGGTTCGGGTGATAACGTGAAGCTAACGATCAGCTTCCCGGGCTTCGGGCAAAAGAAATTGATAGAAAAGTTTGCGAATCTGCAAAAAGATCAATAGGATACCGTCGAACTAGGGAAAGGCGAAGATGCCTTCGGTTGTATATGAATAGGAATAGATTCGCAGTAGCAGCGATATTGGCTCTCTTGATAGTGGTGCTCGGCTGCGGAAGACTTAATCCGCTGAGCAGCAAGGAATCGCCGTCAACAAGCAAGCCACAGACCGGGTCAGCACCGACCGACGGCGCGCCCGGATCAACGGGAGAGACCACCACGGGCGTTACTGAGTGCGATCAGGCGATCGATATTATCGACCGCGAAACCAATAACCCGGATGATAATTTCATCGCGCGTGCCGCGAAAGCCACAATACTGAACCGGATCAAGGACGGCATCAAAAAGGCTGTGGAGGAAAGCAAGAAAAACGGGAATGCCGACACAGAGGATCTCGTCAAGACCTGCCGCGAATTTCGCGATCAGCTCGAGAAAAGTTTAGCCGAACAAAAGAAGAACCAGAATTAGGAGTTTCGAGAGCGGGAGCGAAGACGCGCGACCGGAGGGTCAAACCGTCATTATCTCCGTCTCTTTGCTCTTGGCAAGTTCGTCGATCTTGCTGATGTGCGTGTTAGTGAGTTTCTGGACATCATCGAGTCCGCCGCGTTCGTCGTCCTCAGAGATCTGCTTTTCTTTGGCAAGCTTCTTAAGGGAATCGTTCGCCGAATGGCGGGCGTTGCGGATCGCGATGCGATGTTCTTCAGCGATCTCGTGAACCTGCTTTGCGAGCTGCTTGCGACGCTCTTCATTGAGCGGCGGAACAGGCAAGCGGATCAACTTGCCGTCATTTGAGGGGTTAAGCCCGAGGTTGGCCCCGATGATGGCTTTTTCTACAGCACCAAGCTGCGAAATATCCCACGGCTGAACCGTTATGAGCTGCGGTTCGGGAACGGCGACCGAGGCCATCTGGATAAGCGGTGTCGGTGTTCCGTAATAATCTACACTCACGGTATCCAGCAAGCCGACAGATGCCCGGCCGGTGCGAACGTTAGCGAGTTTACGTTTAAAATCTTCCACGACCGCTGCCATTTTCGGCGCGGTCTCATTTGTAACATCCTGTACGCTCATAATTTGTCTTCAGTCGTAACAACGGTGCCGATCGAAAGGTCGCCGTTGACAGCTTTTACGATGTTGCCGGACTCACGCATATTAAAGACCATTATCGGCAAGCCGTTGTCCATACACAAGGAGATCGCCGAAGCGTCCATTACCTGCAGGCGGCGTTCGAGGACCTCTTTGTATGAGATCCGGTCAAATTTGGTCGCGGTCGGAACCTTGACGGGGTCGGCATCGAAGATACCGTCGACCTTCGTCGCCTTGAAAATAACATCCGCTTTGATCTCGAGGGCACGGAGTGCCGCTGCGGAGTCTGTCGTAAAGAATGGGTTGCCGGTTCCAGCGGCAAAGATGACCACGCGCTTCTTCTCGAGGTGTCGGATCGCCCGTCGATGAATAAAGGGCTCCGCAAGCTCAGGGATGTCGATAGCAGACATCACCCGCGTGAAAACGTTTGCCTTCTCGAGAGCGTCCTGGAGCACGACGGCATTCATGATCGTTGCCAGCATACCGATATAATCGGCCGCCGCCCGATCCATATTGCCCGCGGATTCAGAAACGCCGCGAAAGATGTTGCCGCCGCCGACGACGATCGCGATCTCAACACCGAGGTCGTGAACGGTCTTTATCTCGGTTGCGAGTGCGGCCGCGACCTGTGTGTCGATCCCGTAATTCTGCCCGCCCATAAGGGCTTCGCCGGATAGCTTGAGGAGAATGCGATCGTAGGTTGGAGACATAAAAATATTGGTTCAAAGTTCAGGGTGATACAGCCCGCGTGCCGAACTAACAGTTTGGCATATTTGTTTTGAGCCAAAACCCTTGAACTTTGAACCCCCGAACTTCGGTCTTTATCCGACCATAGAGGCGACTTCAGAAGCGAAATCGTCAGCCTTCTTATCGATGCCTTCGCCCATCTTGAAACGCGAAAAGCGTCGGATCGTAATATTCTCTTTGATCGAGGCGATCTTCTCTGTAACGAGCTCACCGACCGTCTTTGCCGGATCCTTTACGAACGGCTGATCGACGAGAACGTTCTCTTCGTAGAACTTGTTCAAGCGGCCATCGATGATCTTGTCGAGAACATCGGCGGGCTTATTCGCATTCTTCGAATCGTTCTTGAGCTGTTCCATTAGGATCTCGCGCTCTTTTGCGATCTCTTCGGCAGGGACATCTGAACGGTTCGTAAACCGCGGGTCCGAAGCCGCGATGTGCATGGCAACATCCTTTACGAGCTGCTGGAACTCTTCGCCGCGTGCAACGAAGTCGCTCTCGCAATTGATCTCGACGAGAACGCCAACCTTGCCACCCATGTGAATATAGCTGCCAACGGCGCCTTCAGCGGTAACGCGTCCTGCTTTCTTATCGGCAGTTGCGATGCCCTTTTTGCGAAGGATCTCGACCGCTGCGGCCTCATCACCGTTCGCCTCTTGAAGGGCGTTCTTACAATCGATCATTCCGGCTCCGGTCTTTTCTCGAAGAGCCTTAACTGCACTTGCTGTTATATCTGACATAAAAACTCCAAATTCATTATCACCTGCGTCGGGCAAGCTGAACCGGACGCAAAGTTGGTCCAAATGGTAAAAATCCTTACAAAAAAGCGTAGCCTGTTTGCCGTTTAAGCCGGAAAAAGCTACGCCCGAAAAAAGTGTGATCTACTTTAGCTAGCCGTGGCTTCGCTTGTTCCTTCTGAAGGTGCGGCCTCGGCGGCAGCAGACTCTTCTTGAGCGGCTTCAGGAGCCTCGTCTGCGGTCTCTTCCTCGTCTTCTTCAGTCTCGTTCGCAGCGGCTTCCATCTCAGCTTTTTCGTCATCGCTCAGATACTGAGCCGGGATCGCCGTGAGTGAGCCGATCTCGATCTCCGCATCGGCATCGGTTTCAACTTCAGCACCTGCTGCAACTGCAACGCCACCTTCGGTACCGATCTGCTTGCCCTCAAGGATCGCATCCGCAATACGCGAGGCGAAAAGCCGGATCGCACGAAGGGCGTCGTCATTGCCCGGGATGACGTGGTCAATACCTTCCGGCGAACAATTCGTGTCAACAACAGCGACGATCGGTATGCCCAGACGATTGGCTTCCTTGACTGCGATCTCTTCTTTCCGAACGTCGATGATGAAGATCATATCGGGAGCGCCGTTCATATCTTTGATACCGGCGAGGTTCTTCATCAAGCTTTCGTGTTCGCGGTCAAGCTTTAGACGCTCTTTCTTCTTGAGCATGTCGAAGCGGCCGTCTTCACGCATCGCTTCGATCTCTTTGAGCTTATGGATCGACTTTTGGACCGTCTGGTAGTTGGTCAAAAGGCCGCCGAGCCAGCGATTGTTCACATAGAACATTCCTGCGCGTTCGGCTTCCTCTTTGATGGCATCCTGAGCCTGACGCTTAGTGCCGACAAAAAGTACCTTCTGATTCGGCTTTTGCGTTAGGGATTCTGTAACGTAGTTGAGCGAATCGCGGAAAAGCTTCTGGGTCTTTTGAAGGTCGATGATGTAGATGCCGTTCCTTTCACCGAAGATGTATTCCTTCATCTTCGGGTTCCAACGGCGGACCTGGTGGCCAAAATGGACTCCTGCTTCGAGGAGTTCTTTCATTGTTACTGTAGCCAAAACGTAATTCTCCTTGGTTTATGTACTCGCGGCCGCCAGTGTTCAACCAAGAACGGCCGCAATGGTTTATTTATTATCAACTGCTGTGATGGAGAGACCCGCATTTCTTCTGCCAAACCCTCCACACTCAAGCAAGAAGCAAAGATTAACGCTTCGAGAACTGGAAGCGTGCACGAGCACCCTTCTGACCGTATTTCTTACGCTCTTTTCTACGCGGATCACGCGTGATCAGGCCCGCCTTCTTCAAGGTTGGCCGAAGGTCAGAGTTAAATTCAATGAGCGCACGCGTGATACCGTGGCGAACAGCTCCGGCCTGTCCGGCCGTACCGCCGCCGTCGACATTCACCAGAATGTCAAATTTTTCAACGGTTTCCGTCAGGCGAAGCGGCTGACGAATGATCATCTGCAGGGCTTCGTTCGGAAAATATGAGTTGAAATCACGCTTGTTGACTGTGATCACGCCCGAACCGGGGCGAAGGTACACACGCGCTGTCGATGTCTTTCTGCGTCCGGTGCCGTAATACTGAATATCTGCCATAACTTAGGTGGTCCAGATCTGTCCGAAAAAAATGGACTAGATGGTGATCGCCTCCGGTTTCTGCGCGGTGTGGCGATGTTCGCCGTCAGCGTAAACCTTTAATTTTTTTGCCATTGCTCGACCGAGCTTCGTTTTTGGGAGCATACCTTTGACTGCTAGCTCAATGATGCGCTCAGGATGCTTTTCGAACATTTCCTTGACCGAAGTCTCACGAAGACCGCCCGGATAAAGCGTGTGATGGCGATACAACTTCTGATCGTTCTTGGAGCCGTTAAACACCGCAAAACGGGCATTCACGACGACGCAATGATCGCCCATATCCATAAACGGCGTCCACGCGGGGTTGTTTTTGCCGGAAAGGATGCGAGCAACTTCGGTTGCAAGCCTTCCGACAGTTTTGCCTTTGGCATCGACCACGAACCATTTGCGGCCGTTCGCTAATTCCTTTCCGCTCGGAAAATAAGTACTCATATCACACACTCTTACCATTATCCGCAAAAATGCGAACTGACAGGATATCGAAACCGCTTGGCCCAGTCAAGTCAAACCGATGCTATTTAAAGGCTTTTATCAGGTTCAAGGACTGCGGAGTATGTTTGGGGCACTTGGACGAGTTCCGACCGGCTAGACCGCGCTAACTATTGGCTTGAAAACCCAGCAGCGTAATGCCGATGATCGTTTTTGCATCCTCGATGTCACCTTTTCTGATCATTTCAGTCAAGTCTGCAAGCGAATGCCGCTCGATCTCGACGAATTCATCATCGTCAAGGTTTTGCGCGGTTTCAGTGAGGCCGCTGGCGACAAAAAGGTGCATCTTTTCGGTCAAAAAGCCCGGTGAGACGTAAAATTCGCAAAGTTTCTCCATTTTGGAAGCAACGACTCCGATCTCTTCTTCGAGCTCACGGTGGGCGCCGGCCAGCGGGTCTTCGCCGTTGTTCAGCGTACCAGCCGGGAGTTCCAACAAATACTTTTCGGCAGCGTGGCGGTACTGTCGGACGAGCGCGAGCGTCCCATCATCAAACAGTGGTGCGATGACGGCACTGCCGTGATGATGCACTATCTCCCGCGAATATTCGTGGCCATCTTCGCGGATAGTATCGAGCGTGATGCTGAAAACGCGTCCGTTATAGAGTGTTTCGGACGCAAATCTTTCCGGTCTCATAGGTTTCGATGATAGCGAATTTGTCGTTTCGAGGGTAGAATCGACTTCGAATGGCGAATTATCGTGTTGGCTTAGGTGTTTCGGGCGGCATCGCGGCATACAAGGCCGTCGAGGTGATGCGGGCTCTGCAGAAGGCGGGCTGTGATGTCAGCGTCGCGATGACGCGACATGCGACGGAGTTCGTGCAGCCGCTTACGTTTCGTGCGTTGACTGACAAGCACGTGATCGTCGATGACTACGACCCTGAGAACCCCGATCCGATCGCTCATGTGAACTTTTCGCAGCAGATCGATCTGCTCCTGGTCGTCCCGGCGACCGCGAACATCATTGGCAAGTTCGCCAACGGCGTGGCGGACGATTTCCTTTCTTCGACGTATCTCGCGACGACGGCTCCGGTTCTGGTCGCGCCTGCGATGAACACGACGATGTGGGAACAGCCCGCGACGCAGCGAAATATCGCGAGGCTGAAGGCCGATGGGGTGAAGTTCGTCGAGCCGATCTCAGGCGAACTTGCCTGCAAGACGGTCGGTACCGGAAAGCTCGAGGATGTCGAGAATATTGTCGCCCAGGCTTTGGCAATGCTTGGTTCTTCAACACGGGCCGAAGACCTCGCGGGCGAGAGGTTTCTGATCACGGTCGGCGGGACGCGCGAAGCGATCGACCCTGTGCGATTTATTTCGAATCATTCGTCGGGGAAGATGGGCTTTGCGATGGCTGCTGCGGCTTCGGCTAGAGGTGCGAAAGTGACCGTTGTTGCCGGAATGACGACCGCCGAAGCTCCCGCAAATGTCGAGGTTGTGCGTGCGATCTCGGCAGCTGAGATGCACAAGGCCGTGATGGAAAGGCTTGCGGGTGCGACCGTTTTTGTCGGTGCGGCTGCGGTTGCGGACTACGCTCCGGCGAATGCGGCTGATGCGAAGATAAAGAAAGATGGCCGCGACACGCTCACTCTCGAGTTGAAGAAAACGCCGGACATTCTCGGCGAAGTTTCTGCAAGTCGGCCGGACGGAATGATAGTTGTCGGCTTTGCGGCCGAGACGAACGATGTGATCGATTTCGCACGTGCAAAGCTCGAAAAGAAAAAGCTTGACATCGTTGTTGCAAACGATGTTTCCAAGGCCGGTGCGGGATTCAACACAGATACGAACATCATCTCGGTCCTAACCGACACGAAGACCGAGAACTTTCCGCTGATGTCAAAACGAGAGGCGGCGGATCGTGTTTGCGATGCGATCAAGGCCGAGCGAGAGGCGCGTAATGGCAAGTAACGGCGGATCGGATGTTCACAAATACATCGTCGAGTACCTGCGGTTCTTTCAGGAACTCGGGGTCGAGTATATCGATGCGAACTTCGACACAATACCCATCCGGGAACAGATAGTTTCGCAGCCGACAAAAGTTGTCGATCCGCGACGTGATATTCCGCTGTCAAGGTCGGCACCGGTCGGTGTTGTGCCGGCTGAAAAGCCCAAGCCCGGATCTCGTCTAAAAGATCTGCCATCATTGGGTTCGCTCTCGCCCCAACGAAAAATGAAAGTTGAAACGGAAAGGCAACCGATAAAATCAGAAAACATTAGTGAGGCATCGTCAGTCGTCAAGGTGCAGGAAATCCCTAGTTCAACGGAAACGCTCGAAGATATTCGTGCCGAGATCGGACCGGATTGCACGCGATGCAAACTCTCAAGGCTTGGACGCAAGCAGGTAGTGAATTCTACGGGGAACCCGAACGCGAGACTGATGTTCGTAGGCGAAGCTCCGGGTGCGGATGAGGACGAGCAGGGCGAACCTTTCGTCGGGCGTGCCGGGCAGCTGTTAACAAAGATCATCGAAAGCATCGGCCTTGAGCGAAAAGATGTCTTTATCGGGAATATCAATCGTTGTCGACCGCCGAAGAATCGGGCACCGGAACCGGACGAGACTGCTGCGTGCAAGCCGTTCCTTTTGCGCGAAATATCGGTTGTGCGGCCGAACGTGATCGTCGTCCTTGGTGCGACTGCTGCACAGAATTTGCTCGAAACGAATGTGCCGATCGGCAAGCTTCGCGGACGGTTTCATGACTATTACGGCGTCAAGGTGATGCCGACCTTCCATCCGGCGTATTTGCTTCGCGACCCGAACAAAAAGCGCGAGGTTTGGGAAGATATGAAGATAGTCAGGGATCATTTGAATTCGATCTCGGCAATGGAGAAAGGTAAATGAGAATGCGTTGTTTTCGGGATATCGTGGTTGGTCTGTTGATCGCCGCTTTCGTTGTCTTTCCGATAGGTAGCTTTGCCCAAAAGGCACCAAAACCGGAAATAAAACAGCTCCAATCTCCGCAGAATCCGCGGATCGGTTTCATCATCCACGGCGGTGCCGGCGTGATCCGAAAGGGCAGCCTTTCCCCGGAAAGGGAAAAAGCATATCGAGACAAACTCACCGAAGTTGTAACCGCAGGTTACAAAGCGCTGCAGGACGGAAAGTCGAGTCTTGACGCTGTTGAGATCGCGATCCGCATGATGGAGGACGATCCGCTCTTTAACGCGGGAAAGGGTGCGGTATTTACGGCCGATGGCAAGAACGAACTCGACGCGTCGATAATGAACGGCAAGGACCTTTCCGCCGGTGCGGTCGCCGGACTCCACCACGTTAAGAATCCAATAACGCTCGCACGGGCTGTAATGGAAAAGTCGCCGCACGTAATGATGGTTGGCGACGGCGCCGAGAAGTTCGCAAAGGAGCAGGGCATCGAACTTGTGGACGAGAAGTACTTCTTCACACAATCGCGTTGGGATGCCCTCCAGCGTGTAAAGAAAGAGGAAGAAGCGAAGAAGAAAAAGGACGCGCCGAAGCCGTCTTATGCTGAAGTGCCCGCTTCACGCGAACCTCAAAATCGATTCGGCACGGTCGGTGCCGTTGCGCTTGATAAATACGGCAACATCGCGGCCGGAACATCTACGGGCGGGATGACGAACAAGATGTACGGCCGCGTCGGTGATACGCCGATCATCGGTGCCGGCACTTATGCTAACAACGCGACGTGCGGCGTTTCGGGAACAGGCTGGGGCGAATACTTCATTAGGTTGGGTGTCGCGCGGGATATTTCGTCGTTGATGGAGTATCGGGCAATGCCTATCCAGGCGGCGGCGGATCTCGTCATTCACACAAAACTTCAAAATGCGGGCGGCGATGGTGGCGTCATTGCTATGGACAAGTTCGGCAATATGGCGATCTCGTTCAACAGCGAGGGAATGTACCGCGCCTATATCGACAAAGACGGCAAACCCGTCGTCGAGATCTACAAGTAAAAGTAAGTCGTCCGCGAATAGTACGAATAAGCGCGAACTAGGATACGAAATGAAGCTTCGCGTTTCGATTGCTTTGTGCCCATTGTGGGGAGATTTATGAAGTCTGCGGAGATCATTGCGATCGGTTCAGAGCTTTTGGGGGCGAGCCGCGTCGATACGAACAGCCTTTGGCTCACCGAAAAGCTCGGCGATATTGGAGTCGAGGTTCAGCTTAAGACGGTCGTCGGCGACGATAAAGCTCGGCTCGAGGAAGCTGTTGCTGATGCTGTAAAACGTGCTGACGTAATAATTACGACGGGCGGCCTCGGACCAACAGAAGATGATATAACGCGGACCTGTACGGCAAATGCCGTGGGTCGGGAGCTTGCATATCACGACGAACTGGAGGCGAATTTACGTGAGAGGTTTCGTGCCTGGGGCCGCGAAATGCCGGAGATAAACAAGCGGCAGGCATACGTCGTCGCTGGTGCCGATATCCTTGATAATCCGCACGGGTCTGCTGTCGGGATGCTGCTTGAGATCGGAGAGAAGCGTGTGATCAACCTCCCCGGCCCGCCACGCGAGAATCAGCCGATGTTCACAAATTATGTCCTTCCAAGGCTTAGGGAGCTTGTTGGAGATGTATTTGTAGTTCGTCGAGAGATGAAGATCGTCGGAATGGGCGAATCCGCGGTCGATGAGATCGCGGCACCGATATATACCGCATTCGAAGGTGTGCAAACCTCGATCCTTTTCAACAAGACGGAAGTCGAGCTGCAGATCGCCGTGAGGCGTGATTCGAAAGCGGAGGCCGAGGCGATCGCGGACGATTTGACCGCGAAGCTTTCGGCGGCATTTGGGATAGCGATGTTCACGACCTCAGGCGAGACCATGGAGGCGGTCGTCGGCCGTCTCTTAAGTGAGCGTGGTGAGACGGTTGCGTTTGCCGAAAGCTGCACGGGCGGTCTTGTTTCGCGGCGAATAACGGAAGTTCCGGGTTCTTCCGAATATTTTCTCGAGGGCCTCGTCGCCTATTCTTATCCTGCAAAAGTTCGGATGCTGGGCGTGCGCCAAGAGACTCTGAACGAATTTGGGGCTGTTTCGGCCGAATGTGCGAAAGAGATGGCAGAAGGCGCCGTAAGGGTTTCCGGCGCGACGCATGCAGTCTCCATCACCGGTATCGCCGGCCCCGGCGGCGGCACCGAGGATAAGCCGGTTGGAACGGTCTATTTCGCCTATGCCGGCCCTATGGGTACGCGTGCGATCAAGCTTTTCCTGCCGGGCGACCGATACCTCATACGCTGGCGATCAAGCCAGGCCGCCTTGGACCTTTTGAGGCGTTCGCTTTTAAGACGCGGCCAGTGACCCGACGCGGCTACCGCAGTCAACCACGAGTTACGACCGACAATTACAGCCAAGTAGTTGATTTTTGCATCCAATACACGGAAAATAGGCCAATCGCTTCCTTGCAAGGGCGATGCCCAAGACGCGATTTTTGCAACTTCGGCTTGTATTTATCGTGTCTATTCTTCGGGCGAAGAGCCTCGAATTTTTACACACGCACCGAACTATATGAAAAGAACAGCGGTATTCCGTATGACCTTGACGTTTGTCCTGCTTTTTGGACTACTCTCGCCGACGTTTGCCCTTGGCATCGGCGACGGCAAAAAGCATTTCAAGCAGGGCCTGAAATACGAGGTCTCTGAAGAGTGGGACAAGGCTTGTGAGGAATTTGCCCTCGCGGTCAACGAAAACCCGAAGAATCCGGAGTATCGTCTTCACCTGCGGCGTGCCCTGTTCAACGCTTCGCAGATGTATATGAAGCGCGGGACTGCTGCGGCCGAGGAAAGGGATTTTGCCGGTGCGTACAACGCATTTCGGCGTGCGTATGGGTTCGATCCAACGAATGAACTCGCCAAGAGCGAGATGGAGCGGATGGTGCGGCTCCAGAAAGATGCGAACTCGGCCGATGGTTCAAAAACGACCGCGTCGGGCCTCCCGGTAAAGCCCGCAGCTTACAAAGCGGACGACGTACAGCTGCCGCAGCAACTAGAGGTGCTCGGTGATGTCCCATTTCCGGCCGGCATCGACCTGACGTTCATTATCAAGAAGCTTGCGAAAGATCTCGATCTGAACGTCCTTTTTGACGCGGATTCAAGGCTTGACTCGAAGAAGGTCAAGATCGAGCTTCACAACGTTACCGCCGCTCGCGCACTCGATTACATCTTTCTGCAGGAGGGCCTGTTCTTTCAGAAGGTCGGGCCGCGGACGATACTCGTAGCTAATAACTCTCGGCGAAACATTCTCCAACAGCTTGTCCTCAAGACGTTCTATCTTGCAAACGCCAGTCCCAAAGACGTTCAAAAGGTCATTCAGGGTGCCATTCCAGCGCAGGGCGGTCGCTCTCAGACGATCATCCTGACGGACGACGCAACGAACAGCGTTACGGTTCGCGACACTACGGAAAACGTGCGGATCATTGGCAGGCTGATCAAAGCCCTTGATAAGGACAGAGCAGAGGTCGTAATGGACGTCGCGATCTACGAGGTCAATCGCGGTGACCTGCTCCAATTCGGCAATCAGCTCGGAACGGGCGGCGACAAAGGAACGCTCCTCAATATTGGCGGCGTCGGTTTTCCGACAGTTCACCAAGGTTCGACAGGCCCGATCACGGACGGTTTGCCGTTCAAGGGTACGGACCTTTTGAGCATCGCGATCGGACTCCCGATTAGCTCGATCGCTGCTCTTCAGAGCAAAACGAATACTAAGCTTGTAGCCTCGACGCAGATCCACGCGTTCAACAATGAAGATTCGTCTGCCACGATAGGCCAGCGAGTGCCTGTGCAAAGTGCTCAGTTCGTGACCGGAACAACGCAGGGAAACGGCGGTGTTGTTTCGAATGTGATCAATTACGAAAAGGTTGGCCTGTCGCTAAAATTCAAGCCGATCGTGTTCCCGAATCAGGATGTGCAGGTCGCGATGGAGATCGAATCGAAAGATATCGGCTCCGGGCCTGATCCATTCACACCGATCTTTACTGAACGCACGATCAAGGGCACCGCCCGCGTGCAGAATAACAAGACGCTTCTTCTTGCGAGTGTCGCACAAAATAACGAATCGAACGGAAGGACGGGTTTGCCGCTGTTGGGTCTGATCCCGATCCTCGGACGGCTTTTTACTGCGCCGAAGAAGCAGAATACTCAGGTCGATATCGTGATCGCGGTGACACCGAGGGTGATACGAGCTCCCGCCATTCTTCCTGAAGACCTTATTGAACAAGACACCGGAAGCCTTGCGACGCCGACCAGCGGCCAGCTCGAGGCAATGCTGATCGAGGAGCAACGCGAAGAAATGCTCGCTGCTGCACGCCGAAAGCCGACGAATGTCGTGATCGACCTGCCGGATCAAAAGTCGCCGCAGTATGTTCGAACGGATGCGACCGCGGAATCCCAAACACCAACGGCGACGCCTCCTACCGATGCGACCGCTTCGACGGATCCAAAACCGAATGCAGCGGCTGTCCCGGAAACTCCTGAAACTCCGATGGTCAAGCCCATCGACAGTTCGGTGCGTACGCTGAAGCTGACCGAGACAGCGGATCGTCCGGACAACTCGCTCTCGGCCGTAGCCTTCAAACCTCTTAGTGCGGCTGTTTCGACGGCGTCTATTAACCTTGCTTCGGCCGCTGAGCTAAAGAGTGGGGAGAAGACGCGTATTGCGGTCGCGTTTTCGAGCCCGGAGGCATTTCGTTCGGCTGTGATGGGAATAAAGTACGACCCGACAAAACTTGCAGTTCGCGGGATTACCCTGGGTGACGCATTCGGCGAGAAGGCCAATTCGGCTGTGATGCCGTTCTTGAACACCGACGGAAAGACATATTTTTCGATGATCGCTGCCGATGGCAAGCCGGTTGCCACGACCGGTGTCATTGCATATATCGAGGTGGAAGCGCTTGCCGACGGTGTGCCGCAGATCGCCCTTGATAGCGATATTTTGAATTTAATGACGGCGGACGGACGGAATATTCCGGTAGCGGTCTCGACGGAAGGGAAGTGAGGTTTTCGCAGCAAAAAGGGTATAGCCTTCTTGAGCTTGTCGCAACGCTTAGCGTGCTCGCGATACTCGTGATGGGGGCGATACCGCTTGCTCAGAACGCTGCAAAACGCGAGAAGGAAACGCGCCTCCGGGAGACTCTCCGAGACGTGCGGCGTGCGATCGATGAATTCAAACGTGATTCGCTCGGAGCGTGTCCGCAAGGTGCGGTCTCATCGGGAAATCGGACGCTTCCCGGCGGAAATATTCCCGTCGATCCGCGTAGCCGTGTCGTAATAGACGACTGTACGATCTTTACGACCGATAATATCGACCGATTTCCGCCGAGCCTGCAGGTGCTTGTCGATGGAGTAAAGGTGCGTCCACGAGGTGCAGACGTCCGCGGCGGACGCGGCCTCGGTGACGACGATGAACAGGCCACTGACATTAACCAGAACAAAGAGCGAAAGAAGGTTTACTTACGTGAGTTGCCGGTCGATCCAATGACGGGCAAGACCGAGTGGAAGATCCGGTCCTCATATCAGGAAAAGGACGCTGATACCTGGGACAATATCAATGTTTTCGATATTAGATCGACCTCCGATCAGGAGGCGCTCAACGGCGAGAAATACTCTGATTGGTAATGCTTAATAGATTGTGCGGTCAAAAGCGAATGGGCGGCTTCTCGCTGCTCGAACTAATGATCGCGATGTTCATCCTGATCATCTTGATCTCGGTTGCGATACCGACATACCAGAGGAGCGTTCAGCACGCGAAGGAAACCGTACTTAGCGAGAATCTTTGGCAGATGCGACGCGCGATCGACCAGTTCTACGCCGACATGAACGTGGACCTGGTCGC
>JAANMW010000599.1_pt1 | contig 42281 bp, 39 predicted proteins | sample 7279671 | NCBI WGS metagenome assembly JAANMW01 (sample SAMN14094541, study PRJNA606508) | bioreactor metagenome | isolation source: A lab-scale SPAN reactor treating ammonium-rich wastewater day 247 | place: Ireland: Galway | collected 2017-09-19 | reverse complement strand
TATCTTGAAATCATATTTGTCCCGCCTGTTCCCGAAATGCTGTGTATCATCAATAAAACAATCTGTATTAATATAAACAGGACAAAATATTTAGCAAGCGCAAATTCCCTTCGTCTGAGAATATCGTAAATTGGTTTAAGCGCGAAAAAAGTTGTAATCGGAGCAGTGTAAAAAATGAAAGTTGGATATTGAACTAATCTTTGAAAAAATCCCGCAGAGTTAAATTGATTGAAAATTTTTGTTGTTTCAGAAGCGAAGAAAAACCCGTTACCGTGATCAATGTAGTTTTGTATAATCCACCAGATAATTGTAAATGTGGATATGGCGCTAATGGACAGGTGTTTCACTAACCTGAAAGACAACTTTTTATCCCGGAGCGACTCTGCAAGCACGAGTATAAGAAACGTAAACGTAAACAGCCAACCCTCGTAGCGGAATAGATTACTTAAACCAAAAGCAATACTGCTCAGTACAAGCAGCAGATTTCGGTGTCCGTGTTTTTTCCACAACAAAAAGTAATAAATACCGCAAAGCGTAAAGAAAAAGAAAATAGTTTCCGGTAAACCTGAAATTCCCAGCCAAACCTGAAAGTGAAAGATTGCAAATATCAACCCTGACCAGAACGCAATGACCTTACTGAATACAAGTTGACATAACCTGTAGAATACAACTAATGCGAGGGTTGAATAAATGTAATTTACCAGTGCAACTGCCTCAAGCATGTTGCCCATAAAGTTTATAAACAAACCGTTAATCCAGAAGTGAGGAGATAGCCACACGCCCGAATAAATTTCCGGGCTTTGTAGCCATTCAAATGATTTTACCGTGCGACAATAATCATCTGCTGATAGCATCCGGTATCCGGATTTGAGAATCAGTAGTTGAAATAAGGTTTTTACGACTACGAGCAGTAAAATGAGGAATCCCGTACTGCCGAAAAATTTAGATGCTTTATTTTTTAAATCCGGTTCGATGTATCGTTGTTTTGTTTGGACAATTTTATTCTGAAAGTTGTCCCCTTGTTAATATCAGTATCAAGCAAAATCAGTTTACCTTTGTGGTAATCTTCGATAATTCTTTTTGACAGGCTCAAGCCGAGACCCCAACCGCGTTTCTTTGTGGAGTATCCCGGTCTGAATACATCCTTTTTAAACTTGTTGTCTATCCCTTTACCATTATCTGTAATATCAATTATGGCATCTTCTTCGTTTTCGGAAATTGTAACGTTTATCTCACCGGATTTCTTATCCATTGCATCCAGCGCATTTTTAAACAGGTTCTCAACAACCCATTCGAATAGATCTTTATTTACGAGCGCAAATACATCGTGGTTTGAGTTTACGCTCATCTCAACTTTTTTCTTTACGTCGCCTGCAGTTGATTTTAACGAGGGGATTCGTTTCTCGAAATATTTTTTTACGTTGACAATAAGTTTGTTCAGGTCTTCTTTTTTGAGTTCAGGTTTTGAGCCGATTTTTGAGAACCTGCCGGTAATTTTATTGAGCTTTTCAATGTCATTTTCAACTTCGCGGATAATCTCCAGCGCTTTGTCATTGTCGCGTTGGTTTTCTTTGAGCAGTTCAACCCATCCCATGAGGGAAGAGAGTGGAGTTCCCAGTTGATGCGCTGTTTCGCGTGAAAGCCCAACCCATATATTGCTCTGTTCGGTTCGTTTAATATAGGAAAATCCTATGTAACTAATGAATAAGAACAATACTGCAATCGTTATCTCCACGATAGGAAAGATCTTAAGTTCCCTCACAAGGTTTGACTGGCCATAGTGAACCAGATTAAGTACAATCGAATCCTGATAAGTAACTTTTATGGGTGGATTAATTTCTGCCATGGATTGAGCGAGCTCAAATAATTTCGCGGTATCAAGTGCAGTCCATTGTCTGTTGGTATCTAAGTTAACATTGCGGGTCATGGTGATGTACCGGTAGTTCGGGTCGGTGGCGATCACCGGAAAATCAATCTGGAAAATTATCTCATTAAAAATGAAGTTGTATTCGCCGGATTCATTTTCATCGTTTGCCAAATATTCGAGTGAACGGGCATAAAGTCCAGCTATCTGCTTTTCTCGATTTTCAATTTTTGTAACGATGGATTGGGTATATAAAAGAATAATAATTATGATTAACAATCCGCCGAAGATGAGAGCAATCTTTATTTTAAACGAGCCGAATTTGTTCATTAAATAAAATTGTTGATGGAGTTAACTTGTAAAAGTAAACGGATTTAGTCCATTGAAAAAAAATTTCCTCATAATATCGGGTTTGCTTTTACTCTTAATGGTTCTGGTAGTTGTATCATTGTTATCCGGTAGTGTGAAGATAAGTGTTTCAAGCCTTATCTCGCTTTCACTCGATGAAGTTCAGGCAAAGATATTTTACGATATCCGTTTACCTCGTGTAATAATATCAATATTGGTAGGAGCAGCCTTAGGAAGCGCCGGAATAATACTTCAATCTTTGTTAAAAAATAACCTTGCAGAACCCGGATTGCTTGGGATTTCCGCGGGTGCGGGGTTCGGTGCAATTCTGATATTCTTGCTCCCATGGTTAATTTCATTCTATTTCGTTACCCCTGTTTCCTTTGTTTTTGCGTTCCTTACAACTTTGTTTATTTACCTTATAGCAAAAGGAATAGATGATAAATATAGTAATTTTATCTCATCAAATAAAATCATCTTAGCGGGAATTGCTGTTAACGCTTTGCTGGCATCCGTAAATGGATTTCTCCTTCTACGCGCCGGCAGGTCAGTAGCTCAAATAATATTCTGGCTGAACGGCGGTCTTTCAGGTAGAGGTTGGACTGAAATTTATATGGCAGGTGGGTTTATTCTAACCGGCGTGTTTGCTACTGTTCTGATCTCAAAAGAGCTGAATATACTCAGTATGGGAGAAGAGCTTTCAATCTCTGTTGGTTTGAATATAAAAAGGGTGCAAGCATTGTGCATATTTATATCTTCCGTCCTTGCCGGCGGCGCTGTTGCAATCTCGGGTATAATTTCTTTTGTAGGGTTGGTAGTGCCAAACATTGCTAAAATCATGGTTGGGGCTGACCATCGCGCTGCCGTTGTCTGTTCGGTTTTGCTTGGTGCAATATTTCTGGTGATCTCCGATCTTGTGGCGAGAACAATTATTGCTCCGTCTGAACTTCCCGTTGGTATTGTTACATCATTTATTGGCGCGCCGGTTTTCATCTGGATTATTTATAGGTCGCAGAAAGTTAAAACTATATGAAGAAAAACCTGTATGACACAATAGCCGCAATTGCGACTCCCGCCGGTGAAGGCGGTATTTCGGTTATCCGCGTTTCAGGGGGAAATGCGTTCGCTTCATTAGGTGAAATATTTTATAAAGATAAGGGGAGAAAATTATCCTTTAACGCAGAAGCGGTACTTAGCCATACTATCCACTTCGGGTACATTTTTGACGGCGGGAATCTGCTGGACGAAGTGCTCGTGTCAGTTTTTAAAAACCCAAATTCATATACCGGTGAGGATATTATAGAAATTTCGTGTCACGGTGGCCAATATTTGACACAGCGGATTTTATCTGCATTATTGAAATCCGGAGTGCGACTTGCTGAAGCTGGTGAATTTACAAAACGAGCTTTCCTCAATGGCAGGATTGATTTGTCACAGGCGGAAGCAGTTGCCGACTTGATTAAAGCGAAAACGGAAAAAGCTCAGTTTTCCAGTATAAGACAACTTGAAGGCTCACTTTCTGATTTTGTTAAACAAACCCGGAAGGAACTTATTAACCTTACGTCACTGGTTGAACTCGAACTCGATTTTGCAGATGAAGGATTGGAGTTTACTGATAAAAGTGAGATGCTGAAAAAATTTCAACTCCTTAAAGACAAACTCGAACAAGTTATAGATTCATACATTGCAGGAAAGGTAATAAGGGAAGGTGTTAAACTTGTCATTGCCGGGAAACCCAATAGTGGCAAATCATCACTGTTCAATGAACTGTTGAAATCCAATCGCGCGATAGTTAGTGAAATTGAAGGTACAACGAGAGATTACATCGAGGAGAGCCTGATTATCAAAGGTTTCCTGTTTAGTCTGACTGATACGGCAGGATTGCGTTTTGCTGAAGATATTATTGAGAGCGAAGGTATAAAGCGAAGTATGGATAAAATATATGAAGCTGATGTAGTTTTGTATTTAATTGATTCAACCAAACCCAAAGGGACAATTCTTGATGAAATCAATCAGGTGAAAAGTATTGTTAAACCGGAAAAGTTACTCATTGTGTTATCTAAGTCAGACCTTGCAAATTCAGATGGACAACTAAACGAGCTGAAAATTTCAATAAAAGACAGCAACACGATAGAAGCGTTGAAATTGAAAATGGTTGAGATTGTTTCGAATGAAATTACGGTTGGCAAATCATCAGAGATAACTCTTACTAATCTCAGGCACAAAATATGTCTTGAGAACGTTGTTGCGTCATTGAGCAAGGCAATTGAATCATTGAAGAACAATATGAGTGGTGAATTTATTTCCATTGATCTCAGGAATGCGATGGATTACCTCGGAGAAATAACCGGTGAAGTAACAAACAATGAAATATTGTCAAATATCTTTGGAAAATTTTGTATCGGCAAATAAATCTGAAATACTTTCCCATGTAGAATTTATTTCAACTAAAAAGTTTTATATTCATTAATCGTAATACCTGTCTAAATTATTTTGAATGTTTCGGGTATTATCCATAACTTGTTTTTAAATGTTCATTACATTTGAAGGTATAGACAGAAGCGGAAAATCAACTCAGGCAATTTTACTTCACAATTATCTCAGTGGCATAGGTTATAGGACAAAACTTATCCGCGAGCCCGGTGGAACTCGGGTATCAGAAAAAATAAGGAAAATTCTGCTGGATAAATCCTGTAAGCCGATGGATTTCCTGACGGAATTTCTGTTGTTTTCTGCATCGAGGAAACAACTTACCGAAGAAGTTATCAAACCATGTTTAAATCAAGGTGTGATTGTAATTTGTGACAGGTATTTTGATTCTTCAACCGCGTATCAGGGATATGGCGGTAAAGTTGATATGAAGATAATTTCAATGGTAAACAAAATTTCATCTGCCGGAGTTAAACCTGACTTAACTTTCCTTATTGATATTACTTACCCGGAATCCATTAAAAGGCAAGGTTTAATGTCTTCATCAAATGACAGGATCGAAGATCGTAGAGCGGGGTATTTTAACAAGGTTATCAAGGGTTACCGTGAACTTGCAAAAGTTAATAGCAGGATTGTAAAGTTAAATGGTCTTAAACCTGTAAATGAAATTCATAATAAAATTAAACTGTTAATAACAGGAAAACTAAAATCTTTATCATGAGGAATAAATTTTTCAGTAAAGTTTTTCTAATATCGTTTTTTGTGTATTCAGTTGTTGCATCGAGTAAGTTGAATTCAAAACCACCTGATGATATTTACGACAGGATAAACAGAAATCTTCAAAAATTCGGCGAGGTTTACCGGGAGGTAACTCTCAATTATGTAGATGAAATTAATACAGACATGTTTTTGAGGGCAGGGATTGAAGGTATGTTATCAACTCTCGATCCTTACACCGGATTTTATGACGAGGTAAACGCAAATGAGATTGACCTGATAACAAACGGTAAGTACGGCGGTATTGGAATAACTGTCGGAGTTCACGGGAACAGTGTGGTTATTACCGATGTGATGAACGGTTATGAAGCGCAACGACGAGGTCTGAAAATAGGGGACAAAATTATCACTATAGACGGTAAGGAAATTAATCCTTCGATGTATAATGAGCTAAACAAAATTGTACGGGGGACAGTCGGAACTCCTCTCTTTGTGCAAATTAAACGGGACGATGAGATAATTGATTTTAACCTGACTCGCGAAGAGATAATTTTAAAAAATATATCTTATTACGGATACATTGGCGATGAACAAACCGGTATCGGATATTTCAAACTTGACCGCTTTACTGCCAATACTGCGAATGAGGTTGATAACGTAATTAAGACAATGAAATCCACCGGCGATTTAAAAGGTTTAATTATTGATCTTAGGAATAACACCGGAGGTTTACTCGATGCTGCTACCGGATTGCTTAATAAAATACTCCCGAAGAACAGCCTGATTACAATCATCAAGGGTAGAAAACCTGAATCTGAAAAGAAAATATTTTCAACCGAAGATCCACTGGTTTCACCTGAAATACCGTTAGTAGTATTAATAAACGGTAATACGGCATCGGCGTCAGAAATCGTTGCAGGCGCAGTGCAGGATCTCGACCGCGGAATAATAGTTGGCGAAAAATCGTTTGGAAAAGGACTTGTGCAGGTAATAAAAAATATTGGCGACGATGCGCAACTGAGAATTACAACATCGAGATATTTTACACCTTCAGGACGATGGATTCAAACAAAGAATTATTTTAAAGAGAACGAAGGCGGTGTGTTTATTAACACAAGGGAATTTTCACAACAGGAATTCAAAACGCTTAATGGGAGAACTGTTTATGCATTCGGCGGAATTACACCGGATATCGAAGTTAACCTGATGAGCGAATCAGATATTCACAAAGAGCTTTCAAGGAACGATATGTTCTTTAAGTTTGCATCATATTATCTCGACAAAAATCCGTTATCAGGTGTCTTTAAGGTTGATGAAAATACCTTTATCGAGTTTAAATCATTTCTCGCTCAAAGTGGGTTTGAGTATCATTCAAAAGTTGAAAAAGAACTGGCGGAACTTAAAAATCTTGCAGTCGAACAAACTTATTCGGAAGAGTTTATCAGTTCAATTAGCCGGCTGGAAGCAGAAGCAGAGAATAAAAGCGAAGAAGAAATGCAAACGTATCGAAATGAAATTCTAAGGAGCATAGAGTCTGAGATTAACAAAAGATTGATTGAAGAATTCGAACAGGTGAAATCCACACTCGGCTCCGATATGCAATTATTTGAAGCAGTTGAAATAATTAAAGATGTTCCGCGCTATAACCGTACTCTTGGTAAATAAAATCGCCTGCTGTAATGGGACATACTTTGAAGAAGATAGGAATACTTGGAGGAGGGCAGTTAGCGAGAATGCTGGTTGAATCTTTTAACAGATACGATGCATCTTTCAGGATTTTATCTAAGGAAGATAATTCGCCCGCCGGTAAGATCAACAAAGATGTTGTAATCGGCGATTGGGACGAGGATGAGACCTTGTTGAAATTTGCCCGCGGTTGCGACGTGATAACACTTGAGAACGAATTCATTAATCACGAACGGATAAAGTTTCTTGAAGCATTGAACATTCCGGTTGCGCCGACATCTGAAGTCGTACGGTTAATTCAGGATAAATACACGCAAAAGAAAACATTGAAGAATCTTGGAATTCCTGTTGCAGGATTTTCACCGGTAAATAATACCGATGATATAAAAAAATTTGCGGAGGATAAATCTTATCCGGTTATACTTAAATCACGGACGATGGGATATGACGGTAAAGGCAATGTTGAAATTAATTCATCGTCAGAGATTGAGTCTGCATTCGAAACACTTTCTGACAGGGGAGACCTTTTCGTCGAAGAGTTTATCCCTTTCCTGATGGAACTTGCGGTTCAGACAGCCAGAAATACTAAAGGCGAAATGGTTTTGTATCCGATTGTTGAAACAATTCAGAAAGATCATATTTGTCACATTGTAAAAGCCTGCAGGGACAGGTTCTTTCATCTGAGGGAAAAAATACATGAATATTGCAGGTTGATTATGACAGAACTCGATTACGTCGGCATGATGGGGATTGAAATATTTTTACTTGCAGACGGCAGCATTAAAGTAAATGAGCTCGCGCCACGAGTACATAATTCCGGACACTATACAATCGAAGGGTGTGTTACGTCTCAATTTGAAAATCATATCAGGGCAATTTGCGGATACCCGCCCGGGTCAACTGCAATGACTATGAACTCAGCAGTTATGATAAATATCTTAGGTGAGAGGAACGGTGATGCTGAACTACATGGTTTGGAGAGTATGCTTAATGTACAAAACACATTCCTGCACATATACGGTAAAACCCAAACTCGTGTTGACAGAAAAATGGGACATATAACCGCACTTGATGATAATCCCGAAGTTGCGTATGAGAAGGCAATCAAAGCCCGCGGTTTAATTTCAATATAAAAATTATGTTGTTTCTGGAAGTACATGAAACCTATAATCCGATTGAAGCAAGCCTGGTAAAAGCCAAGCTCAACGATGATAATATTCCTTTTACTGTAAGCGGTGATTTCGATATTTCATATTCAATGGAGGCATTCAACACTACTCTTTCAAGAATGGCGCTTAAGCGACCAATAAAGTTTTTTGTCCCGGAACAATACTTTGAAATTGCAAAAGTTTCCATAAACACAGACAATTCCTCAATGTTGAACGATGAGTTTGAATATTAGTAAAATATCACCATTAATACGAAATGGAATAGTAATCGTGACAGTGACAATTGTTGTTTTTGTATTGCTGAGTTACAAGGATTTGCTCTCTAAGAAAGAAAATTTTATTACGAAAAGTGAAACCACAGAAATCATGAATTCAGACTCAAATCAAGTCACAAATATTTTTAAATTTCATTACGACAATATCCTTGTTGATACACACAACGATTTTCTCTGGCAATCATTTTACAGAAATGCGCCTTTCGGGAGAACTGATTATTCATTTGACTCCGATAAAGTAAGATTTAAAGAAGGCGGGGTAGACGTTCAGGTCTTTGCAGTGTGGATACCAATGAACAAAGTAAAAACGTCATACAAATTCGTCGTTCAGCAAATCAACAAGCTCGAACAACTGGCATTAACTTATTCTGACGATTTGGAGCTTGCTAATTCTTATGATGACATAATTCGCATCGTTGACTCCGGAAAACTCTGTGGACTTATAGGTGTGGAAGGCGGTACTGCAATACACTCCGATCTGGAGAACGTAAGCCGACTCTATTCAAAAGGGGTAAGGTACATCGGATTAACCTGGAACAATTCAAACAACATTGCAACTTCAGCGAAAGATGAAAAAGTATCAGGTGTATCAGGGGGATTAACCCCTTTCGGGAAAAGTGTCATAAAAAAAATGAACGAACTCGGTATAATGGTTGATGTATCGCACCTTGGTGAACGCGCGTTCTGGGATTTGGTAGAAACTACCAATGACCCTATTCTTGCCTCACACTCGAATGCGTACAGTATAAATCCTCATTACCGCAATCTGACTGATGACCAGATAAAAGCAATAGCTAAATCCGGCGGTGTGATTCAGGTTAACTTTTATGATTTGTTCTTGAATAAAAATGTTACCGACAGAAAGTATCCGGATGCACGGGATTTGTATGCAGAGCAACTTGATTCAATTTACTCCGAATCAAACGGTGATCTTATTAAGTTCAATGAACTACGTTATGAATTTCTCATGAACTACAGATCCGGTAGCGTTACAACCGTTGACTTGCTGATCGACCACATTGACCATATTGTAAACCTCGTAGGTATTGATTATGTCGGTATTGGAAGTGATTTCGATGGTGGGATTTCCACACCGTTTGAGCTTTATGATGTATCAACTTATCCGGTTCTTACAAAGAGATTATTCGATCGTGGTTATACAACCACCGATATAAAAAAGATTCTTGGTTTAAACTTCCTGCGAGTGTTCAAAGAAGTATGCGGATGAAATGTGATTTTTGAATTTATTCACGCCTGACAAGCGCAGCTACGTTTATCAGATATTTCCCTTTCGATTCGAGGTCCACGCAAACTATACGTGTCCTTCGTTTAATACCACGGATGTATTTCCTGCCATTGGACAACAATAAGAAAAGTTCACCCTCTTTAAGTTCTCCCAGGAATATCTCGGATTCGTGTTTGATATCGTACCTGTTAAGTACCATTGCCAATTTATAATCCGAATACCGGCTTGCTTTTGGATTTTTCATGTAAATTCTGATTGCATTTTTTACGTCTTGTGGTAGATTGTATTCGCAAAATAAATTCAACAGGTTTGAAAAGTATGATTTCCAAATGATACCGTGCTTCTCTATGCGATTACCCAAATCCCGCCAAACCATCAGGTGAGCGATTTCATGAAGGAGTGTTACTGCAAAGGAATATTGATTGAGGTTTGAATTAATTGTAATGACGCCTTCATTTCCATTAATAACTCGAAAGTCTCCCAGACGGGTTTTCCGTCGGCGGGTTATTATTTTCAGGCTAAAGGGATATTGCTTTTTAAGCGAAAGAAAAAATGAATATGTTCCTTCCGGGACGTAATCTTCAAATGGAGAGGAATTTTGCATATGTGCTTTTTAATATAAATTGTCTGAAGTTCAAACGTAAAATATTATAGCTAATCACTTCGGTATTGCAAATCTGAAAACCGAACCGTTTCCCGGACTACTTGAGACGCTGATTGATGTTGAATGTATTTCCAAAATATGTTTTACAATTGAGAGTCCAAGACCGCTTCCACCTCTGTCACGTGACCGGTTTTTATCAATCCGGTAAAACCGCTCGAAAATTCGCGGTATGTCCTTTGCTGGTATTCCGATTCCGCTGTCTTCAACCTCAAATAAAACGTCTTTTCTCCGCTCAATTGCCCTGACAATCACGTTACTACCTTCATGCGAGAATTTAATTGCATTGCCAATCAGGTTAATGAAAACGTGTTTCAGTTGTTCCGCATCGGCAAAAATTTCACACTTGCTGCTCGTTTTATTCATAAATAAGATCTCAGATTTGTTTCCGGCAGCAAGGTCTTTCATTCCCGAAATAATTTCCTTTATATATTCCCCAACGCAGAAATATCGTCTGCTTAGTTTCATTCCGGTTTCAATTTTCGAAATGCTGATGAGGTTATCAACCAATTCTTTCATACGCCCGGCTTGTTTGTTTGCCCTTTCAAGAAAATCCTTGTTAACCCGTTTGTCGTCAATTGCGCCGTCTAACAACGTTTCAAGTGCAAGTTGAATGGCAAAAATCGGAGTCCTTAATTCGTGCGCAACGTTTCCGAGGAATTCATTTCTGTTTATCTTAAAAGTTCTCGCGGTTGAAATCTCGCTTTTAAGCTGTTCAGTTAATTCTGTTATTGTCTCAATAGCTGAAACAGTTTCCTTGTTGAATGAATTTTTAAAATTGAATTTGATTAGTTTATCTGAAATCTCGGTTAACTCGTTTAACTTTTTATCGAGGTCATCTGAACACAGGTTGGATTGTTCCGGTCCGCCTGAAAAGAGTTTAACTGAAATTTCTTTAAGTTGGGTTAACGGGTTTGTTACTTCGTGGTTCAAAAATATGGCAGTAAAAATCACAAAAGATAAAATGGAGATCATCACAACCAAAATTAATTTATAATCTGAACCGTTCAATAAAAAAATTGATAATATTAATATCAGCAGGAAGGCAGAAAAGATAAAATATTTTGTGATGAGATTAAGTTTTCTGAAAGCTGGCATTGGCAGTGCGATTACGCCCCCTTGAGCCTGTATCCGAGCCCTTTAATAGTCTCGATATAATCTGAATATTCTCCGAGCTTTTCTCTTACTTTGGCAATATGAACGTCAATTGTCCGGTCGGTTACATAAATATTTTCTCCCCAGACATGATTGAGCAAGGTTTCGCGGGTGAAAACCCTCCCGGGATTTGAAAGCAGGAAGTGGAGCAGTTGGAATTCTTTTTTCGGGAAAAAAATATTCCTCCCATCTATTCTTACAGAGTGAGCATTGCCGTCAACTTCAACATTTTTAAAGTGGATGACCGACTTAAATGCAGGGCGGGAATCATTGTCAGCAGTTGTTCGTCTTAGAACAGATTTAATACGGGCAATTACCTTCCCCGGTGAAACGGGTTTCTGTATGTAATCATCGGCGCCGAGGTCGAGCCCGTTTATTTCATCAATTTCATTTTCTTTTGCGGTTAAAAAAATCACAGGGATATGGGAAGTATAATTTTCGGATTTTAATTTTTTGCATACATCAAATCCACTGATTTCAGGCATCATAATATCGAGGAGAATCAGATCAATCTTTTCGGTTGTAACCACATCCATTGCCATCTTTCCGTCGTATGCTGTTTTTACGATGAACTCATTTCCTTTTTCGAGATTATACTTCAAGAGCTCAACAATATCCTTTTCGTCATCTACTACGAGAATTTTTATTTTATTGCTTTTTTTAATGTGCGGTGATTTAAAATTTAAGGTATTAAAGTTGAGGTTATTTAAATGCGATTTCTTTCCCTGACTTTGCCGATTCATAAATTGATTCGATAACGTGCATTACTTTCAGTGCATCTTCACCGGTTGAGAATAGTTGACTTTTCCCTTGAACTGCAGAGATGAACGAAGATAGTTCGAGCTCATAACTGCTCTTAAAGAGATTTGATGGCATTTTAACATTTTTCGGAGTGATGTCAAGCAAACTTCCCGACATTTTTTTGTGGATCTTTAACGGGTTGATTCTTGTACTTCCGGTTGTTCCATATACATCGCAATAAAAGAAATCGTTTGACAACATGCTCCAGCTTGATTCCATGCTTAACAATGAACCGTTTTTAAACTTTATGGTAGCGATACATGTATCTTCGACGGATTTCGTGTTATGGTAATAAGTAATTGCCGAGACGGATTTAATCTCAGGGAAACCGAGCATCCACAGTCCGATATCAAGAATAGCAATCCCGTTATCAAGCATTACACCACCGCCGGATTTATCTTTTTCAGTTGACCATTTTTTATCGGAGCTTTTTGCTTTAAGCCAACCAGCTTTTATATAATAAATATCGCCAAGTTCTTTTTCGCGGATGAAATTCCTTGCGAATATCACGTCAGTCCGGAACCTGTTATTCATACCGACCATTAGTTTTCTCTTCCGTTTTTTAGCAACGTTCACAACATCTTTAGCTTCATCGTAATTTCTTGCGAGCGGGCGTTCCACAAGTACATCTTTACCGGCGTTTATTGATTTAATTGCTATGTCTTTATGTGCGTCAGTATTCGTTGCAACGAGCACTGCTTCAATCTGCTCTTCATTTTTCAGCATATCATCAGGACTTTTATAATAAGATTTTATTCCGTGTTTGTGCGCAAGTGTCTTTGCTTTGGAGTAATCCATATCACAAATTGAAACTATTTCAATGTCTTTGAACTTGCTTAGAATTGGAAGGTGAATAACCTGCGAAATTCCACCCAGTCCGATGATACCGATTTTAGTTTTCTTCATGAGTAAGCGGAGCGAGATATTGTTAAAAAAAGGTCAAGACACCCGGATCACATACTCGATTACTTACCGCTGCTTCCTTTCAGACCTGACGGAGTTGGGTAATTTCATATTGTCCGGGGCTTGACAAATATAATTGTTGGTTCAATTGAGTTTTAATATAATCAGGATGATTTAAACATTAAATACAAACCGAATATTCCGAGCACAATATCGGCAATCCACATACCGAGAAGTGGTGAGAGCAAGCCTCTATCAGCGAGTTTCTCCCCACCGATAAGCGATGCCCAGTAAATCAGAAAAAACAATAAAGAGAATCCCGCAGAAATACCGAAGCCACCCTTTTTAACTCTGTAACCGAGTGGCGCTCCAATAAGTACAAAAACTATGCAGGCGAATGGAATGGAATATTTTTTGTAAATCTCCACTTCGTATCGGGAAACCTGAGATAGCAGGCTTCTGCTGTTTAAAACAATTCCCTGTCGTTGCGTTTTTTTCATAATAACATTGTCGTAAAGACTTATGATATTTGAATTAGCTTGATTTAAGCTTTGGCCGAGGCTGTCTGAGGTTACCCCCGTTCGCCTGATAGTTAAATTCCGGTAAGGAATTTTTGCCAGTTCCAGTGCGAGTTCTGATGATGCGCTGGAAAGTTTCCCGGACATATCATTCACCTGTGCAATCAAAGAATCGCGTATAGACACCATTGAATCGGCGGATAGTTCCCGGTCGCCCCTGAATGAACCTTCGCCTGACTGTTGCAATCCAAACCCTTCAGAGCTTAATGTTATCCTGTGTTTATTAAATTTCACCTTCTTGTACTTTTGCGAAGGGTTAATAACGTTCAATTGATGAATCTCACCGTTCTCAAGGTTCATGACAATATTGTTGAGATCTGCTGTAAACCCGATATCGCCCGATTTTGCAGTGAAAATATTTCTCACCTGTGGATTGGAGTAATCGTAAATATAAATATCCTCGAGCTTGTTAGATACCGGATCAATTTTCCTGACCAGAATTTTTGCTCCACCGATATCATCGCTGAATTTTCCGGGTTCGAGAATGAATGTAGGTTTCGTACGAGATATGTCACCGAGCAGAACTCTCGCCTGATGGTTAGCCTCGGGTAAAACTTCGTTATTGAATTTTACCATCAGATAGAAAAGAATTATACTGCAAAGGATAACCGGTATCATCATTCGCCTTAAACTTATCCCGCCGGCTTTGATTATTGTTAGTTCATTTGTTGACGCGAGATTTCCAAACGCCATTAAAGTTGCAACTAAAACTGCCATTGGGACAGCCAGCGTTACTATCCACGCCATGTTGTATGAAATGAGCTGAACAATGAGCCAGATGCTTAGCCCCTTACCTACCAACTGATCAATTGTTTTGTAAATGAACTGAAATAGAAAAAGGAACACAACTGTTGCAAATGCAAACAGGAACGGCCCGATGTGGGATTTAAGTATGTACTTATATAGAATCAATTAGTTTTAGTTTGATTCCGATAGCATGTTATTGGCTATCCTTGACTTTTCAATAAAACTGAAATTCGGATTCAGTTAATCACATTGAGAGCTTTACCCACTTTTGTAAAGGCATCTATACATTTATCCAAATGATCTTTCGTATGTGCCGCGGAGATTTGTACTCTGATCCTCGCCTGACCTTTGGCAACTACCGGATAGAAAAATCCGATTACATAAATTCCTTCGTCCAATAACTTCGATGCCATTTCCTGTGATAGTTTGGCATCGTAAAGCATGATAGGTACAATCGGGTGGTCGCCCGGTTTAATGTCAAATCCGGCGGTTGTCATTTTCTCCCTGAAATATTTTGTGTTATCCTCGAGCTTATCTCGAAGCTCGGTTGTCTCCGATAACATTTCGAATACCGCAATTGACCCGCCAACTATTGCAGGTGCAAGTGAATTTGAAAACAGATAAGGTCTGCTCCTTTGTCTTAGCATTTCAATGATTTCTTTTCTACCGGATGTAAATCCGCCCATTGATCCGCCGAGAGCTTTCCCCAACGTACCGGTAACTATGTCAACCCTGCCCATTACATCGCAGTGTTCAATTGCGCCACGACCGGTCTTCCCGAGAAATCCGGTGCAATGACATTCATCTGACATAACAAGCGCATTGTATTTATCAGCTAAATCGCAGATACCTTTCAAATTCGCAATTGTACCATCCATTGAAAATGCGCCATCGGTAACAATCAGCATTTGATCTGCGCCTTTATCTATTGCCTCAGACAAACAGCGTTCGAGATCTGCCATATCGTTGTGTTTGTATCGGAATCTCATTGCTTTGCACAGCCTGACGCCGTCAATAATACTTGCGTGATTTAGTTCGTCGGAGATGATTGCGTCATGGTCGTTTAACAGCGGTTCAAATACACCACCGTTTGCATCGAAACATGCTGCGTACAGTATTGTATCGTCTGTTTGAAGGAATTCTGAAATTTTCCTTTCGAGGGTTTTATGTATGGTTTGCGTACCGCAGATAAACCGGACTGATGACATACCGAATCCCCATTGTTCAAGCGCGCGGTGAGCCGCTTCAATTACTTTCGGATGAGAGGAGAGCCCGAGATAATTATTTGCGCAAAAGTTTAAAACTTCCTTGCCGTTTGATTTAATCGCTGCGCCTTGCGGAGTTTCAATAATTCTCTCTGTTTTGTATAACCCCGCGGATTCAATTGACTGTAATTCAGCCTCTAATGTTGGTTTAAGTTTATCGTACATAGGTTTTTTCGCCTAAAATAATTTATTTGTTGGTGCAGATTAAGGCAAATCAATCTCATATAAAAAATTCAATTCTGAATGTAAAACCCGGAGATCAAGGTTAGATTAACGAACCTCTTAATTTGTCAAAAATCCTTGCCTTTAATAAAAAGCGCAATCGGATTATATTTAGTGTTCGACCGGAAAATTACTAATTAAAAATACAACGATGATATTAAAAGATAAACTTGCATCCCAAATACCGGCGCTAAGGGAAGAAGCGAGATCAATTGTAGCCAACAACGGCGATAAAGCAATCAGCGGTGTTACAATTGAACAGCTTTTCGGCGGTATGCGTGGCGTTAAAAGTCTGATTTGCGATACTTCTGAAGTCGGATTAGATACCGGGGTAATAATCAGAGGTTATCCTATACTTGAGCTGACAAATAAAATCCCCGAAGAAATATTCTATCTGCTCGTCTCAGGCGAGTTACCCGATAGCGAAGGTTTAAAAGACCTGCAAGCGGAATTGCAAAAAAGATCTGAAGTGCCGCAGTACATTTGGGATATGTTAAACACACTCCCTTCCGATTCTCATCCTATGATGATGCTGAACTCATCTATACTTGCGTTGCAACACGAGTCAATATTTGCGAAAAGGTATGACGAAGGAATCAGTAAAGACGATTACTGGGATCCGATGTTTGAGGATTGTCTGAACCTCATAGCGAAGATGCCTGTAATTGCAGCTTACATTTACCGTAAACGTTTCAATAAGGGTGAAAGGATAGAATCCGATAAAACGCTCGACTGGGCAGCGAACTTCGGTCACATGCTTGGCATTGCTCCGGGAAACGAGTCGTTCAAAGCGTTAATGCGACTTTATATGGTATTGCACTCCGACCACGAAAGTGGCAATGTAAGCGCATTCTCGTGCCAGACTATCGGTTCCACTTTGTCTGATGTGTATTATTCGGTAAGCGGAGGACTAAGCGGATTGGCCGGTCCGCTACATGGACTTGCCAATCAGGAAAATCTGAGATTTATTGTTAACATGCGGGAAGAAATCGGGCATTCACCGACCGATGAAGAAGTTAAGGAATATTGTCTCGACGTTCTTGCACAAAAAAGGGTAATCCCGGGGTACGGTCACGCAGTGCTAAGGGTTACCGATCCAAGGTTTACGGCATTTCTTAACTTCGGTAAAGAGGAAATGAAAGACGATGAAATATTTAAAATCGTTAGACAGCTTTTCGAAATTGTCCCGAAGATTTTAATTGAACAGGGTAAAGCGAAAAGTCCGTGGCCAAATGTGGACGCTGTCAGCGGAAGTTTATTGTATCACTTCGGATTGAAGGAATATATTTACTATACTGTCCTGTTCAGTTTGTCGAGAACGCTTGGCCTAACATCACAGCTAATCATTGCAAGAGCTATGCACTCACCGCTGATAAGACCTAAGTCAGTTACAACAAAGTGGGTTAAAAGTCAGATAGGAAATTAATACTGCCTGAATCTGATTTGTTTAATAAACTAAAAGCCGTGCCTGATTAAGGTGCGGCTTTTTTTTTTGGAGAAGTTGTCCTTAATTAATTTTGATTGAGAAATGATCACACATACATTTTTAAATTTCTCAATTTTTAAACCGCAATTTGAAATCTTAAAAGGAAACAGTTAATTGATTACTTCATTTGAGGCATAAATAATAATCGAATTTGCGAATCAAAAAACTGTGTAAATTAATTTCTTATTAAAGATGGAAATTGCATTTATTATATATGTAAAAAATATTACTATTCGTGCTAAAACCTCTTTTATCCTACTTGAGAAAATTACGATACATTATATTTTTATCTGTTTCAGTTTTATTGATATTAATTGCATCGTATTCTTATTACAGTTACTCCAGAAACAGGATTTACAATGATTACACGCATCACCTAAGATTAACAACAGACTTTAAAAAAAATCAAATCTATGATTGGTTAAATGAGAGAAAAGCCGATAGCAAGGTAATATCATCTCGGCCCGGTGTGATAAAAGAAGTAACCGAATTACTGAAAGATACATCAAATTCTTCTGTTAAAGAAAACATAAAATCCCTCCTTAATCTCGCAAGGATTGAATACCAATATAATAATATTTTTATCTCAACACTTGACGGGAAAATCCTGCTTAGCGTTAAAGAATCCTCTCGCGATATTATAAATGAGTTGAGTAGCATTAACTTTAAATCAGTTTCAAAAGACAGTATAATCATTTCAAAAGTTAATAGCCCGGGGATTACAAATGAAATCTATCTTGAGTTTATTACACCAATTTCCGGTAGTGATGGTAAACCGATAGCTGCTTTTATATTGCAGGTTGTTCCAGCTCAATACCTGAATGATAATTTTTCAGACATTTCATACATCAATGAAAGTGGCGAAATTTTAATTTTATACGCTACAGGTGATAGTATATTTTATCTGAACAAAACAAGCTTAGCGATTAATGGAAATAAAATTATAGGTGCACCGATATCGGATACAAATTTAAGTGGTGTAAAAGCAGTTCTTGGGCAGCGGGGAATTACAACCGCAATGGATTACAGGGGAGAGGTTATTTTTTCTTATCTGGATGAGATTCCGGGAGCACCATTCTACATTGTAGTTAAGTTTGACGATAACGAATTAGTATCAGAACTGAATTTTTATACTGCGATAGTAATAATTTCGGGTACCTCCGTTATTCTGATTTTAATTCTCGCTTTGGGTTATATGTACAGTTCGAGGCAGCATGCGTTGTATAAAAATCTCTTTCTTGCCGAAAAGGAATCGCGCGAGCAGGAAGAGGAATATAAAACTACTTTATACAGCATAGGCGACGGAGTCATCACTACCGATAAAGCGGGGATAATAAAACAAATGAACCTCAATGCCGAAAAGCTTACCGGATACACCGAAATTGAAGCAGTCGGGAATGAACTAAATAAAATTTTTAAGATTGTTAATGAAGTTACGGGTGAACCGATTGACGACTTAGCGGCAGAAATTATCAACGGGAGGAAATCAATTCCTTTAGCCAATAATACTTTGCTGATATCTAAGGATGGAAAGAGAATTCCGATTTCAGATAGCGGATCACCGGTCATTAACGATGAAGGGCAAATCACCGGTGTTGTGATTGTTTTTCACGACCAATCGAAAGAGCGGGAAATTAAAAATCGTTTGCTTGAATCCGAAAGAAGGTTATCCACAATGATTGATAATATCCCGGGACTTGTGTACAGGTGTCAGAATAATGAAAACTGGACTATGGAATTTATTAGTCATGGCTCAGCTTACTTAACGGGATACGAACCGTGGGAGCTTATAAATGACAAGGTGATTGCTTACAATGATATTATATTCGAGGAAGACCGGGAATACGTTCGGGAGAATGTGAATCAGGCTTGCAATAAAACAAAGTCTGCATTTGAAATAGAGTACAGAATAATTACGAAATCAGGTGAAATGAGATGGGTCTGGGAAAAAGGTACGTGCGTTTACGATGGTAACGGAGAACTTATCGCAATTGAGGGGATAATATTCAATATACACACAAGGAAAACTGCCGAGCTGAAAATAAAAGAAAATGAAGAATTGATTAATTCGTACGCTGAAATTGCAAAAGTTGGGAGTTGGCAGTTTGATCCGGTAAGTCTGATGGGTACATGTACACCCATAGTTGCGAGGATTTACGATCTGGAACCGGATGTTTTGTATGGCTCAATTGTTCGTACTTACAAATACTATATAGGTAAATCCGGGGAGATGTTCAAGCAGGCAATACAAGACGCAATTAAATTCGGCAAACCCTACGACCTTGAAGTTGAGATGATAACCGAAATGGGAAATCGCAAGTGGGTGAGGACGGTTTGTGCACCCGAACTTCGAGACGGGAAAGTTGTAAAGATTAAGGGAGTAGTGCAGGACATAACTGAAAAGAAGATAACAGAGAAGAAATTGCGCCATAGCGAGGAGAGGTTCCGGTCAATTGTCGAAGGCGCACCTGATCCGATTTTCATACAAAGGAAAATGAGGTTTGTTTATTTGAATCCCGTGGCATTGGAATTATTAGGAGCTAATTCACCGGAAGAAATTATTGGTAAACGGATTATGGATTTCTTCCACCCCGATTTTCATAAATTGGTTTCGGAAATTGTCAGAAAAATGGATAAGAATTCACAACCCGGTAAAGCTCTGATAGAATTAATAATCATGAAAGTTAACGGGGAGCAAGTGTGGGCTGAGATCACGGGGCAACCGATTTACTACGAAGGAATTTACGGCGGGCTTGTATTCGTCAGGGATATAACAAACAGGAAATATGCGGAAGATAAGCTCAGGGAAACGAGCGAGTACCTTGAAAATCTAATTAATTACGCGAATGCGCCGATTATTGCGTGGAACAATGACCTTAAAATTACGAGGTTCAATAAATCGTTTGAGAAGTTAACCGGTCGGCCGGCCGGGGAAGTGATTGGCAAGAGTATCGAAATTTTATTCCCGCCTAAAGAGAAGAACGAAACGATGAACTTAATTGAGAAAACTTCAATAGGTGAACATCTTGAAGCGACCAAGATTAATATTTTTAGCAAAAACGGAGAGGTTCATACGTTATTGTGGAATACTGCCAATATTTTCGATCAGTCACATAAATTTATTTTAGCTACTATCGCGCAGGGTTACGATATTACCGAGCTTGAGAAAGTTCAGGTAGAGCTTGTGAAATTTTCTAGAGCAATTGAACAAAGTTCATTCAGCATAGTGATTACCGATAACAGCGGCAACATCGAATATGTCAACCCATATTTCTCAAAATTAACCGGTTTCGATAGACAGGAAGTAATTGGTAAGAAGCCAAGCATTTTAAAATCAGGACGTCAGGATAGAATTTTTTACAAGAACCTTTGGGATACCGTTTTATCCGGCAATGAATGGCGCGGTGAGATGATGAATAAAAAGAAAAACGGCGACTTGTTCTGGGTAAGCGTACTTATTTCGCCGGTATTTAATCAAGCCGGCGAGGTAACAAACTTCATTGCGCTTGAAGAAGATATTACCAACAGTAAGAAAATACTTGAAGAATTATTAATTGCAAAAGAAAAAGCTGTAGAGAGCAACCGTTTAAAAACCGCTTTCTTAAATAATATATCTCATGAAATCCGTACACCGTTAAACGGAATTGTAGGGTTTACCAATTTCCTACTTGATCCCGAAACTACAGATGAAGAGCGTAAAGAGTACGCGGAAATTATTACTCAAAGCAGCGATCGCCTTACTATGATAATATCTGATATTATACAGATGGCTTCACTTGAAGCAGGACAGGAAATAGTAAACGAACGGAAAACTAACCTCAATAAACTAATGTCAGCATTGTTCAGACAGTTACAATTGAAAGTCCGGTCAAAATCAGTTGAACTAAAATATGAAACTTTCCTGAAAGATAGTGATGCGGTTGTAATGATAGACGATACAAAAGTTACTCAGATTCTGACTAATCTGCTTGACAACGCGATTAAGTTTACCTCAAAAGGAGAGGTCAAATTAACATGCAGATTAAATGATGAAGGTACTTATCTGCATTTCATCGTGAGTGATACGGGGATTGGAATTGCTGAAGAATATCAGGAAGTGATTTTTGACAGGTTCAGGCAGGTCGAAGCCGGTGCAACGAAAGTTTACGGCGGTAACGGACTTGGTTTAAGTATTTCGAGAGCTTATGCTGAATTGATGGGGGGGATAATCCAGATCGAATCAACCATTGGTTTGGGAAGTACATTCTATGTAACTTTACCGTATAAGCGGGTTGACGAATTTGACAGTGTTACCCGAGAAAATGCAGGCACTAAAAATACTCTTAAGCTACCTACAGGGAAAATCCGCACTGTATTAGTCGCTGAGGATGAGGAGAGCAATTTTCAGCTTTTAAAAACAATTCTCAAACCTTTCAACTTTGTTTTGCTGCGCGCATATAACGGTCAGGAAGCGGTGGATGAATGTAAAAAGAATCCTGATATTGACCTCGTGCTTATGGATATACGAATGCCCGTAATGGACGGGCTGGCAGCAATGAAGAAAATTAAAACCTTCAGGGAAAATCTGCCTATAATTGCTGTTACAGCGTTTGTATCAGATAATGATAAATATAAATTTTTGGATTCAGGTTTTGATGAATATCTGCCCAAACCTGTCAACATAGCAGAATTCAATGAAATTGTGGAAAAATTTAGCAGATGAATTTTATAATGGTTTTAAATTTTGTTTAAATTATTATTTGATTATCCACACTAAACCCTTCCGATAATTTTGTTCAGGTTAGATCTATCGGCAATAACTTTTACTTTTATACCGTTTTTTAAATACCGAACTTTTCTGACGTCGCCGATTCTGTGAAGTTCTGCAAGAGTTTTATAATCCCCTGCATTAAGTCTGATTTCGCTTTCAACCGCGCCATTGCTGAAAACTTTTTTGATTTTGTTCAAGAGGTCATATACACCGATACCTTTTTGCGCAGAAATGAAAACAGCATCGGGATGATCCCGGTTAACATCTTGCACATACTCTTTGTCTTCAAGTCTATCAACTTTATTGAAAACGTTAATTACCGGTTTACCGTCGGCACCAATTTCTTTGAGCGTTTCATTTACTGTTTTAATCTGATTTGAAAACTCCGGATTGGAAATATCTATTACGTGTAGCAAGAGATCAGATTCGACAACCTCCGAAAGGGTTGACTTGAACGATTCAATTAATCCATGTGGCAAGTTTCTTATAAATCCGACAGTATCCGAAATAAGTACTTTTTTGGGGAATCTCAGTTCCGCGCTTTTTTTCTCAACCTTATTCAGATTTAACGCGCGTGTGGATGTATCAAGCGTTGCGAACAGTTCATCTCTAACGTACACATCTGAATCGGTAAGTAAATTAAGCAACGTTGATTTGCCTGCATTTGTATATCCGACAAGCGAGATCCGGTAATAGTTGCTGCGTTCTTCAGATTGTGTTTTCCGTTGAGATTCAATTTTCCTGAGCTTACTCTTAAGCAAGGTAATCCTTTTGCCGATTAGCCGCCTGTCAGTTTCTATCTGTGTTTCACCCGGTCCCTTTGTCCCGATACCACCGTATTGCTTCGATAAGTGCAACCACGCTCTCGTGAGTCGGGGTAATAAATATTCAAGTTGTGCAAGTTCAACCTGCAGTTTTGCCTGAGAGGTTCTCGCATTGTTTGCAAATATGTCAAGAATTAGAGTTGCCTTATCAATTATTTTGCATTTTATCTCCCGCTCAAGGTTTCGTTGCTGTGACGGTGAGAGGATATTTTCGAAAATAACCGATTGTATATTATGCGAAGCAACGTATTCCGCAATTTCATCAACTTTACCCCTGCCGATGAGATACTTTGAATCAAATGCACGGTTTTGCTGATAAAAGCGCTTCAGTATATTTGCACCGGCGGTTTTTGCAAGGAACTCAAGTTCATCAAGCTCAATTTCGCGATGAATATTTTTTTCGTCTGAGGTGTTCGAATAGCAGACAATCGCTACGCGCTCCGGCTCTTTTTTTGTTTCTATCATTGCCATCAGTAAAGTTACCGGTTTATCAGTCTCTCTTAAAGTTAAAAAATACCGTATTGGAAATGGCGCAGGGAACAACCGGAATTTGAAAATATTTCATGATAATCATATTTAAGATACAATTTCATTGCGCTGGAATTCGTTTCCACCAGAAAACACATCCTGAAAAAATCATAATCAATGATAGTACATATTTTATTTTAAAGAAATCCTCCGCTATTGGAACACCTTTAACAAGCAACAAATTATCGGGCATTGCGGCAATGAGAAAACCGGTCAATATAAGAAAGTAGTAATATTTCGGGGAATTCCGGATATCGTCAAACTGAACTATTAGTAAAATTATTATCGGAACAAGCCAGACGAGGTTCATAACCCACGTGAAATTGCTGCACAGTAAAATTACTACCAGAGCAGTTATCCAAAAGAAAATCTGATTAATTTCTGAGGACAAATCCTTCCTGCGGGTAAGAAAAAAAACAATGAAGAAGAAACCCGAATATAAAATAAATGAGACGACTGCAAGAGGAATATCAAGGTGCAATTTCTCATTCAGTACGGAAAATATTCTGAGGAAAGAAGCTTTGGAATTAAAACTTATTATTTCTGTCCGGTACATTTTACCCTCAACAATTGAGACTGAAAATTTGCTGAGTTGAAAATATTTGCTTAATGCCTCAGATGGAATTTTCATTTCGTCTTTGCCGGATTCACCGAATTGTGATAATCTTGGCGCCTCATCAAACACATATTGAATATTCCTGTCAATTCCGGTGAACATAGCGCTTACCAGAATCAGCGCTACCAGCCCGCTGAGGTAACCATAAACTGCTTTAGGTTTTTTCAAAAGAAACAGGAAGGGAATAATTAAAATGATGTAAAGTTTAAAAAGTGTAGCGCATGCTAATACTAAACCAGCAATGAAATTATCGCGGTTTTTAGTAAGAATTATATAATGGACAACGCTATTTGAAAAAGAAAAACGGCGCTATTTGAAAAAATAATTGCACGGATACGCACTTTTTTAACAAAAAACCCCTTCACTCCACCCTATGTTGTAACATTATCGTTCGCAATTATATCAATGATTGGTGAATTTCCGTTCTCACTTACTACCACCGAACAAATTAACCTGCAATTGTTTTTTAAAAGTGCAGATTCAATTACTTCCTTACATTGAGTCACTCTTTTAATTTTATCTCGTTTGATCTGTTCTTCTAAAGAAATCGCTGGAGTATTTTGTCCATGACTCCGTATCGTTGTTACCTTTGATGTGGTTTTTTTGTTTGTCTTTCTTTTCATTTTTGTTTAAGTTTTTTTTATTATTCAGGAGTATAATATGGAATGAGTTTTAAATTTCCACCAATGTTAACTTCCAACCAACCCTCTGGATTTGACAAAACATATCCATCATTTATATCACCATAAGCTCTACTGATTGTTGTATAATCCAATCCATCTTGAGCAGGTGTTCCACCAATATTATCATTTCTTATAATATCCCAAATATGAACTATCCTACTACCTGCACTTGTACCCGCTCCTATGATTGACAATGATTCATCTGACCAAGCTGGTCTATAAGCAATTGTACCTGCGTCAGATTGATCTCCGGAATAACCACTTCTTAGTTTTATACTTCTTGGTTCTCCTGAAACATCATTTCCAATTGCAAATTTGCTATTTACACTCAATGTCAAATTTCCATTTCCAAATAATGTCATCAAATTGTCAGTTTTGTAACCACCATTATACAAGTGACCAAACACCAAGTTTGTAAATGTACCGTCAAAATTTGTAGCAATCGATCCCGTGATATTTGTGCCATCATGCCATGTAATTTGACGTAAAGAACCACCAGAATGATAACGTGTTTCCAATCTTATTATAGGGGTATTTGCAGTTGTACTTGATGTTGTGAAATCTCGAATATGTAAATTTGCACCAGCATCTCCTGTTACATTTAAACCTACTTCTCTTGACCAATTTGTAGTAATTACAGGAGTACCATTTGACAACAATTTGAATTTTCCACCATCCCCCTGAAGTGTCCAGTTCCAAGAACCCGCACCTGTCAAATTAAATCGTATTCCAAGCATTCCCGAAGCAGCAGGTTGTGATATTGTCAGCATCTCTTGAGGTGTACCACTGTGATTGATTCCAATTTTACCACTTACTTGGGTGATGATTGAATCAACTAAACCTAAATGAGCACCAAATTGAGGAATTGTGTTAGTTGTTCCTTGACTCAATGTGACCGTTACATCTCCAGTTCCCGAATCTACACCTGTAGAGGTTAAACCAATGCCGTGTCCGGCAATTAGTTTTGTGATTACTGCACGACCGGAAATAGTGGTGTTAATATCTTCACGCTTAACACCACCATCCAGTATATCTTTTGATCTGATTCGAGTTCGAGCCATTTTTATAATGCGTTAATGAAGTCAACTAATAATACATCACCGGTTAATGGTGCATCGTTCATTGTGATAGTAGCTCCGGAAATCTGATAGTCGTCACCGGCTCCACGTTTTAGTCGAAGTCCATTAAGATAAACTATCTCTGTACCTGCAACAGGTGTGCTTGCCAGTGAGAATGTTACGTTACTACCATTGATCGTTCCTGTTGGTACAGTACCAAAGTTCCAGAAAGCATTTAGGAATTTCATATCAACACTTGGATTAGCAGCTATGAATGTGAATGCTCCGGCGGAGGCGTTTCTATCAATCTTATCATAATCTACCGCAGCATTTTCGATTCCAGCTTTTTTAACCTGTCCCCAACTTAATGTTGTGCCATCGTGTCTCAATACATGTCCATCGGTAGCTGATGCCAAAGCAGTGATAGCTCCTGAAGCATTAGTAGCGTTGACAAGAACTGTCCTGGCTGCTTGATTTTGAATAGCTGTTAAAGGTATTGTATTACTACCAAAAGCACCGGCAGCGAGAGTTCCAAAACCCAGTGTAGTACCACTTCTTCGAAGTACGTGTCCATCAGTTCCGGCAGCTATATTTCCCATAACACCGGAAGAGTTTGCGGAACGCCCTAATACTGATAAAGCTGCACCATTTTCAATCTTTGCGAAAGTTACATTAGCATCGAGTATCTTAGCCGTGACAACAGCATTCGTACCGAGTTCTGTCGCTGATATTCCACCGGCAACCACTCGAATGCCACTCGAATGTCTTTCAATCGTATTGCCGTCAGTCATGACTCGCAACGCGGAACTGTTGACTTCGAGTCCAGTAGTTCCTGAGATGTTCAAGGATATATTATTACCCGTAACAACAATTGGTGCTGAACCGGTTACTGCGCCTGCACCTGAAAATTGTGAAAAAGTTAAAGAAGTTGTGCCGACAGTTATTGGATCGTTGGTTGTCAGAACCCAACCGGTATCACCTTGTGTAGTTCCTTCCTCTACGAAACAGAAAGCGTTAGCTGTCAACGAACCTTGAACTGCATCAGCAGCTCTAGTCCAAGCACCTGAAGCAACAACATAGATTCCATTAGCCGAACCGGTTGTTTGATTTTTTACCAATACACGATTTCCAACCACCAACGCGACACCGTCAATAGTTTGTGTACCGGAGAGTGTAATATTTCCGACTGTTGCTGCCCGAACTGACTCTTTAAAGTCAAGCCCGGATTGGATTGTGAATCTGTTTACCCAGTTAAATTTAGTCCCATTAAACGATAGAATATCGTCTGTTGATGGTGAATTCGCTGCATCCAATTTACTGTGCGCAATGGTAGAGTTCGCAATGTTGTCATTAACGATACTACCTGCTTTGATTTGGGTTGAAGCCCGAATTTGTGTTTGTGCCATTTTATTATTTTAGATTATAAATATTTCACTTTAATGAGATCTCCCTCTCGCAATGGATAGGTGAGGTGAATTTGATTATTGTTTAAAATGTATTCGTTTTTATTTAATGTTAATCCGTTTATTAAGATCACTTCAGAATTTTGTACTGGCGTTTTAGTTAGAGTCAAAACTATTTCTGAATCATCAGACATGATCGAGAATTCCTCGTTGGAAAAATTAATATCCAAAGCTTCCGATACTCTACCAGGAACTTCATATCTAATCTTTCCATGAGTGTTAATTATCCTTATGCTCATATCCTGTTATAATGAAACTCAATGCACGATTTTTAGAACTAAGAGCTATCACAGCATTTAAAGGTTGAAGAACATATTTTGTATCGTTTATAAACATCTCTCCAGGGTCTAAGGTCATTTGCACAGGAGCAACTCTAACTCTCGCTTGATCTAATTCCAAATATAGGTCAAGCCAACAAGATTCTTCCGAGTTATTTACAATTGTGATCGAAGTAATTACCTTTACCGTGTTGCTCTCATCATCTGCTCTATAAAGTATTTGGATTGATTCGGATTTAGTGGGTGAAACTTTTGAATCAATCTGACTTTTTATAAATCCATGAGCAAGAGTTTTCAAATCTCTCTCCAAAAAGTTTTGTCACTGTTTAAGAATAATGAAATAAAAGAGCCATTGCTGACCGTCAAATCTGTACCTGCCTTTAAAGAAATTCCCGCTTCATTCTCTTGTGTAGGAAGCAACTCATGTATCAAGTCAAGAGTACCTGAAAACTCTAAGTGAATAATTGAACCTGCTGTCCAACCTACATTTGAAATATATTCAATGTTAGTTGTGCCGGTGATAAAGAAATAATTTCCATCTCCAAGCGTAATAAATGATCCCGATGCTACGTTACTTCCAAGTGTACCGAGAATTCTTTTCCCGCTCAGGTATCCCTCAGTTGAAAGAATTTGGTGTGAACCATGTTGAATTCCTCCTATGATCTTATACATCGAAGTAGTCATATCAAAAACAGTACCCCGGCAATTAGATGTAGTGAAATTCGTTATGTTTCGATTTTCACAACCAGAAACAAAGTCACAATTCGTAAATGTCATTGTCGCACCTGCACCATGGGAATTTTGAAACTTACAATTGATGAAAATTATATTCTCAAATAATGTAGTTGCATCTTCTGAAAGGTTATCGAGTGTGCAGTTTGATATGACAGTTCTTCCATAGTTCGCTGAATAAGTATCTTCTCGCAAATTTATCAGAACAGTTCTGTTAATTCCTGCGATATGTACATAGTCGGAAATGTTAGCCGGTTCGAGATAATTGTGAGAGTTAACCGGGAATTGATCGTTTACACCATTGCCTTCTATCAGAACTAACATTTGTCTAATTACAGTAGCCACCGACTGCGAGAATATCGATGCAAGATTAATTGAAAGAAATACCTGGTTAGTTTCATTAGCTCCTGAGTATAATACTCTTGCAATATTCTCGCTTTGCTGATAAGCAGTGACCTCACCATTTATCAAACTTTGGAAATATTGCTTTATCCATCCTATTGTTGCAAGCTGATTGATATTAGTCATGACAGCTGTAGGATGAACAAATGGTGACTGAGTTCTAAACATCGGGACGGAATAAACTTGTTGAGAAACCGGGTCTTGTTTATTGAGATATTTGGAATCGCTATATCCTTTTGTTGCAGGATCGGAGATTCCAGTCGGAGTCGGCAGGTTCTCGATTTTATTGCCGGACATGTTTAGAGTGCCGGACATTGTATCACCGGACTTTGAAACTTTTTCAGCAATTAAAGCGCCTAAAGCAGCAGCTACAGCCGCAGCCGATCCGACCGGGTCATAAGAAGCGTCGGCAGTTTCTTTGTTTACAGCATCCTTACCCGCTGTCGGTGATGCAACGTTGGTGATTTTTTTGTCGAGTGCGTTATAGTGATCACCATCGAGGCAGAGTGCAACATCTGTCAGGTCGGAAACAGGAAAATATCTTCCGTTGTCTCCGCCGAATGATTTATCTTCGACACCGTTTACAAAGAGTTTGTATTTACCGAACACAACGCCAACAAACTCGTACGCTCCCGGTTTACCGGCAACACCAGTAGCGGTGTATAGGTTAGCTGTGTAATTGTCTGCGGGTCCTCGAAGCGTAACGGTTAAGCCGGCAATACCGGCACCGGTTGTAAGGTCTCTAAGGGTTATTGTAGCTGAATGCATTTTAAAATTTTAGAGTTATATAAAATTATTATTTCAAATATCGCCGTCAAAATTCTTCGCATGATATTGCTGCCATGACCGGGACATAGTCGGGATCAACGAACTGCTGTTTTGTAATTTTTTCCGCATTAACAAATCCGATATGGAATGATTTGTTTGCAGTAAGCTCTCTTCCGCCGTGATGGTAGTGGAGATCAAGTTCCCGAAGTTCGTCTTTGACTAAAACGCGGAAACGTCTCCACGGGTAATCTTTGTGCGGAGTCAAATATATAGTCTTGTTGTCGGTCTCTGCATTCTCAATCCTTTGAATGAGCAATAAATCATCTTTCTCTGCATACTCTTTGTAATCGAGTAGCCAGGCATAGTCATAATAGCGGACTTTCTTTTTCTTCGATCCATCAATTAGTTTTGTAGTGACCGAAATTTTCTCGTAAAATTCTTTGAGTGCCTGCATTTTGAAAGAAAGCTCGATCAGTTCCTGGGCGGCGGTGACATTATGCACGAGCAGAATAGACGGTGTGTTATATCCATTGACGTATCGCTTTGGCATCAGATTTCCACTCCTACTATTTTCGTTTGTGATGTTGTATAAGACTTCTCAAGAGTCATAGGTCGGAAGATTGTAGTAATGTCGTTCGTATCGGGAGGTGTAACTTTGTACAGCCCGGTCATTGAGTAGTTGATTCCGTCGGCGGTAAACTCTACGAGTGACTTCGGTCGAATCCTCGCCTTAAGATACCATTGTCCGGTTACTTGATAAGCATGAAAACCTGAGACACCGAGGTCGGGGTCTCTTACGCCGTTTAATACCGGATAATTGCCATTGTCAACATATATAGCAGTACCGGTGAGGTTTCCTTCCGTGAAACTGCCCACATAGGTATTGATCACTTTTACAAGGTTCGGGTATACAAACGAACCGTTTGACTCTTGTTCTACAGTACCGTAATTGTAAATTCTTACACCGTTCCATGTGTTGATTACGTGTACACCCTTGAGAATGGGCAGAAAGAGGCGGACTGAGAGTTCGTTATTTACAATGTGATTTGAAATATCCACCGGAGTTCTGCCTGAAGTTCCGAATCTTTTCACAAAGTAAACTTTGCCATAGTCCTCAGACCCGATTGTAACCGCAAATTGAAGTGCAAGGATACGGAGGAAGTCAGCCCACGTGCGACCGGGTCTATCATCGTTGAAAAGACCGGTACTGTCGAGATTAAAAATTGTCTGCTGAAACTGAACCGGAAAACTCCAGTCTTTTGTTCGCTCCTCGAAGGGGTTAATTCTGCGACCGGTAAATCTCCAGTCGTGCTTGATAAACAGACCGCCGAGCCCGGAATTGATCAGTGACACATCGTAAACGCCAATTCCGAAGTCGCTCCAGATTTGGCGGTAGATCGCATGAATAAATGTGGATAACGGAAGCCGTATAAATTCGCCTACGATATTAAATATCTTTTGTCGGTCAACGATTAGGTCTGACAGCATAGCGGTGAGATCAAGAGCTTCAAACGATGTGGTGAGGTTATCTTCGTTGTATTCGAGTGTAAGTTCATCAATGTATCCTTTAAACTTTAACTGACCGTTCAGGAATACTTCGACACCGCCGTACTGAAATCTGTTAGAGGGTTCGAGCCGTGCGTATTCACCGAGTGAGTATTTAAGGACATCGAAATTCTTTCTGTCGTGGTCTTCGAATACGAATTTAGTAATATTAGGGTAAAATGTAAGCAGGTCTTCATCTTCATAACCATAGCTGAGTGTGAGCTGGTCATCCTGATCTGTTAAATTAAAGTCCAGATAGTAGGGAGTCCAAGTTCGGTCGTAATGAATTTTGACCTGTACATCTCCGACAGGCAGGGAATAGGATTTTGCCATGGTTTCGAAAGCCATTAGTTTTCCCTCCTGTTTTCGATCCTGTCAACCCTGCGTTGCAGGAGTCGCAGATCGTGACCGTCAATCTTTCCGTGTACATGTGCATCAATATAGACCTTTTGTGGAGTTGAACGCATCATGTTCGAGGTCATGACAGGATTTCTTTCGACGAATGATCCTCCTCCAAAGCCCGGCATACCGCCGAGAGCTCCACCACCGATACCTGCACCGGCTGCCGCACCTGCGGGACCGCCGATCGCAAATCCGAATATTGAGCCAAGCAAGCTGCCAAGCCACTTCAACGCTCCGAGAGACTCAAGAGTCTGGAAGAGTGTTATGATTTGCTGTGTGATCTGCAAAGCTTTTAGAAAATGAGCATAGACTGTGTGAGCTCCAAAGTTGAAGATTCCCTGAATGTTGTTTGCAATTCCTTCTGCACGGTTAAATGGTGCAATGAATGCTTCTTCATCGACGAGCCGTAAATCCTGTGCTTGTTTCTTTCTGGCAAGATCGAGAAGTGCGTCACGCTGAGCGTCAGTGATGTCCTTCAGCTGCATTGCGTAACCGATTTCGATTTGATATGTGAGGTCAATCTCTGCACGTCTGCGATCAAATTCGTCCTCAATTAAATCGATTTTCTTTTCGGTGATGTCACGGTTAACCGATGCCTGCAGGTTGGAGATTTCGGTGAAACGTTTTAGTGTTTCGTCTGCGACTTTGTCAACGGCTTTGAGAGACATTTCTTTGATGTCCACACCTTTCAAAAGTTCGTCTATATCCATCAATCCGGAAAGTTCCGGCGGGACAGCACCGGTGACAACTTTGATGTAATCATTGAGCATCATTTCTTCGGCAACCTTTATACCGGTGATGGTATAATACATATCGCGCAGGAGCTGCAATCTTCTATCGAGCAGGCCATTGACCGTGCCTTGAAACCCTGCGTTGAGCTGAAGTTCGTTGTCAATTTCTTTAAGAGTTTTAAGCTGTTCCTGGAGTGCATTGAGTACTTCTTTGTCTTTCTCTTTTGAAGAACCGGTTTTGCTCCCGGCAGGTGGAGTGGGAGTTTCGGTTTTATTTGTCGGGACCGTAAAACCTGATTTAATTAATTCGAGTTGCTTGAGATACAACATACCGGCACCCGGGAACCCGGCTTCCAATTCCTTTTTAGCCTTTGATATTATTGCAAAAGCAAGAGCCATCTGTTGAGCATTGCCCACGATATTCATCATGGACATAATAGCCTCTACCGAAAGCTGCTTAAATGCCTGAGCAAGGAGTTGCGTTGCGTATTTAGTATCTCCGAGTGCCATTTTAAGCATTGTGAAGAGTTGTGGCAGCGAGTTTGTCTTCATCGCTTGTGCGATGAAGTCTTTCCAGTAAGCAGTAGTTTTTTGCAGCTCCGGCTGTATTTCGGACAACTTACGGCGTGTATCACTTAAATTACTTTTAGCGTCAGCGAGAGTTCTCTTCCATGATTCAAGTGCTCTTTCGTTAGATTGTAATTCACCGGAATTCGCAATTTGTTCCAGTGTTGCACTTGCAAGCGTCTGTTCAAGGTCAGAGATTGCATCGTTAGACAGACGGATTGTTTGTTCATACGACTCTGCTTGAGATACTAAACCGTCATATTCCTTTTGTAGAGACTTTGACTCTTTCGATACTTTTATTAGTCCGTCAGCCAAGTCGTAGAGGTATTTTTCATGTTTGACTTTCAGGTGATCTTCTTCAGCTGAGATAACGAGGCGGACAGCGTCTGCGTTGGTCAAATATGCACCGGTGGAAGAGTCAATACCTGTAACGATAGACGGATATAACTCAGCAAGTTCGGAAAGTTTTTCGTTATACTTATCCTGCTCTGTTTTCGTCATTACGGTGTTAGAGGCAAGCGAATCGTATAAGGATCGCAGTTCTGTAAGTTTTTTGTTTGAGCTTTCAATATCGTCAGCGTTGCTTCGGACTGATTCAGACAGTTCTGATATTTCCTCTGAGAAAGACTTAGCGGAGAGAATACCTTCGCCGATCAGTGCTATACCGGCAATGATGACACCGAGTAAAATATTCATACCGCCTGTTGCGATAGTTGCCTTAGTGGCAAGAATAGCCATTGATGCTGAGAGAGCCATGACGGCACCGACTACAATTCGTATCGGAGCGGGCAGAAGCTGTACAAGCGAAAAAAATGCACCGGCTGCTACAACCGATTTAGGCATTGAGCTATTCAAATAAGTCCACGCTACTGCCAAAGCAGACAAATATAAAATTAATCTCCGAACACCTGTCGGGGCATTAGTTACCCAGTCAGTGAACTTAGTTGCAATGTCAACGACTTTACCGAATGCCGGAAGCAACAAATCACCCAGTGATACTTTGAGAGCTTCGAGATAGCGGGCATAAGAACCTGCACGTTTGCCCGCGGTATCCATTGCGTCTTCGTAAGTGCCGACTATCTTTTCGCCTGCCTGCATTACTGCATTGAATGATGCCTGAGTCTTGTCAGCGTTTGTTAGCTCCTTAGAATTTTTGCCAAGGGTTTTTGCGTGGTCATCGAACACCTGATCATAGTTAACCATTATTCCCATATTGCGAAGCACAAGAGGATTAAAGGTTGTCATGCCATGAATGATTCTGCCGAGAGCTTCAGAAGAATTTATCTGAGCATTAACAGCAGCATTTTGTGCGAGTCGTGCAAGATCAGAAGCACGCGAAAGGTCAAGCTCTGCCTGTATCATTTTAATTACTGCATCGCGTGACTCAGCAAGTGTGATTCCTTTCTTTTGAACTGAGCTTACCAATTTATCAACCTCAGAAGCTGTGTAACCTGCTGTCTTCCCCATTCGCTGAACAACAACGCCGAGAGTTTCCGTATTAGCCGCAGTAGTTATCAAATCCATTACCGTTGATTTCAGTACAGACAGAATAGCTTTGAAACCCTGAAACCGAAGCCCTATGTTTTGAATTTTATCACCAAGCGAGACCGTGGTTGACTCTAATCTTTTCTGGCTTTGTTCATGCTGATCAACGGATGTAGTGGCTTTGTCGGTTTCAGTCTTAAGTGTGGATTGAGAGCTTGCAGTATCTGTGATCTCTTTTTGCAGTCGCTCTGATGCAAGGGCAAGTGCGTCAATTTCCGAGATGGATTTTGTGAGGTTGATGTTCTCAAATACACCGAGTTCTTTACCTGACCGGGAAAGAACTTCGAGCATTCTAATAGCGGACTTTATCCCTTCGGAAAACCCTTTGGTATTTAAGAGCAGGTGTAATTGTACGTCGCCTAAAGACTGTGACAATGGTTGACAGTTATAATTTTTATTATTAAGTTAAAGCATGGAAAACATAATAATCATATTGGTTGCAGTAGCATTATTAGTTCTCGTTGGCATGTTTAATAACTGGTCTGTCGGCAGAGACCCTTTCGACCTCAAAGATATTTTCGGACTCAAGTAGTCTCCTCGCTTTTATTTACCAGATAATTCACAAACGCTTCTTTGGTTTTAATCAACCGGCAGATAGTAATCTTGCTGACCGGCAAAAGTAAAATCTCATCAATTTTCATTCCTGTTTCTTTCATCATTATCAGCTCATATTCTTCTTCGGTATCATCGAGAAAGCCGGGCAGCTTTTCTTCGGTATAGCTCAAGAACTCGTGCCATGCGAACGGGAACTCCGGCTCGACTAATTCGAGGTCGAGATCGGGGTCGAATTTAGAACGTTTTTTCCAATCCCGAACAGCTTCTGTAGTGCGGGATTGAAAATAAAAAAATCTTCAAATACCTCCGTGATTTCGGAGATCGTGAGTTTGGTATAATCTGTATATTCACTGTCTGCCGAAAGTATCACACCGAGCAGTGCCGGTACGAGGTCACTGTCGGAGATCGTAGTGATCAGGTCTGCTATAGTCATTTTTGTAACGTCTTCTATAGAATCTATCTTGAGAGATTTGAGTTGCTTGAGCAGTTCTTTTGACTGCAAATAAGTCAGCTCGCCTTGAATCGCGCAGAATCCGGCTTTGAAGTTGTAAGTTTTTGCTTCCATGATGTTTTTTAATGTATTGTTGCTGAGTAATATAATGCAGTCAGACATTCCATCCTGACTGCATTGTTAAATGAGTTACGCTACAGTGGTTTCGAGAATCATATACATCTTGTTTTTGCCTGTAACTGGTGAAGCACCGGTGGCAAACTTTCCTGAAGGTAAACCTGTATCAGGAGTGACCGATACGTTAGCAGCTTGCGGCTGCATACCACCTTCGAGCACTATTGACATCGGGCTTCCCGGTATCTCAAGTTCCATCTTAGGAACTATCTTCAAAGCTTTGATATAAATCTCCTGATGCTTACCGTCAATGATCCCGTTATAATAGTAAGCTTCAAATTCTTTTCCGCCGAGATCGTCAACGTATTCCATCTCTTCCTTAGAGGACTGTCCGAGCGTAGCAATAAGTGATGCTTCTCTGGCACCGTCAACCGTTACCTGAGTAGCGTCTGTGAGGGTTACTTTTGAGCTCTCAATCGCGTCCCGAATGACACCTTTGATCAGGTGACCTACATTTGTCCAGGTACTTCCGATTTTAAGTTGAAAGTCGTTACCGCCGAACATGCGGATTCTTTTAGTGTTTTTTCCCATTTCGGTTATTTAGTTTGTTTTAAATTTTGATCCTTAGCTACTTCTTTAGTTACCGCTTTCAAAGCTTTCTCATCCCATTCTTTATAGATGTTGTCATCGAGTTGATAGGCAATGATAGTCCGCTCCTGAGTGACCTCAACTCTAAGAGCGGTGACGGTTGCCTGTCCGTCTGAGTGTGCGACTTTGTCGCCGAGTGAAAATTTTGTTTTGATTTCCATGTCCCTGCTTTAAGATTTATAAAATGCGTCACGGATACCGAACAATATTAATACTCCACTGATCACTTCGAGGGAAGTAAATAAAGTTTCCCAGAAGCCGGGTGTAACTTCTACGCCGAGTGTCGGAAGCCAAAGCTGAAGCAATGTTATTATTGCCAGGGCAACTCCTCCGAACTTTGTTTTGCTGTTCAAAACGGTTGCACCGGAGAGCGGCATTGCAAGGAGTAACGATAAACCTGCAAGAATGACGAATGGGGAAGAGAGTTCTGAGTTATGAGTTGAGAGTTCTGAGTACTGAGTACCGGGTACTGTAGAGCTGTGGACATTCTTCTTGAAAGCTGATCCGGGTAAGACAATAACTGATTCTTCGCCTGCGTCAAATGGGCTGTCAACGATGACTCTATATGTTGACTGATCATTTGGCGAGCAGAATTCTCCTGTACCGGTGACAAGTTCGACCGTGAAATGTGCGCCGGTGAAGATGCTGCCTGAGGTGAAACTTGCAAGCGACAGATCAAAGCCGAGACAGACGGACTCGATGTAAGTTCCGTCATGTATGCCGGTGACAGTACCGAAGTACACTATCGGTTCTTGATAGTTCAACGGGAACTCATCACAGTTGAAACATTTTTCTTCCGTCCAGTAGCCCGTGCTACCGCAGGACTGGAAGACCAACATGCAGAACATGAAAGCGAAGACAAATAAAGTTTTTCCGAATTTCATTTTTTGGTTTTTTGAGTTATGGAAATATTTTTAACACAGAGAACACAGAGAAAAAAATGCACGGCTTTAGCTCGCGGGTTTCATTTTAGCCGACCTGCCGTGCGAGGTCATTAGTGTTTTAGGGTTTGTTTATACTTTTTAAAGAGCGATTGTTTTGCACCTCGTCTCCGCTCGGTGCGACAGACTAAATTAGCTTCATGTGTCTGAGTGTTTCGGGTCCGGCGATGCCGTCAACTTTTAATTTATGTTTTGTTTGATAATCTCGAATACTTTTTTCTGTTAATGGTCCATACTTCGAAGACATGGGTCCTGAGTAAAGTTTTTCATCTCTCATGATCATTTGCATTCTTAAAATTGTTCCGTCTTCCATCATAGGATCGGTGAGACGATAAACCTTTGCGGATGGTGAACCGCTTGAACCTTCGGATTTCACAACGGCAACTTCAAAGTGCATACCATCCGGACGTGAGAAGTGACCGCCCCAGTAGAATCCGTGTTTGTGTGCGATGGCAACAAGCTCACGAACCGAGCCGGTTGTTCCGGCTTTTGCCGGTACTCTTCCGAGACCATTCCACGCGGCGTTGATGTCGAACGCAGTGCCGAAGGCGTGGTTGCTGAGTGTCGATCTGCTGCCTCTTACGAAACGCGGAACGAATGATCCTGCCCAGGTTTTGACAAGGTGCAGGAGTCCTGCATCTTCCCACTCTTTCCAGAGTGCCTGAAGCTGAGCCGCTGCGAGTTTATGAAACCGCACGTGCAGATCACGCGGGACAAATCCACCGCCGACATTCTTAAGCTGAGGGACATGGACTTTCACGATGTTTTCTTTTTCCCAGTTGCCGAGAATGACAATATCATCGGTGCCGGAAAAAGAGCGGTACTCGAATTTTCCGAATATCTTCTGACGCTGTGCAGTTGACACAAGCGGATTAAAATTTGGTTTAGGTGGATTCATTTATCTTTTTCCTCAAGTATAGAAATTCTTCTTTCGTGATTGTGCAGGATGCCACTTTGTTCTTTCACTTCTTTGCGGATGTCAGAGATATTGCTGTCGATAGAGCTGAGTTTATCGACGGTCAACCAGCCGACTATTGCTATTAACAGTGAGATGATGAATAAGCCGATTCTAAGAGTCACATTCGTATTTTTTTCGTCTTGAGACATTTAATTATCCGAGAACAGTAGTGTTCTGAAATGACATATAGTCTTTCAGTTTATTTTTTCCGACTGATTCGTAAGCTTCTTTAAAATTTTCTGCGTCAACTTCTTCGCTGATGTGCAGAGTAGCAACGACTTTAAACTTTGTCAGCTTTTTTGTTTTCGGTGCTGTTTCCTCAGGAGGAGTCGGCGGTGTTACCGGTGCATTGTTCTCTGGAGGAGTCGGCGGTGTTACCGCTTTTTTATTTTTAGTTACAGTTGGCGTTTTTGCTTTTGCCATGATCGTTGATTAAAGTTAATAAAATAGTCCACCGCTCAATATGATTGAGACGGCAGACTTGGTTCAGCAGGGAAACGTCAATAAAATGGTTTTACAAAGTTAAACCAGAAATCAGTTCGACCGACAGTAACGGCTGAGGACGTTGATATAATGCGTACACCGGTGATTACAGGTGTAGTAAATCTGTATTGTCTTGTCGTGTTTGCCGGAACAATGACAGCTGATGATACAGCATTGCCTGAGCTTAGGTCAACCACTTGCTGGGTAACGTAATTACTTGTATAGCTGACTCTGTGTTGGAATGTTAGAGTATCCGCTGCGGCACCGGTCTTGACGGTGATAGTTCCTGCAGTAAATGTTGCAGGCGGACTGACGACCAGGATAGAATCATTTTTTTTGGTTGAATCAGTGTAAGACCAGACGCTTTGTGCTGTTGCATCCGGAGGAGAAAAGCCTCCGGATAAAAAAGCAACAGTCATCAGGAGGCAAACGACAAAGAAAGAAAAGAATGATTTGATTTTCATTATTTAAATAAAATTTGATTTCAAAAAAGTGGGGGCGATTAAGCTGTCAGGCGGGCTCACCCCGTGCCGCGTTATCTCATGGTCTTATGGTCTGACCAGCGCCATACTTCCTTCGGTGTATGTTACTTTTTTAGCAACGTACCCGATGAAGTCCACATGAGTCACGGTTTCTTCTGTGTCCCAAACTTCTTTGCGATCCATGTGTTTTTTAATGATGAATGCCAGGGCTTTAGTCCAGAGTCCGACAAGAGCGGGCTTACCGTTTACCTTGTTCAGATTAGCAGAGATCATGTAAGTCACGTTATCAATAACTGCAACACCTTTTTCGAGAAGGTCTTTATTGAATGCAACGGCTGACTTTACAACGTCAATGTTTTTGAACTGATCTGCCACATCGTTGTCAATGATTACGACCCTTTCTTCTTTCGGTACTTCGAGTCCGTCGAAGTACTGATTGATTTTGTTCAGGTCTGCATATTGCAGTTCGTTAGCAGCCCACGGTTTTACTGCAGCACCGCCAACAGCGACTGCGTTAGCAAGTGCTTCGTTTGCACAGAGGTTATTAAAGTCGCGTTCGAAGGCACGGACTACATCGGCGGTGAAAGCTCTGAGAGAATCACCATTGGTTTCGTAACTACCTTCAAGCTGATCGGTGATATGAATAATCCTTTTTTGGAAAGGAATATTGATTGTATCAATATCATCCTTTGTTTTTTTACGGTCGGCAGAATTCTTTGCGGCAGCTGTATCTCTGACAACGAGCTGTGGGTTACGCGGAACATCAACAGAGGATGCCCATTGCGATTGCACACGGGAGTCATACGATCTGTTACATTTGTTGTACAGACCGAGCGACTCATAGAGTCCCTTAAGTATTAAAGGGATTGTTAAAGTTATGTTGAGTGGCATGTGATTAAAGTTTGTTTATTTTATGAAACTCCCCTGCGACCGTGTGAAAAAAAGCTGAATCAATAATTGTACTTCTTGTATCCCGGTAGTTTTTCGAGATCGGACTGTTCGAACTTGTCTGCAAGTTCCGGGTTATCGATCAGAGCTTCAACGTACTGCTCGTAATTGTCGATTTTCTTGCCGTCCGGCAATGTGAACTTATCAATACCGGGATCGGTGATTGCGCCGGTGCCTCCGGGTACTACGTCAGTTTGTCTCTCAGGTAATACCGGGAGAGATTTTGCTGTAGTGAGCGTGCCTTCAAAATCACTTTTGAAACTCGACTCGAAATAATCTTTTTGCGGAGGACTGATCTTGCCTTGCCTGATCAATTCTTCGGTCGCAAATTTACTTGCAGCAGATTGCAGTTTTTCAAACTCATCCTTTTTAATCATTCCTGCATCGGCGGCGAACTTATCCTTTGCAGCTGTCATGATTTTATCAAGGACTGCATCTTCGTTGCTCTGCTCATCAACTTCGAGAGAGAACAAGCTTGCAAGTAACTTTAGTTTTTCGTTCATGGGTTTTGGTTTTGGTTGTGTAGAAAATTTGAAATCATCGCTAAGCGGCATGTCGTAAACAGCAGATTTCTCCTTACTGAATGTCATTGCAGGGAGTGAGTGAACGCGGGGTTTGTTGGTCGCAGCGATACCGACAAGATAGGGGTCTCTGCCGTCTATCTCGTCAAGTTCGATCGAGCAACGTTTGTAGTTCTTGTTGGTGTAAGCATTCGCAAGAGCTTCGTCAACGTGCGAGAATTGAGCGAACAGCTTTTTCCCTTCTGCTTTTAACTTTCCAACCCAGCCGAAGGATGGAGCTCCTGATCCCACATGTCCGAGCGTGAAGGATGCTTCGTATAAATCAGGGTCGTAATTATCCGCAATATTTTTTACGTGCTGTTCGGTGATTTCGTATTCTTCCATCACCGGCTTGCCTTCCTCGTTGATAACCCAGCGGCTGTAAACTCCAGCCGAAAAAACGTGATACCATTTATCTGTAAAATTCATAGCACAAAAATATATCAACGAGCATGAGTTTAAAATACTCTGTGTCCTAAATAGCCTATATCGGACGTTTGCAATATTCAATTGAGGGGCTTGGCGGTATTTTTGTAACAAAAAAATCATGAAAAGCAAAGAGGCACTTGATGCGATAATCGAATACCTAAGCGAGCTGGAGGATGAAGATGAAAAACCGATTTTGGAACATGCAGCAGAATATGCCGGTGAGTTTGACGGTGAGGAATGGAATGTCAAATTTCCATGTGCGTTCGTAGAGATTGTTACGATGCGAGGCAAGGTAACATTGTCGGACGGGTATCCGGCATTGCTGTCAATCAGGTTTAATATTTACATCGGCGGATTAACGGACGAGACGAATGTGCACCCTCTTGAGGTCTGCGATATAATCTGGAGCGAATTTAATGGTGAGATGGGCTTTGTTTTTGAGGGTGGGAATTACCGGGCAAAAGCTGAAGCTCAGAATTTATACTCAAAATCCGGACGCGAAAAAGCATACGTAATCCAGTGTGAACTTTTTAAATGATTTCGGATGTGTCATTTTGTTGCACGGTGTTGCACGAAAAGTTTAAAAACAGCACGGAAAATGGGTTTCTGCATAAAAAAAATACAAAAAATGAGCACAGTTAGCGGAAAAGTGGCGAAAACGGTCAGTAAAAAACGTTTTTGAGAAAAAACCATGTGTCACCCGTGTGTCATATTTGCTAAAAATGTGTCATTCGTGTGTCATTCGTGTGTCATTCGTGTGTCATTCGTGTGTCATTCGTGTGTCATATTTGCAAAAAATGTGTCAACTGTTGCAAATTTTTTAGCTATATGATTGTATGCCTCAGTCCGAGTTCGTGTCTTAGAATCGAGATATGGCGAAATTCGGGTTTTGGGAGTCCGGCATAATAGTGGTTTTAAAGTAAAAAATCGTTCAAAATATAGTTCAAAAAAAAACGTAAGAGCAAAATGAAGATATTTAACTGGGAGTTCGGGAAAACTCCTGAGAGAAAAAAACCCAATCGGGAGGAATTTTCGCATGATGTGATAAAGACCAATAACCCGGAATATGTATATGATCTTTTCACAAAGGAATTTTCCGGAATAGAATCCGATTCGCTTTTGGAATATATTGAAGCTGCACGAAAAGGTTTTCCGTATTTTTTCTACCGGTACTGCGATACTATTCTGCAAAGAGATGCACGGGTGAAGACAACTAACCGGCGATTAAAGGTGTCGGTTCTCAAAGAGCAGTTCAAAGTGAAATGCG
>JAANMW010000598.1_pt1 | contig 42309 bp, 43 predicted proteins | sample 7279671 | NCBI WGS metagenome assembly JAANMW01 (sample SAMN14094541, study PRJNA606508) | bioreactor metagenome | isolation source: A lab-scale SPAN reactor treating ammonium-rich wastewater day 247 | place: Ireland: Galway | collected 2017-09-19 | reverse complement strand
CGAATTCACCGCCGCGCGCGATCCGGTGGAACTCACGGCTGCGCCCGCCGGGGGCCGCGAAGCCGCCGTCCGTGCGCTGGCGCGCCTGGGCGCCACCAAGCTCGACACCCGCGGCGCACGCGTGCTCTATCCCGCGCGCCTGGCCCGCGGGCTCATCGGCCATCTCGTCGGTGCGCTGAGCGGTGGCGCGCTCTACCGCCGCGCCTCCTTCCTGCTCGACAGCCTCGGGACACGGGTGCTGGCCGGGCACGTCAGCATCGACGAGCGCCCGCACCTGCCCAGGGCGCTGGCCAGCGCACCCTACGACGACGAGGGCGTGGCGACCGCCGACCGTCGCCTGGTCGATGCCGGCGTGATCCAGGGTTATGTGCTCGGCAGCTACTCGGCGCGCAAGCTCGGCATGGCCAGCACCGGCAATGCCGGCGGCACGCACAATCTGCTGGTGTCGAGCAGCACGGGCGCACCGGCATTCGACGAGCTCCTGGCAGAACTCGGCACCGGCTTCCTGGTGACCGAGCTGATGGGCAGCGGCGTCAATCCCGTGACCGGCGACTACTCGCGCGGCGCCACCGGCTTCTGGGTGGAGGGCGGCGTGATCCGCTTCCCCGTCAGCGAAGTCACCATCGCCGGCAACCTGCGCGACATATACGGCGACATCATCGCCGTCGGTGGTGACGTGGACCTGCGCGGCGGCATCCGCAGCGGCTCGATCCTGGTGCGGGAAATGACCATCGCCGGGAGCTAGGCGGTTGACCGGCCTGTTGCGCCGCTGCTAGGTTTGGTGAAAACCAGAACAGCGGGGGTGCATTATGAAAAATCTCGTCCTGGCCACTGCCATGCTGGCGCTCTCGGCAAGCGTGGACGCGGCGATCATCCAGGTCACTCCGGTGTCGCACCTGACGGGTCGCGCATCCGGGGCGCCAACCGCGTGGAAGATCAACCCAGCACCGACGTTCTCCGGTGACGTGGCCGGCATCGCGATGCCGACCTTCTGGTTCAACGACGTCACCGGCGAGCTGTCGAGTTCCGGGGTGGCGCAGTTCCGCGTGCAGACCTCGCCGACCTGGAACGGCCTGCATTTCGACCGCTTCATCACCGATCTCAACATCGTCGGCGGCAGTGCCGCAGGTTCCACCGCCTACAACTGCACCAACGGCGGCTTTGGCAACATGATCAGGGCCAGCATGTGCGGCAACTACCTGTTCGGTGGCGATGATATTGACAACAGCACCGTGACCTACGGGCCCGGCACCGCCTTCAGCCGCGTGATCGGTGGTGATGACGTCATCGCCGGCGCCCAGCAGAGCATCGACGACTACAACCTGGCGCTGGCCAGCTTCAACGGCTCGGCGCTGGTATTCGAGTCGGCCGACTGGACATCCAGCGGCGGCAAGGCCGGCCTGCAGCTGAACTTCGCCGCCGCCGCCGTGCCGCTTCCGGCTGCGGGATGGCTGTTCGGCCCGCTGATCGGCCTGCTGGCCCTCGTCCGGCGGCGCCTGACAGGCAGCTGACGACAGCGCCAGCCAGCCGACGCGCCGCCCTCAGGAGCTGGATCGCGGAATCTCGTCGGCGAGATCCGCCAGGCTGCGACCGCGCAGCGCATTGGCGAGCGTGCTGTCCAGGCGGGCGGTGAGATCCGCCACCGCCGCCGGCCAGCGGATCTCCCCGCCGATGTCCGCGGCCGTCGGATGGCGCACCGCCTGCATGATCTCGTGCAGGAGGATACCGGCCAGCTCACGCTGCGGCAGCAACGCCTCGCCGGCAGTGCGCGAGAGCAGTCCGGCCGCTTCCAGCCTGGCGATCACCGGCGCCAGTGCCAGCCCGGGCAGCCCGGTCTGCGCGGCGATGTCGGCGGGCCGCAGGGGTGCGGCGCCGGCGCGGAAGGCGCGGGCGACCAGCAGCATCACCGCCAGCGCGGCGGCTTCCATCTGCCCGGTGCCGGTCACGGCGCGGCGGAAGCCCACCCGCAGGTAATCCGGCCTTTGCACGTAGAAGGCGAACTGCGCGCCGACCAGCAGGATCAGCCAGGACAGGTACAGCCAGAACAGGGCGCTGATGACGATGGCGAAGGTGGCATAGATGCTGATGGTCGCCGCGGCATTGACCACGAAGCTGGCGAACAGCACCCCGGTGCCGACCCACAGCACGCCGCCGAGCAGGCCGCCGGCCAGCGCGGCGCCCGGCCGCACCCTGGTGTTCGGCACGAACCAGTACACCAGCGAGAAACCGACGCACACCAGCGCATAGGGCAGGATCGTCGCCGGCATGCCGAGGATCGCGCCGAGGGGTGAACCACCGAGTGCCTGCAGCAGGGCATTGCTGCGCAGGCCGGCGATGATCGCCATGGCGGTGACCATCACCACCGGGCCCACCAGGATCACCGACAGGTACTCGGTCACGCGCCGGCCGAGGCTGCGCGGCTGCTCGACGCGCCAGATGCGGTTGAAGCTGACTTCCATCTGGCCCGCCATGCTGAGCGCGGTGATGAACAGGAACAGCAGGCCGACCCCTGCCAGCACGCTGCCCTGCGCGTTGTCCACGAAGCCGATGACCCTTGCGGTGAGTTCCGCGCCACGCGCCCCCAGCGGCTCGAGGAAACCGAAGAGGAGCGGTTCGAGCTGGTGGTGGAAGCCGAAGGCCTTGACCACCGAGAAGCTCACCGCCAGCAGCGGCACCACCGACAGCAGCGTGACGTACACCAGCCCCATGGCATGCAGCGTCAGCGGGCCGGCGATGACATCGCGGAGCAGGGCGTAGGCATAGCGGACCAGCACCAGTGCCAGGCGCGGCAGGCCCGGCAGCGCGCTCCAGCGCGGGTGCCAGAGCCAGCCCTCGATGCGTCCGCTGAAGCTCAAGCCTGCGTCGTTCCTGTGATGGCAGGTGACCCCGGGAGGCTGCTCCGCCGTCGCCCGGCTTCAGGCCGGCCGCGTCAGGAGTTCCAGCGCCTGGCGGTACTTGGCGGTGGTGTGGCGGATGACCTCGGCGGGCAGCGCCGGGCCGGGCGCCTTCTTGCCCCAGTCGAGCGTCTCGAGGTAATCGCGCACGTACTGCTTGTCGAAGCTCGGCGGGCTGATGCCGGTGCGGTACTCGCCCGCCGGCCAGAAGCGCGAGGAATCGGGAGTCAGTACCTCGTCGATCAGGTAAAGCTCGCCGGCAGCGTCCAGCCCGAACTCGAACTTGGTGTCGGCGATGATGATGCCGCGGCTGCGCGCGTACTCGGCACCGCGGGTATAGATGCCGATGGCGAGGTCGCGGACCTTGCGCGCCAGAGCGCCGCCCACCAGCTTCTCCATGTCCGCGAAGCTGATGTTCTCGTCGTGCTGGCCGATCTCCGCCTTGGTCGCCGGTGTGAAGATGGGCTCGGGCAGCTGCGCCGCCAGCGGCAGGCCCTTCGGCAGCCCGATGCCGCAGACGGCGCCGCTGGCCTGGTAATCCTTCCAGCCGGAGCCGATCAGGTAGCCGCGCACCACGGCCTCCACCGGCAGCGGCTTCAGGCGGCGCACGACGTTGGCGCGGCGCGCCACCAGCGCGCGCTCGGCGGGATCCCTGACGACGTCCTCCGGCCTGCGGTCGGTGAGATGGTTCGGCACCAGGGACTGCATGCGCGCGAACCAGAAATTGGACAGCTGCGTGAGCACCTCGCCCTTGCCCGGGATGGGCGTGGGCAGCACCACGTCGAAGGCCGAGAGCCGGTCGGTGGTGACGATCAGCAGGTGATCGGCGTCGACTTCGTAGATGTCGCGCACCTTGCCCTGGCTGATGCGCTTCAGTCCGCTCAGCCGTGATTCGAACAACGCGGGTTCCCCGGCCGTCGCGCTCATGTGCAATTTCCGTCCAGTGATGCAGCAGGCCCGCTATTGTATGCCGGTGCCGCAGGCCGGGTAACCCGCCGCAGGGGCATGCCTGGTCAATGCGGATGGAGGCGGATGGCCTGGATCGGAAAACTCGCTGGCGGCGTGCTCGGCTACGCGGTGGCGCGGCTGCCCGGTGCCGTCATCGGCGTCATCCTCGGCCATCAGTTCGACCGCGGGCTGCGGGTGCAGCCGCGCGCCGCGGGCACGGCGGCCGACCGGCAACGGGTGTTCTTCGAGACCACCTTCATCGTCATGGGCCATCTCGCCAAGGTCGACGGCCGGGTCTCGGAGGCGGAGATCGGTGCGGCCCGCGGCGTCATGCAGCGCATGCGGCTCGACGAGCGCCAGCGCCAGCTGGCCATCCGCCTGTTCAACACCGGCAAGGAGCAGGGCTACCCGGTGGACGCCCAGGTGGCGCGCCTGCGCGAGTATTGCGGCAGCGAGCCACAGCTGCTGCAGCTGTTCCTGGAGATCCAGGTCGATGTCGCACTCGCCACCGGCGAGATCAGCGCGGCCGAGCGCGTGCTCCTCGGGCGCATCGCCGCGGCGCTCGGCTTCGGCGCGCTGGCGCTCGCGCAGATCGAGACCCTGTTGCACATGCGGCGTGGCCAGTACGGTGGCCCGGGCCATGCCGGCCGCGAACCGCCGCGGGCCGACGCCCTGGCCAAGGCCTACCAGGTGCTCGGCGTGCAGCCCAGCGCCAGCGACCGCGAGGTCAAGACCGCCTACCGGCGCCTGATGAACCAGCACCATCCCGACAAGCAGGCGGCGCGCGGGCTGCCCGATTCCATGCGCGAGATCGCCGAGGAGCGCACGCGCGAGATCCGCGCGGCGTATGACGCGGTGCGCGAGCACCGGGGCTTCCGCTAGGCCCGTGCTACCATCGCGCCGGGTTCCCCCGCAGGAGGCCGCCGTGGCCCGCAACCCCGCGCTGATCGCCCCATCCATCCTCTCGGCGGACTTCGCCCGTCTCGGGGACGAGGTCCGTGCCGTCCTCGATGCCGGCGCCGACCAGATCCACTTCGACGTCATGGACAACCACTACGTGCCGAACCTGACCATCGGCCCGCTGGTGTGCGCCGCGCTGCGCAAGCATGGCATCACCGCGCCCATCGACGTGCACCTGATGACACGGCCCGTGGACCGGCTGGTGGAGGATTTCGCCGCGGCCGGGGCCAGCTGGATCAGCTTCCACCCCGAGGCCAGCGACCACGTCGACCGCAGCATCGAACTGATCCGCAAGCTTGGCTGCAAGGCGGGCCTGGTGCTGAACCCGGCCAGCCCGCTCGGCTGGCTGGACTACACGCTGGAGAAGCTCGACTTCGTGCTGGTGATGTCGGTGAATCCCGGCTTCGGTGGCCAGTCGTTCATCCATTCCGCGCTGCCCAAGCTGCGCCAGGTGCGCAAGCGCATCGAGGCGCTGGGGCGCGACATCCGCCTGGAGGTGGACGGCGGCATCAAGGTGGACAACATCCGCGCGGCGGCGGAGGCGGGCGCCGACACCTTCGTGGCCGGCTCGGCGATCTTCGGCAGCGCGGATTACGCCGCGACGATCCGCGGCCTGCGGAAGGAAGTGGCGGCCGCCGCCTGAGGGCGACGACCGCCGCTGTCAGGGACGCTTACTGGCCGTTCGCGGCGGCGGCCGGGGCCGGGGCGGCCGGCACGGCGCGGATCTTCGGTTGCGGGCGGACGTTGTAGACCACGATGGTCTTGCCGCTGGCCGAGACCAGCCCCTCGTCCTCCAGCACCTTGAGCACGCGGCCTGCCATCTCGCGTGAGCAGCCCACCAGGCGCGAGAGCTCCTGGCGGCTCACCTTGATCTGCATGCCCTGCGGATGCGTCATGGCGTCGGGTTCATTGCACAGGTCGCGGATCGCGTGGGCGACGCGGCCGGTGACATCGACGAAGGCGAGATCGGAGAGCTTGCGGTTGGTGCGCGTCAGTCGCGTGGCCATTTGCGTGGCCAGCTCGAACACCAGTCCCGGGCTTTCGCTGGCGATCTGCCGGAAGCGCGGGTAGGTCATCTCGGCGATCTCGGAGGAGACGCGGGTGCGCACCCAGGCGCTGCGGCTCGGCTGCTCGTTGAACAGGCCCATCTCGCCGAAGAACTGGCCCTTGTTGAGGTAGGCCAGCACCATCTCGTTGCCATCCTCGTCCTCGATCATCACTTCGACCGAGCCGTCGATGATGTAGTAGAGCGTGTCGGGCGTGTCGCCCGCGTGGATCATCACCGTCTTGCCCGGCACCGTGCGCACACGGCAATAGGTCAGGAACCGGTTGATGGCCGGGATGTCGCTTAGCATTCTTCCGTTGGCAGCCATGGGCTCACCCTCCCCTCGAGACAAACAACAACAACAACAACAACGAAGACCCAATCTACACACGCCACGAGACGCAAGGCATGGCGATATGTTCAATAGGCAGGCAGTGTAAGGGCTGCAGGCCGGAAGTATGTCAAGCCGGATTCCTGAAATGTGAGGGCGGTCACAAGGATGCGCGGCTCAGGGTGGGTGGCCGGGCGCGGAACGTGAACGCCGTCACGGGCTTCACCGCCCGGAAGGGACCGCCCATGGCCCGGGCCGCCTAGAAATACCAGGCCACGGTGGTCATGACCCGGGAGGCCAGCCGCATGGCGAGGCGCACCGGGGCCGGCGGCTCGACACCGCCGCGGTCGAGTGCCTCCTGGCGATGGGCCTGCTCGTCGGCCCGCATGCGCTCGACGATGCGCCGGCTGGTCTGGTCCTGTCCCGGCAGGCGCGCCAGGTGCCCATCGAGGTGCCCGGTGACCTGGCGCTCGGTCTCCGCGAGGAAGCCGAGGCTGCGGCGGTCACCGGCCAGCCCCGCGGCCATGCCGATGGCCAGGGCACCCGCATACCAGAAGGGCGTCAGCTGGCTGATGCCGGCGCCCAGTGCGGTCGTCCGCTCGCGGCACCAGACGAGATGCTCGTGTTCCTCGTCGGCGGCCCGCAGCAGCGCGCTGCGCAAGGCCTGGTCACGCGTCACCAGTGCCTGACCGCGGTACAGGGCCTGGGCGGCGATCTCCCCGGCGTGGTTGACCCGCATCAGGCGTGCGGACAGGTCGCGCTCGCTGGCGGTCAGCGGTTCCGGCCCCGTGCGGGCCGCCGCAGGCGTCGCAGGCTCGTCCGGGGAACCGGCAGCAGCGACAGTGCGCAGCGCCGCATCGAACTCGGTGATGCAGCGGTCCATCAGGCCGGGTTGGCGCGCTTCCACCCGGCAAGTATACGCAGCGGCCGGCTGCCGGACGGTATTGCAGCGACTGCGCCGCGCCATTAGAGTGCGCCGCGATGCGGGCTGCCCGGCGCGGTTCTTCCGGGCGCTACGACCTGACCCTTCTTCGGGAGACTCCAGTTGCACAAGGTTCTGGCCATCCTGGCTGCACTCGGCTGCCTGATTTCCGTCCATCCAGCCTTTGCCCATGGCGAGAAGGGCAAGGAAGTCCCGCAGGGCTGGTCCGGCAACGTGGCCGCCGGTTACGTGGCGGTGCGAGGCAATTCAGAGAGCACCACGGCGAATTTGAAGAGCGAGGTGCTGTACGACCAGGACCGCTGGCATCACAGCGCGCTGGCCACGGCCATGGGGGCCAGCCGCGACGGCGACACCAGTTCCGAGGCCTACAAGGCCCAGCTCAAGACCAAGTACGACCTGCGCGAGGCCATCTACGCCTTCGGCCTCGGCGAGTGGAACAAGGACCGCTTCAGCTCCTACGACTACCAGATCTTCGAGGTGGCCGGCCTTGGCTGGCGGGTGTTCCGCAGCGAGACCCAGGAGCTGGCACTGGAAGCCGGTGTCGGTGCCACCCAGTCCAGGCTCGATGACGGCACCGACAACAACGAGATGATCGGCCGGATCGGCATGGACTACCACTGGCACCTCAGCGAAAACGCGGTGTTCAGCGAGAAGCTGTCGAGCAGCATCGGCTCCGACAACACCTATTACGAGTCCCTGACCGAGCTCAAGGCCGGAATCATCGGCAACGTGGCGCTGGTGCTGGGCTACCTGGTCAAGCACAACACGGATGTGCTCCCCGGCACCGACAAGACCGATACCCAGACCTCGATTTCGCTGGAATACAAGTTCTGAGCGGGTCCGGACGGGGGGTCCCGTTCCGGGGGCCTGACTCCGGGGCCCGGTTGTCGTTGAAAAGCGGGGGGAGGCCCATTAAAATCGCCGCCCTTGCGCCCGCGGTCGACGCGGGTCCCGACACCTTGCAGACAGGCCCATGAGAACGATTTCTGCCAAGCCGGAAGAAGTAAAACGTGGCTGGTACCTGGTGGACGCCGACGGGCGTACCCTGGGCCGGCTGGCCACCGAGCTCGCGCGGCGGCTGCGCGGCAAGCACAAGCCCATCTACACGCCCCATGTGGACACCGGCGACTACATCGTCGTGGTGAACGCCGCGAAGATCCGCGTGACCGGCCAGAAGATGAAGGACAAGACCTACTACCGCCACACGGGGTACGTGGGCAACATGAAGACCGAGAGCCTGGAGCACCTGCTGAACCGGGCCCCCGACCGCGTGCTGCGCATCGCCGTCAAGGGCATGCTGCCGAAGAACCGCCTCGGGGCCGCGATGCTGCGCAAGCTCAAGGTCTTCCCGGGCGCCGAGCACAGCCACGCCGCCCAGCAGCCCCAGCCCCTCGAAATCTGATCCTGAAGCAGGTTGAGCAATTCATGGCTACCCAGGCTTTTTATGGTACCGGCCGGCGCAAGAGTTCCACTGCGCGGGTCTTCATCCGCCCCGGCAAGGGCTCGATCACCGTCAATGACCGGTCGCTGGACGAGTTCTTCGGCCGCAAGACCGCGCGCATGATCGTGCGCCAGCCGCTGGAGCTCACCGAGCTCACCACCCGCTTCGACGTCGATGTGACGGTCAGCGGCGGCGGCATGACCGGCCAGGCCGGCGCCATCCGCCACGGCCTGACCCGGGCCCTGATGGAGTACGACGGCAGCCTGCGCGGCGCCCTGCGCCGGGCCGGCTTCGTCACCCGCGATGCCCGCGAGGTCGAGCGCAAGAAGGTCGGCGTCCGCAAGGCCCGCCGCGCCACCCAGTACTCGAAGCGCTGATCGGGGCTGGCGGGATTCGCCCCCGCCCGCGATCCGCGCCGGGTCGTTGGGGGATCGTCTAGTGGTAGGACAGCGGACTCTGACTCCGTTAACCTAGGTTCGAATCCTAGTCCCCCAGCCAGTCCAAGGCCGGAAAAAGCCCACCCCAAGCGGTGGGCTTTTTTCTATCGACGGTCGAAGCGCTTGACGCCGGCATCCTCGGCCATGAGGATCACGTCGGCCGGCCGGCTGGCGAAGATGCCCACCGTCACCACGCCGGCAATCTGGTTGAAGCGTGCTTCCAGGTCCGGAGGGTTGGTGATCGAGAGCTGGTGCACGTCGAGGATGACGTTGCCATTGTCGGTGACGAAGCCCTTGCGCAGGATCGGCTGGCCGCGGGCCCGCACCATCTGCCGCGCCACGTAGAACTGGGCCATCGGCACCACTTCCACCGGCAGCGGGAACTTGCCGAGGACCGCCACCCATTTCGAGTCGTCGATGATGCAGATGAAGCGGCGCGATGCCGCCGCCAGCACCTTCTCCCGGGTCAATGCGCCGCCGCCGCCCTTGATCAGGTGGAAGTGCTTGTTGGCCTCGTCGGCCCCGTCGATGTAGAGGTCGAGGTCGCCGGTCTCGGCCAGCTCCGCAACCTCGAAGCCCGCGGCCTTGAGGCGCTGCTCGGTCTCACGCGAACTGGCGGTGACGCTCGCCACCCGGTCACGCACCCGGGCCAGTTCTTCGATGAAGTGGTTGACCGTGGTGCCCGTGCCCACCCCGAGGCGGGTGCCGGGTTCGATGAGGTCGATGGCAGCCCTGGCTACCTGCCGCTTCTTCTGGCCCTGGTCCATGCGTGCTCCCGTCGGGTGGAGGCCTGCCTGTGTCCCGCTGCGGATGATAGCGATTTTCCCGGGGAATTCCGCAGTCGGCGTGGTGGTGCGCAAAGGACCCCGGATAGAAATGTGCCCGCCAGAGGCGGGCACATTCATCAAACACTTCCTTTTGGGAAGCCGCGGGAACCGTTGCCGGTTCCCGCGATTTGCCAGCTATTGCTAGCGCTTCTTCTTGGCCTTCTTCTTGGCCTTCTTCTTCGAAGCAGCCTTCTTCTTTGCCATGACATTGGTCTCCTGTCGGGGTAACCGCGGTTGAGTATATACAACCGAAATCAAAATTCCACTGATTACAGTGAACTGGTCCGCAGATTTTTTGTCGGCGAGCATCCGCCTTGCATCGGTCATCCGCCGATCATTGCCCGCGCATGGCACGCGGTTCAGAACAACCTGACACCGCTCTCCGTCACCACCGCGTGCATGCCGACGTCCCATGAACGGTCGGGCAACGATGCCACGCACTGGAATTCATGGGCCAGGCCGATGAGCAGCGGACGCCGCCAGCGTCCGCGCTGTCGCGTGAAGGCGAAGCTGCGATCGTAGAAGCCGCCGCCCATGCCGAGCCGCCGGCCATCCGCATCGAATGCCACCAGTGGCGTCAGCACAACGTCGAGCTGCGTGCCCCGCAGCCAGGTGGCGGGGTCCGTCGCCGGCTCGGGGATGCCGAAGCGGTTGCGCGCCATGGGCAGGCCGGGGTGCCAGGGTGCGAACACCAGCGAGCGGCCATGCACCACCGGCAGGTAGATCCGCCGGCCCCGGGCCAGCGCCGCCGCCATGAAGGAAGAGCAGTCCACCTCGCCATCGACCGCCTCGTAGCAGGCGATGCGGCGGCAGCGGGCCAGCATTGGCAGTTGCCAGAGGCTGCGGGCTATGGTGGCCGAGCGGGCGCTGACCAGCGCCGGTGGCAGCTGTGCACGGCGGCGGCGCAGGCTGGCGCGCAGCGCCTTCACTCAGCGGCACCCCGCATGCTGGCCGGGGGAGGTGGAGGGTGGCGTTCCCGCATGTGCCGTCTCGAACCGTCGCTCTCGGACCCGAGCGAAAGGTGGGACAGACCGTGGCAGAGCAGGCTTTCCGCTCGTGGCGGCAATGCACAAAGCTGCCGACAGGCCCAGGTCCCTGCAGTGCATTTAAGGGTCGAAGGCAGTCAGCTCTTCTCGAACACCGCAGGAAACGCCGGTACTGATTATACGGGCTGCGTCCGGCAAAAAATGCGACACCCGGCGCGCCTTGCAGGCGGGGCTCAGAGTTCGAGCTGCTGTCCCGGGCGCAGCGCGCCCTCGACGCGCTCGCGCATGGCGCGTACGCGCGCCTTTGCCTTGGTCTCGAGCACTTCGCCGCGTTCCCGCGAGCGCAGCAATTCGTTCGCCATGTTCAGGGCCGCCATGACCGCGATGCGCTCGAGGCCGACCACCCGGCCGCTGTCGCGGATCTCGCGCATCTTGCCGTTGAGCAGCTCCGCGGAGTCCAGCAGGGCGGCACGCTCGTCGGGGGGGCAGGACACCTGGTAGTCCTTGTCCAGGATCTTGATGTTGACCCGGGTCGCCTCGCTCATGCGCCGTGCTCCATGCCCTTGAGACGTCCGATCATGGCCTCGACCCGGGCGCGGACCTGCTCGTTCTTCTGCAGCAGGTTGGCACGTTCCGCGGTCAGGGCGTCCTGGCGCTGCCGGAGGGAGCGGTTCTCCTCCTTCAGCTGGTTGCAGGTCACGACGAGGTCATCCAGCCGCTTGCCGAGTCGCTCGAGCTCGTCGCCGAAGGACCTTTCGCTTTCTTCCGTCATCAAATGAATATAGTTCTGCCGCCGGGCGACGGTCAAATGCGTGGCGCGGTGGCCGATGCTAGGATAAGTGCCTTGCCGGACCATCGCCCGGTTATGCAAAACGAAGGATGCCGGCACGGCTGCACCCCATGGCCAGCACAGGACTGCCGAGCTATTTCCTGGTCGAGGACGCCCTGGGCGAACTGGGCGCCAGCACGGGCGTGACCGAGGCGCACGGCTGTCTCTGCGGCCTGGCCTGCGTGCTCGGCGGACGGGCGGGCGCGGCCTGGGTCGCCTCGCTGCTGGCCGGGGATGCCGCCGGCGAGGCAGGTGCCGGCACGGCGGACCTGCTCGGCGAGCTGGCCGAGGCCAGCTGCACGGCGCTGGCCGAGGGCGCCATGGCATTCATGCCGCTGCTGCCTCCCGACGAACGCCCGCTCGCCGAGCGTACCGAGGCGCTCGGCGCCTGGTGCACAGGCTTCATGGAGGGCCTCGGCGAGGCTGCCTCCAGCCCGGGGGCACGTGCCGCGCTCGCCAGCGACACGGCGCGGGAGATCATCGGCGACTTCGCCGAGATCGCCCGTGCCACCGTCAGCCAGGCCGAGACCGAGCCGGAAGGCGAGGCGGCCTACGCCGAACTGGTCGAGTTCGTGCGGGTCAGCGTCCAGCTCATGTTCGAGGAGCTGCACGATGCGCGCGACGCCGCGGGCAGCACCAGCCTGCACTGACGGCCCCGTGGTGAACGCCAGCGAGTTTGTCCGGCGCCGGCGCCAGCTGATGCGCATGATCGGCCGTGGGGGCATCGGCATCCTCCCGGCCGCACCCGCCCGGCTGCGCAACCGCGACGTGGAGTACCCCTACCGCCAGGACAGCGACTTCTACTACATCACCGGCTTCCCCGAGCCGGAGGCGATCGCGGTGCTGGCGCCGGGCCGCCCTCAGGGGGAGTACGTGCTGTTCTGCCGGGATCGCGACCCGCAGCGCGAGACCTGGGACGGCGCCCGCGCCGGGCCCGAGCAGGCGGTGTCGGAGTTCGGCGCCAGCGACGCCTTTCCCATCGGCGACGTCGACGAGATCCTGCCCGGCATCATCGAGCAGGCCGAGCGCGTGTACCACACCATGGGCGCCAACCCCGAGTTCGACGCCCGCCTGATCGGCTGGGTGACGGCACTGCGCAACCGCGGCAGCCCCGGCACGCACACGCCCGACGAGTTCGTCGCGCTCGATCACCTGCTCCACGACCTGCGCCTGTACAAGAGCCGCGCCGAACTGGGCTGCCTGCGTCGCGCGGCCGCGGTCACCATCGGCGCCCACCGCCGCGCCATGGCGGGCTGCCGGCCTGGTCTCTACGAGTACGAGATCGAGGCCGATCTCCTCCACGAGTTCCGGCGCCATGGCATGCGCCCGGCCTACCTTCCCATCGTCGGCTCGGGACCCAATGCCTGCGTCCTGCACTACTCGGCGAACCGCCGGCAGATGCAGGAGGGCGAGTTGCTGCTGGTGGATGCGGGCTGCGAGCATGATTGCTATGCCGCCGACGTCACCCGTACCTGGCCGGTCAGCGGGCGCTTCTCGCCGCCGCAGCGGGCCATCTACGAGCTGGTACTGGAGGCGCAGCGGGCCGCATTCAGGGCGATCGCTGCCGGCAACCACTGGAACGAGCCGCACGACGCCGCGGTGGCGGTCATCGCCCGCGGCCTGCGCCGCCTCGGCATCCTCGAGGGCACGCCCGCCGCCATCATCCGCAATGGCGACTATCGCCGCTTCTTCATGCATCGCACCGGCCACTGGCTCGGCATGGATGTGCACGACGTGGGGGACTACAAGGTCGGCGACCAGTGGCGGGTGCTGGAGCCCGGCATGGTGCTGACCGTGGAACCGGGGATCTACATCGCGCCCGGCACGCGTGGTGTGGCAGCGCGCTGGCAGGGCATCGGCGTGCGCATCGAGGACGACGTGCTGGTCACCGGCGACGGCATCGAGGTGCTGACCCGCGACCTGCCTGTCGAGCCCGACGAGATCGAGGCACTGGTGGGCAGCGCGTCATGAGCGCAGCCGCGGAGTTCGATGTCATCATCTCCGGTGGCGGCCTCGTCGGCGCCAGCCTGGCCTGCGCGCTGGCGTCGTTGCCGCTGCGGGTGGCGCTGGTGGAGGCGGTACCGCTCAGCAGCGCCACGCAGCCGTCCTTCGACGACCGCGCCATCGCCCTCTCGCGTACCAGCCGCGTGATCCTCGGCGGCATCGGCGCCTGGGAGGCCGTGGCCGCGGTCGCCACGTCGATCCGGCGCATCCATGTCTCCGAGCGCGGGCGCTTCGGCAGCGCCGTCATCAGCGCGGAAGAGCAGGGCGTGGACGCCCTCGGTCATGTGGTCGCCAGCCGCGACCTCGGCGCCGCGCTCTGGGGGCGGGTCGGCGCGCTGCCGGGCATCGAGGTCTTCTGTCCGGGAACGTTGCATTCACCGGTGGTGGGGCAGGCGGCCATCACCGTCGAGCTGGATGCCGGCCAGGGTGGTGGCCAGAGTGCCGGGCAACTGCGCGGCCGGCTGCTGGTCGTCGCCGACGGCGCGCGCTCCGGCCTGCGCCAGGCGCTCGGCATCGGCGCCACGGAGCGCAGCTACGGGCAGACCGCCGTGGTGGGCAATGTCGCCATCGCCGGCGTATCCGGCAGCTGCACGGCCTACGAGCGTTTCAGCGTCGAGGGGCCGCTGGCGCTGCTGCCCTTTCGCGACGGCCGCCATGTATTCGTGCTGGCGCGGCCGCCGGCAGCCGCCGAGGCGGCGCTGGCCATGGACGAGGCGGCGTTCCTGCGGCTCCTGCAGGAGTCCTTCGGGCGCCGGATCGGTGAATTCGTGCAGCTGGGCCGGCGCGCTGCCTATCCGCTGTCGCTGCTGCAGGCCCGCGAGCTCGGCGCGCCGCGTGCCGTGGTCATCGGCAATGCGGCGCAGGGCCTGCACCCGGTCGCCGGCCAGGGCTACAACCTCGGCCTGCGCGATGTCGCCACGCTGGCGGAGGTGGTGGCCGAAGCGCTGCGCACCGGCGCGGACCCGGGCGGTGCGGCGACGCTGGCGCGCCATGCGCAGCTTCGCCGGCGCGACCGGCGCAATGTCATCGCCTTCACCGACGGCCTGATCCGCCTGTTCGGCCTCGCTGCGCCGGGCATGGGTGCCGCGCGCGGCGCGGGGCTGCTGCTGTTCGACATGCTTCCGGGCGCGAAGCGCGCGCTGGCGCGCCACACCATGGGCATGGCCGGCCCGATGACACGCCTCGCCCGCGGGCTGCCATTGTGAGCGCCGTCACCGATGTCGACGTGCTGGTCATCGGCGGTGGCCACGCCGGGCTGGCATTCGCGCGGCTGCTCGCGGTGCTGGCCGGCGAGCGCCGGCCCGGTCTCGTCATCGCGGTGATCGATGGCGCGCCGGCCCCGCCGGCCCGGCCCGCCGCGGAAACCGGGCTGCGGGTGGTGGCGCTGTCGCCGGCCTCGTGCAACATCCTCGGGCGTTGCGGCGCCTGGCCGCTGCTGCCGGCCGCGCGTGTCGGACCGTATCGCCGCATGGTCGTCTGGCATCACGCCAGCGCGCCCGATGGCGCGGCGTCCATCCACTTCGACGCCGCCGTGCAGGGCGTGGCGGAGCTCGGCTACATCGTCGAGAACGAGCTGCTGCGCGCTGCGCTCTGGCATGCGCCGGGTGGCGCCGTGCAGCTGCTGGCGGCCGAATCGGCTGCAGCCGTGGCCATCGACGCGGATGCCGTCAGCGTCACGCTCGCCGGCGGTGGCCGGCTGCGGGCACGGCTGGTGGTCGGCGCCGACGGGCACGCTTCGTGGCTGCGAGATGCACTCGGCATCGCCGCGCGGCACCAGGCCTATGGCCAGCATGCCGTGGTCGCCCACCTCGCGAGCGGGCGTGCCCATGACGAGACGGCCTGGCAGTGCTTCCAGGCCGATGGCCCGGTTGCGCTGCTGCCGCTCGCCGATGGCCGGGTGTCGCTGGTGTGGTCCTGTGCGTCGTCCCGGGCGACGAGCCTGCTCGAACTCGCCGGCCCCGCGTTCGAGCGCGAGGTCACGTCGGCCGTGGGTGGCGTGCTCGGCGAGCTGCGCCTCACCACGCCGCGCGCCGCCTTCGGGCTGGCTGCCGTTCATGCCGCGCAGTACAGCGGCTTGCGCTACGCGCTGATCGGCGACGCCGCGCATCGCGTGCACCCGCTGGCCGGCCAGGGTGTCAACCTGGCCTTCCGCGATGCCGCGGTGCTGGCGCAGGTGCTGGCTGATCATCTGGCGCTGCCGCATGCTGATCCGGGTGATCCATTTGCCCTGCGGCGATTCGAGCGGGCGCGCCGCGGCGAGAATGCGGCCACGATCCGTGTCATGAGCCTGCTCAATGCCGCGTTCACCAGCACGGTACCCGGCCTGGCGCAGGCCGCCGGCAGGGGCCTTGCACTGGTCGATCGCCTCGGGCCGGTGAAGACGCGTCTTGCCTGCATGGCCATGGGCCTGGCCGGCGAGGTGCCGGACTGGGTGCGTCGCGGCCCGGTGGCCTGAGGGGCCTGAGTGGCCCGCCGTTGTGGTGGCCGCCGGCGCCATGGCGTAATATCACGCGCCGGATCACCCGTGATCGCGGTGGAGCGCCGGACCCGATCTCTCAGGTCCCAGGACAGGGGGGCGGCAGGCCTGGAGTCTGCCGCCCTTTTTCATTCGGAAACCCGCCATGTCGATGCGCACGCCGCTGCATGACCGTCATGTGGGCGCCGGGGGCCAGATGGTGCCTTTCGGTGGCTGGGACATGCCGCTGCACTACGGCTCCCAGATCGAGGAGCACCATCGCGTGCGGCGGGACGCCGGCATCTTCGACGTCTCGCACATGACCGTGGTGGACGTGTCCGGGGCGGGAGCCACCGCCTGGCTGCGCCGGCTGCTGGCCAACGACGTGGCGCGCCTCGATCCGGGCCAGGCGCTCTACAGCTGCATGCTCGACGAGGCAGGGGGCGTCATCGACGACCTCATTGCCTACCGGCGTGCCGCGGGCGCCGCCACGCCCTACCGCCTGGTCGTCAATGCCGCCACCCGCGACAAGGACCTGGCCTGGATGCGCGCGGCCGCCGCCGGCTTCGAGCTGGTCCTGCAGCCGCGTCCGGACATGGTGATGCTGGCGGTGCAGGGACCCCGGGCCTGCGAGCGCGCCGCACCGTTGCTGCCGGCAGCGTTGCGGGACGCGGCGCTGGCGCTCAAGCCCTTCCATGCCGCCGAGGCAGGCGATGCCTTCGTCGGGCGCACCGGCTACACCGGCGAGGATGGCTGGGAAGTGCTGATGCCTGTGCCTGCCGGGCTCGCTTTCTGGGATGCGGCGCTGGCCGCGGGCATCGCGCCCTGCGGCCTGGGTGCCCGCGATACGCTGCGCCTGGAAGCCGGCATGAACCTCTATGGCCAGGACATGGACGAGTCGACCTCGCCGCTGGTGTCGGGCCTCGCCTGGACCGTGGCCTGGGAACCGGCGGAGCGCGGGTTCACCGGCCGCGCCGCGCTGGAGCGCGAGCGCGCCGCGGGACCGGCACAGCGGCTCGTCGGCCTGGTGCTCGGCGAACGCGGGGTCATGCGGCGCGGCCAGCGGGTGGCCACCGACGCCGGCGATGGCCTGGTCACCAGCGGTGGTTTCTCGCCCACCATGAACTGCTCCATCGCCCTGGCGCGCGTGCCCGCCGCCGCTGCCGGGGCCTGCGAGGTCGAGATCCGCGGCGCATTGCGCCCGGCGCGGCTGGTGCGTCCGCCCTTCGTGCGGCGCGGTCGCGTGCTCGTCGCCTGACAACACCGGAACTGCTGCGGAGGCAGACAAACCATGAGCGCCGTGCCTGGGGAACTGAAGTACACCCGCGACCACGAGTGGTTGCGGCAGGAGAGCGATGGAACCGTGGTGGTGGGCATCACCGACCACGCCCAGCACCAGCTCGGCGAGCTGGTCTTCGTCGAGCTGCCCGAGGCGGGCGCCACGCTCAGCGCGGGCCAGGGCTGCGCGGTGGTGGAATCGGTGAAGGCCGCCTCCGACGTCTATGCGCCGCTTGCCGGCACCGTGGTGGCGGTCAATGGCGCGCTGGAGCAGGAGCCGGGCCTGATCAACACCAGCCCCTATGGCGACGGCTGGCTGTTCCGCCTGGCGCCCGCCGCGGCGCCGGCCGGCCTGCTCGATGCCGCCGCCTACCAGCAACTCCTCGACGCCGAAGGCTGAAGCCCGGAGCCGCGCCGTGCCCTTCATTCCGCACACTGCCCGCGACGTGACCGAGATGCTGGGCGTCATCGGCGCCAGCAGCATCGATGCGCTGTTCGACGAAATCCCCGCGGGTCTGGCGGTCGCCGGCCTGCCGGCGATCGGGCCAGGCCTGTCGGAGGCCGAGGTGACGCGGCTGATGCTGGATCGCGCCAGCCGCGATGGCCGCCCGCTCTGTTTCATCGGTGCCGGCGCCTATGACCATTACATCCCCGCCGCCGTCTGGGAGATCGCCACCCGGGGCGAGTTCTACAGCGCCTACACGCCCTACCAGGCCGAGGCCAGCCAGGGCACGCTGCAGCTCATCTACGAATACCAGTCGATGATGGCCGGCCTCACCGGCCTCGAGTTCTCCAACGCCTCGATGTACGACGGTGCCACCGCCTTCGCCGAGGCCTGCCTGATGGCGGTGCGGGCCAACCGCAAGTCGCGCTCGCGGCGGGTGCTGACCACGCGCTCGCTGGCCCCGGCGTACCGCGCGGTGGCACGCGGCCTGCTGGCCGGGCAGGGGATCGAGCTGGTGGAGCTGCCGCTCGCCGCAGGGCGCACCGACACCGCTGCGCTGGCGGGCCTCGGCAACGAGGATTTCGCCGCGCTCGCCATCCAGCAGCCGGGCTTCCTCGGCACGCTGGAAGCCGTCGATGAACTCACCGACTGGGCCCATGCGCGCGGCATGCTGGTCATCGGCGTGTGCAACCCGCTGCTGCTAGCCCTGCTCGAGCCGCCGGGCAGCTGGGGCAGCACCGGTGCCGACATCGCCTGCGGCGAAGGCCAGCCACTCGGCATCCCGCTCGCCTCCGGCGGGCCGTACTTCGGCTACCTCAGCTGCCGCAGCGCGCTGGTGCGGCAGATGCCTGGGCGCATCGTCGGCCGTACCCTGGATATCGATGGCCGCCCCGGCTTCACGCTGACGCTGCAGGCGCGGGAGCAGCACATCCGGCGCTCCAAGGCTACCTCCAACATCTGCACCAACCAGGGGCTGATGGTCACCGGCGCCACGATCTACATGTCGCTGCTCGGTGCCGAGGGCCTGCGGCGCGTGGCCGCCCGGTGCCATGCCAACACGCGCAGCCTGGTGCAGGCGCTCACCGCGCTGCCCGGCGTGTCGCTGGCTTTCGGGCCGTACTGCCACGAGGCGGTGCTGCGCTTCGAGCGGCCGGTGGCGCCGCTGCTGGCCGGGCTGTCCGCGGCCGGCATCCTCGGCGGTTACGACCTGTCGCCGGACTATCCCGAGCTTGGCCATGCCCTGCTGGTCTGCGCCACCGAGACGCGCAGCGCAGCGGATATCGACGCTTACGCCCAGGCCCTGGCCGGCCTGCTGGCGCGGCCCGCCGCCCAAGGATCCGCCTGATGTCAGCCGAACCCGTCATCTTCGAGCACTCGCGGCCCGGCCGGCGCGCGCCCTCGCATGCACCGCCCGACATGGCGGATGTCGGTGACCTGCCGGCCGCCGCGCTGCGCAGCACGCCGCCGCTGTTGCCGGAGGTCTCCGAGCTGCAGGTGGTACGCCACTTCACGCGGCTGTCGCAGCTGAATTTCTCCATCGACACGCATTTCTACCCGCTCGGCTCCTGCACCATGAAGTACAACCCGCGGGCCTCGAACCGGCTGGCCATGCTGCCGGGCTTCCTCGGGCGCCACCCGCTGGCGCCGGAGGAGCACGGCCAGGGGGTCCTGGCCTGCCTGTACGAGCTGCAGGAGATGCTGAAGAGCGTGACCGGCATGAGCGGCGTGTCGCTGACGCCGATGGCCGGCGCCCAGGGCGAGTATGCCGGCGTGGCCATGATCCGCGCCTACCACCAGGCGCGGGGCGACGACGCGCGCCGCGTCATCATCGTGCCCGATGCCGCCCATGGGACCAATCCGGCCACCGCCACCATGTGTGGCTACGAGGTGCGCGAGATCCCCACCGACGCGCAGGGTGACGTCGACCTCGAGGCATTGCGCTCGGCGGTCGGGCCCGACACCGCCGGCATCATGCTCACCAACCCCTCGACGCTCGGCGTGTTCGAGCGGCGCATCGAGGAGCTGGCGGCGATCGTGCATGGGGCGGGCGGCCTGCTCTACTACGACGGTGCCAACCTCAACGCCATCCTCGGCCGGGCGCTGCCGGCCGCCATGGGTTTCGACGTGGTGCACATCAACCTGCACAAGACCTTCTCCACGCCCCACGGCGGTGGCGGGCCGGGCGCCGGCATCGTCGCCGTGAACGCGAAGCTGGAGCCGTACCTGCCGGTCCCCATCGTCGGCCGGCAGGACGGGCGTTTCATCTGGCTGACGGAGCGCGAGCGGCCTGCCTCCATCGGCCGCCTCTCGGCCTTCATGGGCAACGCCGGCATCCTGCTGCGCGCCTATGTCTACATGCGCATGCTGGGCGCCGAGGGCATGCGCCGGGTGTCCGGCCATGCCACGCTCAACGCCAACTACCTGATGGTGCGGCTGCGCGCCGCGGGCTTCGACGTCGCCTACCCGGAGCGGCGCGCCAGCCACGAATTCATCATCTCGCTGAAGGCCATTGCACGCGATACCGGCGTCACCGCCATGGATTTCGCCAAGGCGCTGCTCGACCGCGGCTTCCATGCCCCGACCACCTACTTCCCGCTGCTGGTGCCCGAGTGCCTGCTGATCGAACCCACCGAGACCGAGTGCCGCGAGGAGCTCGACGGCTTCGTCGCCGCCATGCTGGAGATCCGCGACCTGGCACGACGCGATGCGGCCGAGGTCAAGGCTGCGCCGCGCCGCACGCCGGTGCGCCGTCTGGACGACGTGCGCGCCGCCAGGGATCTCGACCTCACCTGGCAGAGCAAGCCGCGCCCGCCGGCCGGCGCCTGATCCACTCCGGAGGAAACACCGTGTCGGTACTGATCTGCGGCTCGATCGCCTACGACAACATCATGGTCTTCCGTGGCCGCTTCCGGGACCACATCCTGCCCGACCAGATCCACATCCTGAACGTCGCCTTCCTGGTGCCGGACATGCGTCAGGAACTCGGTGGCTGCGCCGGCAACATCGCCTACAACCTCAAGCTGATCGGCGGCGAGCCGCTGATCATGGCCACCGTCGGCCGCGATTTCGACCGCTACCGCGCGCGCCTCGCCGCCAACGGGCTCGATCCGCGCTACATCACCGAGATCCCCGAGGCGCTCACCGCGCAGGCCTACATCACCACCGATCTCGACGACAACCAGATCACGGCCTTCCATCCTGGTGCCATGGAGCATGCCCACGTCAACCGCGTGCCGGTGGCTGCCGGCATCGACATCGGCGTGGTGTCGCCGGACGGACGCCAGGGCATGATCGAGCACGCCGCGCAGTTTGCCGCCGCCGGCATCCCCTACCTGTTCGATCCCGGCCAGGGACTGCCGATGTTCGACGGCGAGGACCTGCGCCGCTTCATCAGCCAGGCTGCCTGGGTGACCGTCAACGACTACGAGGGGCGCCTGCTCACCGAGCGCAGCGGCTGGAGCGAAGCGGAAATTGCCGGCCAGGTACGCGCGCTGGTCGTTACCCGCGGTGGTCAGGGCTCGACCATCTTCACTGGCGGCCGGCGCATCGACATCCCCCCGGTGTCGCCCGTGCGCATCGCCGATCCGACCGGCTGCGGCGATGCCTATCGCGCCGGGCTGCTGTACGGCATCGGGCGCAACCTCGCCTGGGAGGAGACCGGCCGCCTGGCCTCGCTGATCGGTTCGCTGAAGATCGCCGAGAAGGGCACGCAGAACCACCACTTCACGCCGGCTTCGCTGATGGCGGGCTACCGGGCGGCCTTCGGCCAGGCCATCGCGCTGTGATGGCCGCCGGCGACAGGGGCACCAGCGCGCGCGTCCTGCAGTGCCTGGCCTGGACCGTGCTGGCATGGCTGGCATTGCCGGCGGGCGCGGCAGCCGCCGGGGCCGAGAATGGGGAATCCGTCGCCTGGCGCCAGACGCTGGAGCGCATCGCCTCGGGCGTGGTGGCGATCAAGGTCGATGCGACCCGCGCCTTCGACACCAGCTGGAACGAGTCGGCGCAGGCCACCGGCTTCGTCGTCGATGCCCGCAACGGGCTGATCCTCACCAACCGGCACGTGGTCTCGGCCGGTCCGGTGCGTGCCGAGGCGCTGTTCGTCAACCAGGAAGAGGTGGAGTTGACGCCGGTGTACCGCGATCCGGTGCATGACTTCGGCTTCTTCCGCTACGACCCGGCGAAGCTGCGCTACATCAAGCCCGCGGAGATCCCGCTGGCGCCGGAGCGGGCACGGCTGGGCCGCGAGATCCGCGTGGTCGGCAACGATGCCGGCGAGCAGCTCTCCATCCTCTCCGGCACCATCGCCCGCCTGCGCCGGCCCGCTCCCGATTACGGGCGCGGCAACTACAATGATTTCAACACCTTCTACCTGCAGGCCGCTTCCGGCACCTCGGGCGGTTCCTCGGGCTCGCCGGTCATCGATATCGACGGCCGTGCCGTGGCGCTCAATGCGGGCGGCAGCAGCGCCGCCGCCACCAGCTTCTTCCTGCCCCTGGACCGCGTCACCCGCGCGCTGGAGCTGTTGCGCGCCGGCCGGCCGGTCACCCGCGGCTACCTCGCGGCGGTCTTCACCCAGCAGCCCTACGACGAACTGCGCCGGCTCGGGCTGCGCGAGGCGACCGAGGCCCGTTTCCGCCAGCGCTTCCCCAGCCAGACCGGCATGCTGGTGGTCGGCCAGGTGATTCCCGGCGGCAGCGCGGACGGCAAGCTGCAGGTGGGCGACGTGCTGGTGGCGGTGCAGGGCCGGGATGTCGCGGAGTTCGTGCCGCTGGAGGCCATCCTCGACGATGCGGTGGGCCGGCCGGTGGCTGTCACCGTGGAGCGCAGCGGCATACCGCTGGACCTGTCGATCGACGTGCAGGACCTCGATGCCGTATCGCCGGCGGAATACCTGGAGTTCGGCGAAGCGGTGGTCCACCCGCTGTCGCTGCAGCTGGCGCGGCACTACAACCGCCCGGTCTCCGGAATTTACGTCGCCAATCCGGGCTACGTGTTCGGCACCGCGGCCATACCCCGGGCAGCGGTCATCGTCAGCGTGGACGACCGGCCGGTGAACGATCTCGATGAGCTGGAAGCGGTGCTCGCCACGCTGGCGGACCGCCAGCGCGCCGCGGTCCGCTACTATGCCCTCGAGGATCCGACCACCAGCAAGCTGCGCGTGATCCGCATGGACCGGCGCTGGTTTCCCGCGCAGCGCTGCCATCGCGACGACCAGAGCGGCCTGTGGCCCTGCCGCGCACTGGCGGCCGGGCCGGCCGCGAAGCCGCCGGAACCGCGCTCGACGCGCTTCGCCGCGCAGCGTGACCAGCGCCTCGATCGCATGGCCGCCTCGCTGGTCATGGTGAAGTTCGACATGCCCTACACCATCTCGGGCGTGGCCGAGCGCCACTACTACGGCACCGGCCTGGTGGTGGACGCCGCGCGCGGCTTCGTGGTGGTGGACCGCAATACCGTTCCGGAGGCCATGGGTGACGTGCAGATCACCTTCGGCGGCAACCTCGAGGTGCCCGGGCGTGTGGCCTATGTCCACCCGACGCACAACCTCGCCCTGGTGGCTTACGACCCGGCGTTGATCGGCGACACGCCGGTGCGCGCGGCCAGCCTGGCGAAGAGCGCACCCGTGGCTGGTGACGCCATCCAGGTGGTGGGCCTGCGCCCGGACTTCTCGCTGGTGTTCCGCAACACCGAGGTGGCCTCGGTGAATCCCGTGCAGTATCCGCTGTCGCGCACCATGCGCTTCCGCGAGAGCAACCTCGAAACCCTCGACCTGGTCAATGGCCCGGGGGATTTCGATGGCGTCATCCTCGACCGGCGCGGCGATGTCGCCGCGCTGTGGTCGAGCTTCTCCTTCCAGGGCAGCGGCGAGGCGGCGCAGGAGAATCGCGGCATCCCGGTGGACCTGGTGCGCGAGATCGTCGACCTGGCCCGCGAGCAGCGGGAGCTGCGCTCGCTGGAAGTGGAGTGGGCCCAGGTGCCGCTGGCCAATGCCCGTGACCTCGGCCTGACGGAGGAATGGGTGCGGCGCCTGCAGGAGCACGACCCGTTGCGGCCGCAGGTGCTGAGCGTGCTGCGCACCGTGGCGGGCACGCCCGCCGCGCAACTGCTGCAGCCGGGCGACCTGCTGCTCGCCATCGACGACGAGCCGGTGACGCGCTTTCGCGAGGCCGAACGCGCCGCCCAGAAGGAACAGGTGCAGCTGCTGCTGTTGCGCGATGGCCGTGTGCAGGCCCTGCCACTGGCCACCGTCGCGCTCGGTGGCAGCGGCGTGCGCCGCGCCATGATGTGGGCGGGAGCGCTGTTGCAGGCGCCCTACCGCGACATGGCGGCGCAGCGCGCCGTGGAGCCCTACGGCGTCTACGTGGCCTTCTTCGCCTACGGTTCGCCCGCCTCCCGCTTCGAACTGCTGGCCGGCCGGCGCATCACCGCGGTCGATGGCCGGCCGGTGCCGGATACCGACGCCTTCATCGCCGCCGTCCGCGGCAGGCCCGACCGCGCCCCGGTGCGGCTGACCACGGTCAGCTGGAACGGCTTCACCGACGTGCTGACGCTGAAGCTCGACCAGATCTACTGGCCGGCCTACGAGATCGCCTGGCAAGCGCCCGACTGCGGCGCCGGCAGCAACGCCGCCAGTCCCTGCGCCCGCAGCGCCGACTGGCTTGCGCGGCCACTGCAATGAGCCGGCAGCAGGCAGACTGCGGCAGGAGGTGAGGCATCGTGGATCACGCTTTCTGGATGGAGCGCTGGAAGCTGGGCCAGATCGGCTTCCACCGCAGCGACGTGAACGGCATGCTGCTGCGCCACCATGCGGTGCTCGGTGCCGCCTCGCGCGTGCTGGTGCCCCTGTGCGGCAAGAGCCTCGACCTGGACTGGCTGGCGGCGCAGGGACATGAGGTGGTGGGCATCGAGCTGAGCCGGCTGGCGGCCGATGCCTTCTTCGCCGAACACCGCCTGCAGCCCACGGTGGAGGTGTTGCCCGCGGCCACGCGGCTGAAGGCCGGCCGCATCGAGATCCTCTGTGGTGATTTCTTCGCCATCGGTGCGCAGGACCTGGGTCGCGTGGATGCCTGGTACGATCGCGCCGCGCTGATCGCCCTGCCCGCAGCGATGCGTGGGGCCTACGTGGACCATCTGGCGAAACTGCTGGCGCCAGGCGCCCGCGGCCTGCTGGTGACGCTGGACTACACGCCCGCGACAGCCCAGGGACCGCCCTTTGCGGTGGACGAAGCCGAGGTTCGGGCGCGCCACGCGCGCGATTTCACCGTGGCCAGCCTGGAGCGCAACGACGTGCTCGGGCAGGAGCCGCGCTTCCAGGAGCGGGGCATCACCGCGATGCACGAGCAGGCCTACGCGCTGCGGCGCCGACCCTCCGGCGGTGAAGCGACCGGCTAGCGGGCCGGATCGGGCCTGAGCGCGGCGAAGCGCGCCTGCCAGTCGGCAGGCGGCGGGCCGGCGAGGCGATGGACCTCGAAGGTGCGGAACTTCGCCTCGGGGTGGCGCAGGGCCTCGACGCAGACGATGGCGACATCCTCGCGCGGGATGGACAGCACGCGCGTGCCCACCGGCGTGTCCCCCTGCTCGAAGGCGATGTCACTGATGCCACCGGGCTCGTTGAGCAGGCCGCCCGGACGGATCACCGTGTAGGCGAGACCGCTGGCCCGCAGGTAGTCCTCGCCCTTGAGCTTCCAGACCAGCACGTTGCCGAACATGCGATTGAGCGGATGGTCGGCCTGGGTAACGCCGCGCGAGGAGATCAGCACGAACTGCCGGACCCTGGCGGCCCTGGCCGCGTCGACCAGGTTGCGCACGCCCTGGTAGTCGATCATTTCCGGCCGGTCCGGGCCGTCCTTGCCGCGGGCTCCGATGCTGGAGATCACCGCGAAGGCGCCCGCCGTGGCGGTCTTCACGGCCGCCGCATCCTTCACGTCGCCCTGCACGTAGTCGACGTCCGCGCCGAGTTGCTCCCGGGCCTTGTCGGTGTCACGGACCAGCGCCCGCACGCGGTAGCCCTGCTGCTGCAGGTGCCTGACGATCTGCATGCCGGTCTGGCCGGTGGCGCCGGCGACCAGCACGGTCTTCGATGGCTTGCCCATGCCGGTGCAGGCAACAGCCGTGCAGGCGAGGAGCGCCAGCGCCAGGCGGCGCGTCAGCGCGGAGAATGGCTGGAACATCTGCTGGAGACTCCCTCGGTATCAGCTGCGGCGCAAGGATAGCGCATTGCCGCTGCGGTTCGGCAGCCGGCTCAGGCGGCGGGCAGGCGCCAGCCGGCAATGCCGGTGAGCAGCCAGGCAGCCATGAAGGAGCTGCCGCCGAGCGGAGCCACTTCGACCAGCATTTCGGGGGCGCCGAAGGTGGTGGCGTAGATGCTGCCGGGGAACAGCACCAGGCCGGTCATCATCAGCGCCGCGGCCAGCCGCAGCAGCTTCGAGGCCGGCGCCTTCGCCAGCATGAAGCCGATGATGATGAGGCCGATGGAATGGTGGATCTGGAACTGGGTGGCCCAGCCCCAGGATGCCAGCTTCGCCTCCGGTACCTTGCCGGGCAGGCCGTGGAAGCCATAGGCACTGAGCATGGCGGCCAGCATCAGGCTGACGCCCGCGATCAGGAACAGGGTGCGGGAAAGGCGGGGCATGGGGTCTCTCCTCTGGGGCGTGGACCGGCCGGCGCCCAGTATACGGGCGCCGCTGCGTCGCACACCCCGTCCCCAGCCGGCCGGTTCCAGGGCGGTGCTATGCTGCCCGCAGCGGATGGACGGAGATCGACGGAGATCGACGGAATGGAGGGCCGGAGGCGGATTCGGGCCATGCTGGTGTCCATGGGGCTGGTGCTGCTGGCGCCGGCCTGCAGCCTGGTCGAGCCGGAACCGCTGGATCCTCCGGCGGTGACCCTGCGCAGCCTGGAACCCGAGGCGCTGGGCATCAACAGCCAGGTGTTCCGTGCGCGGCTCGGCCTGTTCAATCCCAATACCGTGCCGCTGAAGATCTCGCGGGGTGAGCTGCGGCTGGAGCTGGGCGGCGTGGGGGCGGCCACCGGACGCACCCTGGCCCCGCTGGAGGTTCCACCCGGCGCCGCGGTGGACGCCGACATCCGTGTCACAACCCACCTGCTGCGCGATGGTCCCGCGCTGCTGCGCGCACTGACCGCCGACGCCACCGGTCAGGGCCTGGAGTACTCGCTGGAGGGCGTCGTCTACGTGGAACGGCGCGGCCCGGATCGGCTACCCATCGCCGCCAGCGGCCGCATCGGCCTGCCCGTGCCGCCAGCCGGGCCGGTGCCTCCTGCCGGATTCACGCCACCGGCTCGCGGCGACTCCGGCCAGGCGCTATGATCGCCCAAGGTTTGGACGGTTTCCCCGCAACAGGCTGCGAGCGCGGCCATGGACGACAGCATGAGCAATCCCCCCCTGCGTGAGCGCGTCGCCCGCGAGCGTCGGCGGCTGAAGTCGGTACGCCAGGCACTGTCGGCAGCCCTGGAGAACGGCGCGCGGGGCAATCCGGCCTACCTGCCTTTCTATATCGCCGAGGGGGACTACATCGAAGCCGCCATGCACCGCCTGCATATCCAGGACGTGCGCATGGGGGAAATGATCCGTTCCCGCCTGGGAACCCCGCTGGATGCCGATGCCCAGCGGGCGCTCGACGACCTCGACACGCGCCTCGGTGAAAACCAGCGTCATCTCCGCGCGCTGATCGTGGCCCGCGATGCGCTGCGGGCACAGGGCGCCGCCGCGGTCGGGGAATTCGAGCGGGTTGCCCGCGCCTATACCGCCTACATCACCGCCAACATGGGACACCATGGCGCCATCACCGAGCTGGCGCAGAAGCTCTTCTCCATTGACGACTGGACCTACATGGCCGGCGTGACCGAGGCGGAGATGAGCCTGGAGCAGGAACTCTACGACCAGGTGTTCGCCGCGCTGCCGGCGGGCGTGACGGCCCCCACCGAGGCCTAGTCCGGGCCGGGCGGCCCGGTAGCCATCAGACGGCTTCTGCGCGGGCGATGTGCCCGGCGTGCTCTGCGTTGCTGCCGTAGCGTCGCACCCAGTTGCCGAATGCCTCGGCAGGCATCGGCCGGCTGATGTGGAATCCCTGGGCGCGCTCGCAGCCATGGGCCGCCAGCCATTGCAGGGCGGCCGGTGATTCCACGCCCTCGGCGACCACCTCGAGGCCGAGGCTGTGGGCCAGGTCCAGGGTCGAGCGGACGATGGCGGCGTCGTCCCGGTCCTGCGGCAGCTCCATGACGAAGGTGCGGTCGATCTTCAGCTCGTCCACCGGCAGGCGCTTGAGCTGCGCCAGCGAGGAGTACTTGGTGCCGAAGTCATCGATGGAGACGCGCACGCCGAGGTCGCGCAGGCATTCGAGCACCAGGGTGGCGCGCGCAAAGTCCCGCACCAGCGCTTCTTCGGTGATCTCCACGGTGAGGTAGCGCGGCGCGAGGTCGTGGTCGCGAAGCAGCTGCAGGATGAACACCGGCAGGTGCTGGTCGAGCAGGTCGCGGCCCGAGAGATTCACCGAGACCGAGATGTCGAGCCCGTCCTCCACCCACAGGCGGCACTCGCGCACCGCCGCGGTCAGCGCCCAGTGGGTGACCAGGGAGATGTTGCCGAACTGCTCGGCAATGCCGATGAACTCGCCCGGCGGCAGCCAGCCGAAGCTCGGGTGGTCCCAGCGCACCAGCGCCTCGGCGCCGCAGACGCGTCCATCGGCCAGCGACACCTTCGGCTGCAGGTACAGCTTCAGTTCATCGTGGCGCACGGCGCGGCGCAGGTCGCCGAGGATGGCCAGCTGGCGGACGCGGCGTTCCTCGCGCCCGTCCTGGTAGACATGGACGGGTTCGTGGGCGTTGCGGGCGTCGTTCCTCGCCACGCTCGCCCGCAGCAGCAGCTGATTGGCGTCGCGGCCATGCTCGGGATAGAGCGCGATACCCACCACGGCGTCGAGACTGATGTTGACGTCGCGCACCGAGAGCCCCACGCCCAGCAGGCGCAGCAGGTCCTCGGCCAGCTCCCGCGCCGCGTCGAGGCCGAGGCCGTCGAGGATGATCAGGAACTCGTCACCTTCCAGCCGCGCCACCGTATGCCGGGCGTCGGCACTGGCCCGCAGCCGCTCGGCAGCCTGCGACAGCAGCGCATCGCCGATCTCGTGGCCGAGGGCCGCGGCGATGTCGGCGAAGCTGCCGAGCTCGACGACCAGCAGGCTTACCGGTGTCGAGGCGGCCTGTGCCCTGGTGACGGCCTCCTCCAGCCGCTCCAGCGCGAACAGGCGGTTGGGCAGGCCGGTGAGGGCGTCGTACTGCGCCTGGTAGGTGATGCGCGCCTCGCGTTCGGCGATGCCGCCCTGCATGGTGTTGAAGGCGCCGGCCAGCATGCCGAGTTCATCCCTGGCGGCCACCTCCACCGGACGGCTGTAGTCGCCGCCGCGGATGCGTGCGGCCGCCGCAGCCAGGTTCCGCACCGGGTGGGTGATGGCGCGGGTGACGATCGCTCCCCCGGCCAGCGCCACCAGCAGCGCGAACAGGCCGACGCCCAGGGCGGACCAGCGCAACAGCCGGTAAGGGGCCATCGCCTGTTCCACCGACTGGAACAGCAGCACCTGGGCATCGGGGTATCCGGGCACCAGCACCTTGTGGGCCACGATGTAGTCGGTGCCGCGGATGCGGGCCTCGAGCGTCGCGCCGGTGGTGTCATCGATATCCGCGAGTCGCCCGCCGATCCCGGCCAGGTCGATGTCCTGCAGCGAGGAGCCGACCACCCGCAGGCTGTCCCCGGATCCGGTGACGAAGGCGATGTCCTGGCCGCCGAAGGCGGCGATGCGTCGCGCTCTCGTGTCGTTCAGCGCCACGCCCGTCACCAGCCAGCCGACGGCCTGTCCGCCGGGTTCGTGGAGGGCGACCGTCGTCACATGGTAGGCAGCATTTCCGGTCTCCAGCACGCCACGCGCGGCCTCCTGGCCGGCCGCGATGCGCAGCAGACCGGGCAGCACATCCGGCAGGGACTGCGCACTCCCGGTGCCGGCCAGTACCCGGCCGCCCGCGTCGAGTACGACCGCCAGATCGGTGTCGGACTGAGCCATGGAGCGCGCCAGCGCACGCGCCAGGGCAGGGCGATCGGCCGCGGCACTGGCCCGCATGAACTGCGGATCCCCGGCGAGGATGGCCATGGCTTCCCGCAGGCGCTCCGAATGCAGCTTCATGGCGCGATCGAGGACGTCGCCCGAGGTCGCGAGATCGGTGCGGATGCGCTGTTCGACTTCGTGGCTGGCGGTGAACAGCAGCGCGCCGATGGTCCCCGCCTGGGTCAGGACCACGAGCAGCGCGGCGAGCGCGAGGATCTTGAGGCGTAGGCTCCGCATCAGGGAGAGTCGGGCACCGGATGAAGTTATGCCTGTAAGATGCTATCGGGGCAGCCGGCCGGATTATGTGTAATCCGTCACGGCTCCTTCGGCATGGCAGCGCAGGCAGGGGAGAAAGCGTGACCAAGGTCTCGACCATGAAGCCGTTCGCGCCGGGGGACATCTTCCTGGGATGCACCTACCTGAACGACCCCCAGGATGACCATGCCGGCGAAGGGCGCATCCTGCAGTTCGATCGCGACCTGGTACCCAGGGGGACCCTGTACACCGAAGGCACGACGCACCTGGTGATCAACCTCGGCTTTGGCCCCGACGGCACGCTGTGGGCCTTCGATCCGTTCGCGCGCTGCGTGGTACGCGTGGGGCGCGACGGGCGGCAGCTGCCCGCCTTCGATACCGGCGGTCGTGCCTGGGGCAATGTGGCGTTCGGCCCCGATGGCAGCATCTACCTCGGCGAGTACCTCAAGGGCAACCGTCCCTACAAGGGTGGCGACATGCGGCTGCTGCCCGGCACCGGCGTGGTGGGCCATGGCCGCATCCAGAAGCGTGGCGCGGATCTGTCGGTGATCGCGGAATTCGACAACGAGACCGCCGTGTCGCCCACCGGCTTCCACGGCGTCACCCACACGGCCATGCATCCGGGCGGGCGCATCCTCAGCTACATCACCGACCTCGGCATGCGCGTGATGCGCTTCGACGTGGTCGCCGGCCGCCAGCTGCCGGACCTGGTGGCTTATCCCGGCGGCGCCGAGTACGCCCGCAAGTGGACCACCGGCGTCGCCTACCTGGGCGACGGCACGCTGCTGCTCCTGCGCGGCAGCTTCATCGATTTCGTCGACGAGGCCGGCAGGACCCTGCGCAGCATCCAGCTGGACGAGTATGGCTACGCCATGATCCGCGTTTGCCGGGACGAACGCTTTGCGCTGGTGGCGAACATCTTCACCGGCGTCATGTCGCGTGTGGACCTGCAGGAAGGCCGCATCCGCGGCCAGATCGACACCGGTTTCGCCAAGCCCTTCCGCAGCCTCGCCGGGGTCGCCGAGTTCCCCGGCTGAGGCCGCGCGGACCGGGGGGAGGCGCCATGCACCAGCGGCTGCGATTCCAGATTGCCGCGCAGCCCGATGAAGTCACCTGCGGGCCGACCTGCCTGCACGGCATCTACCGCTACCTCGGCGACGACATCGGCCTCGAGGACGTCATCGGCGGCGTCGACATGCTCGGCAGCGGCGGTGGCACGCTGGACGTCTTCCTGGCCAACCATGCCCTGGCACGCGGTTACCGCGTCACGCTGTACACCTACAACCTGCGGCTGTTCGATCCCACCTGGGCCCTGCTGCCGGTCGGCGACCTGATGGCCAGGCTGCAGGCCCAGGCAGCCGCCAAGGATGACGCCAAGCTGAAGCTCGCCAGCAGCGGCTATATTCGCTTCCTCGAACTCGGCGGCAAGCTGCGTTTCGAGGACCTGCGTCCCGCGCTGCTGCGACGCTTCCTCGGCCGTGGCGTGCCGGTGATGACCGGGCTCTCGGCCACCTACCTCTACCAGGCCCGGCGCGAGATTCCGGAGACTTGCGTGGCCGACGACGTGCGTGGCCAGCCCGCCGGGCATTTCGTCGTGCTGTCGGGTTATGATCGCGCCACCCGGCTGGTCGATGTCGCCGATCCCTACGAATGGAATCCCATCAGCGGCCAGCGCTACTACTCGGTAGACCTCCATCGGCTCATCAACGCCGTGCTCCTCGGCAGCCTGACCTATGACGCCAACCTGCTCGTGATCGAGGTGCCGAGGCGCCGTCGATGGCTACGCTGATCGTGGTGGACGAGCCGCGGGACTGGCCCCTGCAGATCCCGTCGGCCGAGGTGGTGGCGGCGCGCAGCTACCTGACCGAGGCGCGTTTCAGCGCCCTGCGGCGCCCGCGCGTGTACAACCTCTGCGAGTCCTACGCCTACCAGGCGAGCGGCTACTACGTCTCGCTGCTGGCGGCTGCCCGCGGCCACCGCCCGCTGCCCGACGTGCTGACCATGCAGGACATCAAGTCCCCGGCGCTGATCCGGCCCACCGAGGAACTCGAGGAGCTGATGCAGCGCTCGCTCCAGGACATGGCCGAGGAGCGCTTCGAGCTCAGCGTCTACTTCGGCCACCATCCGGAGTCGAGGTTCCAGCGCCTCGCCCAGGCGCTGTTCAACCTGTTCCCGGTGCCGCTGCTCAAGGCGAGCTTCCTCAGGCGCCCGAAATGGCGCCTGCAGGGCCTGCGGCCGATTCCGGTGGGCGACATCCCGGCCGGGCAGCGCGAGTTCCTCCGCGGCGCCATCGAGCAGCACTTCGCGCGGCGCATGCCGGCGCCGAAGGCGCCGGCGGTGCGCCATGAGCTGGCCATCCTCGTCAACCCTGCCGACCGGTCGCCACCCTCGGATCCGCCGGCGCTGCGGCGCTTCGAGCGCGCCGCCGAAGCCCACGGCTTCGAGGTCGAGATCATCGGCCCCGACGACTTCGGCCGGCTCGCCGAGTTCGATGCGCTGTTCATCCGCGAGACCACCCAGGTCAACCACCACACCTACCGCTTCGCCAGCCGGGCACGTGCCGAGGGGCTCATCGTCATCGATGACCCGGACTCCATCGTGCGCTGCGCCAACAAGGTGTACCTGGCCGAGCTCATGACCCGCCTCGGCATCCCGACGCCGCGGACCGTCATTGCCCATCGCAACAACGTCGAGCGCGTGGCCAGCGAACTCGGCCTGCCCTGCGTGCTCAAGCAGCCGGACAGCAGCTTCTCCCAGGGCGTGGTGAAGGTGCAGGATGCGGGCGAACTGCGCGCAGCGCTGCGCCAGCTGCTCGAGCGCAGCGATCTGGTGGTGGCCCAGGAGTTCGTGCCCACCTCCTTCGACTGGCGCGTTGGCGTGCTCGATCGCCGGCCACTCTACGTCTGCCGCTATTTCATGGCGCGCAACCACTGGCAGATCTACAAGCAGCAGGCCGGCGGCAAGCTGACCGGCGGGCGCTGGGAAACGCTGCGGGTGGAGGAGGCGCCGGCCGGGGTGGTGGAGCTCGGCCTGCGCGCGGCCAATGCCATCGGCGACGGCTTCTATGGCGTCGACATCAAGGAGATCGGCGGGCGCCATGTGGTGATGGAGGTCAACGACAACCCCAGCGTCGAGCGCGGCGTCGAGGACCAGGCACTCGGCGATGCGCTGTACGAGCGGGTGATGCAGGTGTTCCGCGCGCGGCTCGAGGCGGCCCGCGGCGGCAACGGCCGCTGAGTCCGGCCATGCTGCGGCTGTTCCAGGGTTTCGGCATCGAGCTCGAGTACATGCTCGTCGCCGCCGACAGCCTCGACGTCGCGCCGCGGGCGGACTGGCTGCTGGCGGAGGCCGCCGGCGACATCACCGGCGAGTACTGCCATGGCGACATGGCCTGGAACAACGAGCTGGCGCTGCACGTCATCGAATTCAAGCTGAACGGCCCGGCACCGGGCCTTGGCGGCCTGGCCGCGCGCTTCCATGGCGAGATCGCCAGGGCCAACGCGCTGCTGGCGGGCCGCGGCCTGGCGCTGATGCCCTCGGCCATGCACCCGTGGATGGATCCGTCGCGGGAACTGCGGCTCTGGCCCCACGACAACCGCGAGGTCTACGACTGCTTCGACCGCATCTTCTCCTGCAAGGGGCACGGCTGGGCCAACCTGCAGAGCATGCACATCAACCTGCCCTTCGCCGACGACCGGGAGTTCGCCGCCCTGCACGCGGCGGTGCGTTTCCTCCTGCCGCTGATGCCGGGTCTTGCGGCCAGCTCGCCGGTGATGGATGCGCGGCTCACCGGCATCGCCGACAACCGGCTCGATGTCTACCGCGGCAACTGCCGGCGCATCCCCTCGGTGACCGGCGAGGTGGTGCCCGAGCCGGTGTATGGCATCGCCGAGTACCAGCGGCGCATCCTCGGGCGCATCTACGCCGACCTGGCGCCGCTTGACCCGCAGGGCCTGCTGGCCGAGGAGTGGGTCAATGCGCGGGGCGCGATCCCGCGCTTCGGGCGCATGGCGCTGGAGATCCGCGTGCTCGACGTGCAGGAATGCCCGCGCATGGACCTCGCCTTCGCGCAGCTCATCGTCGCGGTGCTGCGCTCGCTCTGCGAGGAACGGCACTGCGACCTGCGGTCGCTGCAGGACCGGGACACCGCCGGGCTGGCACGCTACCTGGCCGCGACCATCGTCGATGCCGAGGCCACCGAGATCCACGACAGCGGCTATCTCGCCGCGCTGGGCTACCGCGGCAGCAGTATCCGCGTCGGCCAGCTCTGGGGTGTCCTCGCCGAGCGCGCGGCGCAGGCGGGGGCGCTGGACCGCGATGCTGAGCGAGCGCTGGAACACTATCTGCGCCATGGCACGCTCGCCACGCGCATCGTCGCGGCGCTGCCGCGCGAGCCGGGCCGCAGTGACCTGGAGCGCGTGTACCGCCAGCTCTGCCAGTGCCTGGCGATGGACGAGCCCTATGCCGCGCCGTCGCGCCGCTGAGCCGGCGCCGCGCACGGCGCTGCGGCTGCTGTTGAGCTGCGAGCACGGCGGCAACCGCGTGCCGGTGCCGTACCGTCGGCTCTTTGCAGGCCGGCAGCGGCTGCTCGCCTCGCACCGCGGCCTGGACATCGGCGCGCTGGCGGCGGCACGCGCATTGCAGCGGCGGCTCGACGCGCCGCTGGTCGCGGCGACCGTGACCCGGCTGCTGGTCGACCTCAACCGCTCCATCGGCCATCCGGCGCTGTTCTCCGGGCCATCCCGGCGCCTGGCCGCGGAGGAGCGCGAGCGGGTGCTCGCACGCCACTATCATCCGTATCGCCGGCTGCTGCGCGCCTGGGTCGCCAGCCACCTCGACCGCGGCGAGCAGGTGCTGCACCTGTCGGTGCACTCCTTCACGCCGGTCCTCGATGGCCAGCGGCGCAATGCCGACGTGGGCCTGCTCTATGACCCGGCGCGTGCGGAGGAGGCGGCGTTCTGCCGTGAGTGGCAGTCGCGGATGGCGGTGTGCGCCCCCGACTGGAAGCTGCGGCGCAACTACCCGTACCGGGGTACCGCCGACGGCCTGGTGGTGGCGCTGCGCCGCCATTTCGCCGCGCAGCCCTACCTCGGCATCGAGCTGGAACTCAACCAGGCTCGTTTGAAGGCCCCTGCGGTGGCGGCCGCGCTGCTGGCGGACCTGGCCGCGACCCTGCCGTCCTGAGCGCATGGGCTTGCTATAGTCCGCCATCGGGCGGTGGCGGGCGCCAGCGCCGGTCGGGCATCGCGGGGGAGCAGACCATGATCAGGAATCACAAGGCATTTCCATCGCTGGCCCTGGTGCTGGCCGGCCTCGTCATGGCGGGTCCCGTGCGGGCGGCGGGAGACGTCAACTTCCAGCCCGATCCGCTCGAGCCGGGTCGCCATCCGATGATCCCCCACGACCACGGCCCGGAGGCCACCGCCGAGTTGCGTGCCAACATCCCGGTGTTCGCGACCATGCCCGACAACGTGCTGCACATGATCATGAACAGCATGCGGGCCGACTACGCCTGGTACATCAGCCCGGCACAGGTCCGGGGCAAGGTGGGCCTGCTGGTGCTCAACCACGGGGTCAGCGAGCCTTCGGACCAGACCTTCCGCTCGCGGCTGGAACCGCTGGCGGCGCGGCAGCCGACGGCGATTGCCTTCGGCATGGCCATGACGACCAGCCAGGCGCTGCAGCAGGCCGCCGATGAACTCAACGCCGCGGGCGTGGAGACCATCGTCGCGGTGGACTACGGCACCAGCGATTACCGCTCGTTGCGCCGGCAGTGGCAGTACATCCTCGGCCTGCGCGGGCAGGCGGCGTATGCGAAGGTGCCGCAGGTGACCAGCAAGGCGCCGATGCTCATGACCGGCTCGGTCAATGACAGCCCGCTGGTCGGGCAGATCCTGCTGGACCATGCCCGCGAGCTGAGCCGGGACGAAGCGAAGGAGGCGGTGGTGATCATCGCCCACGGACCGGAGGACAATGCCGACAACGAGCGCGACCTGGTCGAGCTGCGCAAGCTCGCCGCCTGGCTGAAGCAGCAGAGCCGGTTCGCCAGCGTCGAGGCCCTCAACATCCAGGACGATGCGCCGCCGCCGGTGCGCGCCGCCAACGCCAGGGCCTTCCGGGCGAAGGTGAGCGAGGCGCGCGTGCGGGGCGAGGACGTGATCGTGGTGCCCTACGTGATCAATGTCGCAGGCGTGCAGCCGAAGCTGCAGAAGGACCTGGCGGGGCTCGACTTCCGCTTCCAGGAGAAGGGCATCTCCGAGCACCCGAACTTCCTCAGGTGGATCGACCAGGCGGTGGCGGATACCCTGGCCCGGCCGGCTCCGCACTGAGCGCGGCTGGCGGGCTCAGGCAGGCGGCGGCTGCCGTCGCCGGCGGATGAGTTCGCTGAGCACGGGCCACAGCGGCAGCAGCACGCCCAGGAGTATCAGGCTCCAGTGGGTGACGAGGCCGAGCAGTATCAGGAAGATGCTGGCGGCGATGGCGACTGACCAGCTGCCCATGCGGCGAGTCTAGGCGGCGACGGCCCGGGGCGCCAGCGGCCGCATGGCCGCGGTCAGGCCGTGGCGGCCGCGGCGGGTGGCGCGTCGGGCGCGCCGAACTGCAGTTCGGCCAGCCGCGCATACAGCGGCGCGCGTGCCACCAGCTCATCGTGCGTGCCGATGTCGACGATGCGCCCGCGATCCATCACCACGATCCTGTCCGCCTTGAGCACGGTGGCAAGGCGATGGGCGATGATGATGGTGGTGCGGTTCTCCATCAGCTGGTCGAGCGCCTGCTGGACCAGCCGCTCGTTCTCCGAGTCGAGCGCGCTGGTGGCCTCGTCGAGCAACAGGATCGGCGGGTTCTTGAGGATCGCCCGGGCGATGGCCAGCCGCTGGCGCTGGCCGCCGGAGAGCCGCATGCCGCGTTCCCCGAGGAAGGTGTCGAAGCCCTGGGGCAGCTCGCGGAGGAAACCGGCGGCGACCGCCGAGCGCGCTGCCGCCTCCACCTCGGCATCGGTTGCCGAGGCACGTCCGAAGCGGATGTTCTCGCGGGCGGTGTCGCCGAAGATCATGGTCTCCTGGGGCACCAGGCCGATACGCGCACGCAGCTCGGCCGGATCCGCGCTGGCGATGTCCACGCCATCGACGACGATGCGTCCCGCCTGCGGGTCGTAGAAACGCAGCAGCAGCTGGAAGGTGGTGCTCTTGCCGGCCCCTGAGGGGCCGACGAAGGCCACGCGCTCGCCGGGCCGGATCTCCAGGCTGAAGCCGTCGAGCGCCCTCTGCTCCCGGCGCGAGGGGTAGCTGAAGCCCACGCCCTCGAAGCGGATGTGGCCGCGTCCCGGCGCCGGCATGGCGACCGGCTGCGGGGCCAGGTGTACCGCCGGCCTGGCGTCGAGGAGCTCCACCATGCGCTCCGTGGCGCCGGAAGCGCGCTGCACCTCGCCCCACATTTCCGTGAGGGTACCTGCCGACGTGGCGGTGAACATGGCGTAGAGCAGGAACTGCGCCAGCTCGCCGTAGCTCATGCCGCCGGCGAGCACGGTGCGCGCGCCGACCCAGACGACGAAGGTGATGCCGCCGAACACCGCGACGAAGGTGACGAAGGTCATCACTGCCCGTACCCGGGTGCGGTCGATGGCCGTCGCGAAGCTCGATTCGACCGCTGCATGGAAGCGGCGTGTGAGCATCGGTTCGGCGGTGAAGGCCTGCACGATCTGCACGGCATTCAGCGACTCGCTGGCGAGCGCGCTGGTGTCGGCAATGCGGTCCTGGGAGGCGCGGGACAGGGCGCGCACCCTGCGGCCGATGAGGATCACCGGCGCCATGACCGCGGGGATGAACAGCACGATCACGCCCATCAGCCGGATGTTGGTGATGGCCAGCATCACCAGCGCGCCGGGCAGCTGTACCAGCGAACGCAGCACCATGGAGAAGTTCACGCCGGCGATGGACTGGATCAGGGTGGTGTCCGCGGTGAGCCGCGACAGCACTTCGCCGGTGCGCGTCACCTCGAAGAAGGCCGGGTCGAGGCGGATCACGTGGGCGTAGATCCGGTCGCGGATGTCGGCGACCACCCGCTCGCCGATCCAGGCGAGCAGGTAGTAGCGCAGCGAGGCGAATGCGCAGAACAGCACCACCAGCGCCGCAAACCCCGTGAAATAGAGGTTGATGCGCTCGCCGCCGCCCGCGGAGAAGCCGTGGTCGATGACGTACTTGCCCGCCACCGGCAGCGCCAGCATCAGGCCGGAGGCGCTGAGCAGGGCGATGACGGCGAGCACCAGCGTGCCGCGGTAGGGCCGCAGGTACGGCAGCAGCGCCAGCAGCGGCCGCAGCGAGCGGCCCCTGGGGCGGTTGCGCGCTTCCTCCTCGGGGCCTGGCATGCGATCAGGCCGGGCCTGGAGCCGGCTGCCCGGGCCTCAGGCCGCGTGGCCGATGCCGAAGCTGCCCGACAGGTAGCGGCGGATGTCGGCTTCGCGGGCGATGAAGCGGTGGCCCTGGGCCTCCTGCACCTCGATGCCGGCATCGAGCACGCGGCGGCCGTCGGCCAGCACCAGCACCGGGCAGCCCTGGTTGGCTTCGCCCAGCAGGGCGACGATGGCGGTGCGCGGCCGGGCGAAGTCCACGTAGTGCACGTCGATCTTGTGGCGCAGCTTCGGATAGTAGGAAAGCAGGCCCTCCACCAGCGCGCAATCGGGGCAATAGAAGGGCCCCTTGCCATCGTTGTGGAAGTCGGGCTTCAGCAGGAACAGCGTGTCCTTGGTCATGCGGTCTTCCTCCTGTCTCAGGCCGGCAGGCGCGAGGCGCGCTTGCGGTCGCTCTCCGTGAGCAGTTTCTTGCGCAGACGGATGCTGCCGGGGGTGACTTCCACCAGCTCGTCGTCGTCGATGAACTCCAGCGCCTGCTCCAGCGAGAAGCGGATCGGCGGCGTCAGCAGGATGTTCTCGTCGGACCCGGCGGCGCGGATGTTGGTCAGCTGCTTGCCCTTGGTGGGATTCACCACCAGGTCATTGCCGCGGCTGTGGATGCCGACGAGCATGCCCTCGTATACGGGTTCGCCGTGGCCGATGAACAGGCGGCCGCGCTCCTGCAGGTTGAACAGCGAGTAGGCGAGCGCCTTGCCCGCCACGTTGGACACCAGCACGCCGTTGATGCGCTGGCCGATGGCGACCGGCACGCGCGGCGCGTAGCGGTCGAAGACATGGTAGATCAGCCCGGTGCCCGCGGTGGCCGTCAGGTACTCGGTGCGGAAGCCGATGAGTCCGCGCGCCGGGATGCGGTAGTCCAGCCGCAGCCGGCCGCGGCCGTCGGGCTGGGAGGCGAGCAGCTCCCCCTTGCGTTCGGCGATGCGGCTCATCACCGCGCCCTGGTGCTCCTCGGCGAAATCCACGGTGAGCTGTTCCCAGGGCTCGCAGCGCACCCCGTCGACGACGTGCTCGATGACCTCGGGCCGCGATACCGCCAGCTCGTAGCCTTCGCGGCGCATGTTCTCGATGAGCACCGAGAGGTGCAGCTCGCCGCGGCCGGAGACCTTGAACTTGTCGGCGTCCTCCGTTTCCTCCACCCGCAGCGCCACGTTGTGCAGCAGCTCCTGGTCGAGGCGCGCGCGGATCTGGCGGCTGGTGAGGTACTTGCCCTCGCGGCCGGCGAACGGCGACTTGTTCACCTGGAAGGTCATGCTGATGGTGGGTTCGTCCACCTGCAGCGGCGGCAGGCCCTCCGGCACGTTGCGGTCGCAGATGGTATCGGAGATGCGCAGCTCCTCCACGCCGCTGAAGGCGACGATGTCGCCCGCGGCGGCGGCCTGCACCGGCGTGCGCTTCAGGCCCATGAAGCCGTAGAGCTCGCCGAGGCGCGCCTGGCGCGTGCTGCCGTCGGCTGCCACCACGCTGATGGCGGTGTTGGGCGTGATGGTGCCGCGGGTCACGCGGCCGACGCCCAGCACGCCGACGTAGGAGTCGTAGCCGAGACTGGAGACCTGCAGCTGCAGCGGCCCGTCCACATCCACCGCCGGCGGCGGCACATGCTCGACGATGGCCTCGAACAGCGCCGTCATGTCCCCGGTCCGCACATCGGCCCTGCGGCCGGCGTAGCCGTTGAGCGCCGAGGCGTAGATCACCGGGAAATCCAGCTGCTGGTCCGTGGCGCCGAGGCGGTCGAACAGGTCGAAGGTCTGGTCCAGAACCCAGTCGGGCCGGGCGCCGTCGCGGTCCACCTTGTTGATGACGACGATGGGCGTGAAGCCGCGGGCGAAGGCCTTCTGGGTGACGAAACGGGTCTGCGGCATGGGCCCGTCGACGGCATCCACCAGCAGCAGCACGCTGTCCACCATGGACAGCACGCGCTCGACCTCGCCGCCGAAATCGGCGTGGCCCGGGGTGTCGACGATGTTGATGCGCCAGTCGCGCCAGCGGATGGCGGTGTTCTTGGCGAGGATGGTGATGCCGCGCTCGCGCTCCAGGTCATTGGAGTCCATGGCGCGCTCGGGCAGCACGAAGCGCTCGTCCAGCGTGCTCGACTGCTTGAGCAGCTGGTCCACGAGGGTGGTCTTGCCATGATCGACATGGGCGATGATGGCGATGTTGCGCAGGCGGCTGGCAGCAGACATGTCACGGGTGCCGGGGCGGAGGAAGCGCGGCATTATAAGGGCCGCCTGCGGCCACCGCCCGGGAAATCCGCGGCCCCGGCCGCCGGGCGGGTCGGCCCGCTGGCTATAATGCCGCCACCATGAGCCACGACCTGGTCTGCTGGCACTGCGGGGCCTCGCTGGCGGCGCTGTCGCTGCCGCTGCGCCGCCTCGAGGAATGTCCGGCCTGCCACGCCCAGCTGCACGTCTGCCGCATGTGCCGTTCCTGGGACCCGCGTATCCAGCGCAAGTGCCGCGAGGAGGACGCCGAAGAGGTACGAAACAAGGAACAGGCGAATTTCTGCGACTATTTCCGGCCGCGCCCGGGCGCCTGGGATGCCGCCGGTTCAGCCGCCGAGGCGGCTGCCCGCGACCAGCTTGCCGCGTTGTTCGGCCGGCCCGGGGGAGGGAAGCCCGGGTGAATCCACTGGAGGGCTCCATGAAGCGCATCATTGCCACCCTGACGCTGGTCGTGCTGGTGTTGCAGGGCACGGCCTGCGGCCTGCTGATCTACCCGGAACGCAAGGGCCAGAAGTCGGGACAGATCGATCCGGGCGTGGCCATCCTCGACGCCGCCGGACTGATCGTTTTCCTCGTGCCCGGGCTGGTCGCTTTCGGCGTGGATTTCGTGACCGGCTGCATCTACCTGCCCGGCGGGGCGAAGCGTGCGGACGGGGCCGCGCCGGCCACCATCGTGCTGCGCCCGGATGAGTTCGATGCCGCCGGTATCAGCCGGGCGGTCAGCGTGGCGACAGGCCAGGCCGTGGATCTCGCGGACCCCCGGGTGGAAGCGATCGCCGTCGCCGACCCCGCGGCCCTGCAGCGGACGCTGGCGGCCATCTACTGACGGCACGACGCTTCCCGGCCCGGCACGGGTCGAGCGCTCTTTACTAAACAAGGACTTGGCCTGGTTTCGATTGCCGGGGCCGTCGCCCGGTGCTAGGCTACGCGCTTCCTTCCGGTGGCCGCCCTCCAGGCAGTCCGTCACCCAGGCACCGCAGCCAGGCCTGCCGGCCGGCGTACCGAGGCATTGTCCATGGCCAGTGAACGAGCAAAAAAGAACAACACCAAGGCCGTCGAGAAGCAGGATGGCAAGGCCACCGCGCAGCCCGAGCCATTCAGGCTGGTATCCATCGAGCGGACCGAGCCGCCTGCCGGTGCGGCCGGCAAGAACTGGCATCGCTACACCATCCGCCAGGGCGCCAACGCCATCAACGGCTACCTGCAGGGCACCTCCACGGCGGTCAAGCACGCTGCCGAGCAGATCGTCAACCAGCTCAACGAGCGCCGCGCCGGCCGCTGGGGCTACCGCACGACGCGTGCCGCGGCGCCGGCCCAGGGCTGATTGCGCGAACTGCGTCCCGCGCCGCGCTCGGCGCGTCATCGCTGTGAGTGCGATCACAGCCGGCGCTTGCTGACCCCACTATCTTCTGTTCCGGGTTCCGGGGCTGCGCCCCGGGCCTGCGCGGCGGCAGGGAGGCTGCCGCGCCCCCTCTTCAGCCACCGCCCCCGG
>JAANMW010000596.1_pt1 | contig 42363 bp, 29 predicted proteins | sample 7279671 | NCBI WGS metagenome assembly JAANMW01 (sample SAMN14094541, study PRJNA606508) | bioreactor metagenome | isolation source: A lab-scale SPAN reactor treating ammonium-rich wastewater day 247 | place: Ireland: Galway | collected 2017-09-19 | reverse complement strand
CCCGATGCGACCGATATGACGAAGCCGGACGGGCGGTCGCTCAGCATCGCTTTCGGGTTCGAGCGGATCGGGCTGATTGCGATGCGCGCGCCCATCCTGTCCTGCATCATTCTGCTGGCCATGGTCGTCGGCGCTGTGTTCGGGATCCAGCGCATCACGATCGATGACTCGCTCAGCCAGTTGTTCCGCTCCGATACCAAAGAGTATCGCCAGTACGAGGAAGTCACCAGGCGCTTTCCGTCGACTGAGTTCGATGTGCTGGTCGTGGTCGAGGGCAAGACGCTGCTCGAACGCGATAACCTCGAAAAGTTGCGGGATCTGGTCACCGATCTGCAACTGGTGGACGGCGTGCGTGGCCTGATCTCGTTATTCTCGGCGCGTCAGGCGCCCGAGCCTGGCAAGCTGCCTGCGGCGCTCTTTCCATCCGAACTGCCGCAAGGCGCTGAATACGACCAGTTCATCGAGACCGTGAAGTCCAACGAGATCATTCGCGGCAAGCTGCTGTCGGAGGACGGCACGCTGGCGCTGGTCGTGCTGTCGCTGGAGCCGTCGATCGTCAGAGACAGCAAGCTTAAAGCGACCGTCGGCCAGATCCGCCAGGTCATGAACGACGATCTTGCGGACACCGGACTTACCAAAGAGTTGTCCGGCGTGCCGGTGATGCAGCTCGAAATCCGCAACGCGGTGGAGCGTGACGGGATCATCTACAACGTCGCCGGCATTCTGGCGGGCTGCCTGATCGCGATCGTGTTCTTCCGCAAGGTCTCCTTCATGGTCATTGCGGCCTTTCCGCCGCTGCTTGCCATCCTGCTGTCGTTGGGCGTGCTGGGCTGGGCGAATTTCAGCCTCAACATGTTTCTCAATGTGATGACCCCGCTCATCATGGTCATCAGTTTTTCCGATTCGATGCAGCTGACGTTCGCGGCGCGCGACCGCCTGATCGCCGGCGAGGACAAGTATTCCGCCTTCCGCAATGCCGTCGTCGTCGTCGGGCCCGCTTGCGTCCTGACCCATGCCACCGCCGGAATTTCCTTCATCGCGCTGCAATTCTCGAACTCGGACCTGATTCGCAGCTTCGGCGAGGCCGGCCTGCTGGCGACGATCATCGCGCTGCTCGCGGTGTTGCTGCTGGTGCCGGCGTTCGGCGTTCTGCTGGTTCGCGACGAACGGCGTTTCGCGGAGAAGTTCAAGACGGCGGACTGGGGCGTGCAGGCACTGCGCCGCTTCTGCGCCTGGATCGCGGAGCGGATGGTGGGGCATCCCGGCTTCTTCAGCGTGCTGGCGCTGCTGGTGGTCGGTGGACTGGCCGTGGTCTACGCCAGCCTGGAGCCGCGTTACCGGCTCGCCGATCAGGTTCCGGACAAGGAGCAGGCGGTGGCGGCGAGCAGTCGCCTTGATGCCAAGCTCACCGGGGCCAATCCGATTGACATCCTGATCGAATTCCCCGCCGGCGAGACTCTGTATTCGCCGCAGACGCTGGCCACCATCGCCGCGGTCCACAAGCTGGTGGAGGAGCAGGCCGGCGTCGGCAATGTCTGGTCGATCGAAACATTGCGGCGGTGGCTCGCCGAAAAGGCCGGCAGCCACGATGTCGCGACCCTCAAGGAATATGTCAGCGTCATTCCCGAGCATCTGGTGCGCCGCTTCATCTCCGAGGACCAGACGGCGGTCGTGGTGTCGGGCCGCGTGCCTGACCGCGATTCGAGCCAGATTCTGCCGGTGGTCGAGAAGCTCGACCGCGCCATGGATGCCGTCAGGACAGCGCATCCGGGTTATGAGGTGGCCGTCACCGGCCTGTCCGCCATCGCCGCGCGCAACAGCGCCGGTATGATCGAGAAGCTCAACCACGGTCTGACGATCGAGTTTGTGCTGGTGGCGGTCTTTATCGGACTGGCGTTCCGTTCGGTCGTCGTGATGTTTGCTTGTATCCTGCCCGGAATTTTTCCGGTCGTGCTGTCCGGCACGTTGTTATGGTTGCTCGGGGAAGGACTGCAGTTCGCGAGCGTGGTCGCGCTCACGGTGTCGTTCGGCCTTGGACTGAGTGCGACCATCCACTTTCTCAACCGCCTGCGGTCGGAGAGCCAGCCTGGCGTCGGCGCCGGCAAGGCGGTTGAGCGAGCGACCGTGCTGATGGGGCCGGCCTTGATCCTCACCACCGTGGTGCTGGCCTGTGGTCTGGTCGTCACCGTGTTTTCGGACCTGCCTTCACTGCGGCTGTTCGGCTGGCTCAGCGCCTTCGCGATGGTCGCCGCTCTGGTGGCCGACTTCCTGATCCTCCGCCCCACCGCGATGTGGCTGATCACCTTTGCCGAACGCTTCCGCCACGGCGGCGTGGCGAAGCCGGCGGAATAAGCAACGCCGGCAGCACAGCTTGACGGTGGATCAGTAAATCCTCAGCGACGCGCCATGGTGATGGAAACGTTTCTGATTTCGTCCCTGGACGTGATCGTGACCGATTGCCGGTTGCCTTGGATACGTATGGTCAGGTTTGCGGTAAAACCGGCGGCTTGCGCGAACACGTCGATCTCTCCATCTTCTGCGCGGCCGTGCAGGGAGCCGAAGAGATTCCGGCTGGCTTCGCTCCAATGTCCGGTAATCTTATTGCCATGGCTGGCGACGTCGCTGGAGAGATCGAACCTGTAGCTGGCGCTGGCGCATTGCAGGTTCTGGTTCATGGCCGTGCCTCGGCCGTCCACCCTGTAAGATGCCTTGCAGCGAATGTTCTCTTTCGATCCGTCGGACAGGGTGACGGTGCCTTTCCCCGACCAGTTTCCTGCGAATCCTGTGAACGGAGCAGACTGGGCGAAGCTCGCCGGGGCGGACGATGCGAGGCCCGCGACTAAACCGACGGTGAAAGCTGACCTCTGAATCAGCCCGATGGCAAACTGCTTCATGGCCGGTTTTCCTTATCAGCAGGTGCTTTGCCAATGCTTCTCGTGCTGCATCAAGCTCTATAAGTTCTACCGTGCTCGCGCGGTTCAATCCGGCGGATGAACCGTGAAAAACGAGATGATGACACTTGACGGGCCATCGGCAAACCTGCCACGGAGCATAGCAGAATCCTTGTGCGTACTTTAGTCGATTATTTCAGCCGTGTTAAAAATTATCATCTGAAAAACCGCTGGGGTGCATCTGGGCAATCGCTTGCCGCCGCAAATTTGGCCGTATTCGCAGCGTTTTTGGCATTCGCCGATGTATCGGAAGGGTGTGCTTGGGAATGGTCCAGGTGATCGTGTTCGCTGCGCGCCGCAGCAGCAGGCAGGTTCGGGGCGTCGACACGCACGCGGCGTCGAAACGGCTGTGGTCCTTGCGAACCCTTTCGGTATGGTATCGATAGAATGACGTGATCTCTTCCAAAGTTTTGAAAGGCCTGTCACCGGGTATGACCCGCATGGTGCAGGTTTGAGTTCTCCCTCGTTGCAATGAAGGATTATGATGTCCAAGATTTTACTATCGTCCGCCCTGCTTTTGTCCTTCGGATCGACCCTGGCAATGGCGCAGGTCCAGAGGCAGCCCCAGCTTCAACCGCACAGCGGGACTGAAGCGGAACACCGCGCTTGCGTGCGAGATGTCAGCCGTTTTTGCCGCGCCGTGATGGATCAGGGTGATTTGACGGTTCTCGCGTGCCTGCAGCAGTATCGCCCGAAGCTCTCCAAGGCGTGCAACCAGGTTCTGCTGAGTCACGGCCAGTAAAACAGACCAGCCCGCTTTATCCGTTCCCTTTTGTCGCAGTGCCGGGCGGCCGGACTAAAAGGCGAAAGATAGCATTGGTTTAGCCCGCGGTTTCCCCTATATGGAGCGCGGGCTATTCTGCCCGCCGGTTTTGGAACCCGCGGGAGGCCCGATTGCGATTCAGTCAACGTAACCGGTCCTGATGTCTTCCTGATGCCTGCCGCGAACCAGCTACGATCCGGAAAGACCCATCGCGACGAGAATTTTCCCGTCGCGTCGTGGATTATTCATCCGCGCCATCGCGCGCTGATTCTCGCATTCTATAATTTCGTCCGGACGGCGGACGACATCGCCGATCACGCCGAACTCGGTGAAAAGGACAAGCTGGCCTGGCTCGATTTGTTCGAGAGTGAACTTCTGGGGCAGGGAGACAGCCAGCCGGAAGCCGTCAACCTTCGCAAAGCGCTGGCGCAACGGTCGATGCCGCCGCGCCATGCCATCGATGTGCTGAAGGCGTTCCGGATGGACGTCACCAAGCTGCGCTACGAGACCTGGGACGACGTGATCGATTATTGCCGCTATTCGGCGATGCCGGTCGGACGCTTCATGCTCGACGTGCATGGCGAGAGCACGTCGACCTGGGCCGCGTCCGACGCCCTATGCGCCGGCCTGCAGATCAACAACCATCTTCAGGATTGCGCCAAGGATTACAAAAACCTCAACCGGGTCTATCTGCCGCGTGATGCACTTGCTGAATCGGGCGTTTCGGTGGAGATGCTCGGGGAGCAGAAAGCCCCGCCGGCGCTGCTGCAATGCCTGCACGCGCTCGCCGGACGAACCGAAGCATTGCTCAACGAAGGCCGGCCGCTGGCGGGCGAGATCAGGGACATGCGGCTGGGGCTTGACGTCGCCGTGATCCAGATGTTCGCCGACAAGATCGTTGCAATGCTGAAGGTGCGCGATCCCTTGAGCGAGACGGTTCACCTCAAGCCGTGGCAACTGCTCGGTTACAGCGTCGCCGGCATTACTGCGGAGATGCTTCGGCGCTCGGTGCGGCGGCGGCCGGTGTCGAACCCGGCGGCCGGCGCATGACTATCGCGACGACAGCCGACGCGAGTTCGGGAGAAACCGCGTCCAACAGCTCGTTTTACGCGGCGATGCGTATCCTGCCGCGCGCGCAGCGGGAGGCGATGTTCCAGATCTACACGTTCTGCCGCTATGTGGACGACATCGCGGATTCGGACCGTCCGCGATCCGAACGGCAGGCCGCGCTTCAGCAGTGGCGTGACGATATCGACGCGCTCTATCAGGGACGCGCGCCGGAACGGTTGCGCGATTACGTCGCCTCCATTGATGCCTTCGGCATCCGCCGCGAGGATTTCCTTGACGTCATCGACGGTATGGAAATGGACGTGCTGGCGGATATTCGCGCGCCTGAGGAAGCCACGCTCGATCTGTATTGCGATCGCGTCGCCAGCGCCGTCGGACGGCTGTCGGTCCGGGTGTTCGGCTTGCCTGAGCAGGAAGGCATCCTGCTCAGCCACCACCTTGGCCGCGCCCTGCAGTTGACGAACATCCTGCGTGACCTCGACGAGGACGCCGCGATCGGCCGGCTGTACCTGCCGCGCGAGGCTCTGCTCCGCGCCGGCATAGACTGCGCCGATCCGGCCGCCGTGATGTCGAGCCCGGCGCTCCCTGAGGTTTGTGCCCGGCTCATGGAGCGGGCGCGGACGCATTTCGTCGAATCGGATGAGATCATGAATCGCAACGCGCGCCGTGCCGTGCGTGCGCCGCGCATCATGTCGAAATATTATCACGCGATACTGGATTTGCTGGAGGAGCGCGGTTTTCAGCCGCCACGTTCACCCGTCCGCGTGAGCTACGCGGCGAAGATCGCCATCGTCCTTCGGTACGCGTTGATCTGATGCAACGGACCGTTCATATCGCCGGTGGCGGCATTTCCGGGCTTGCGGCGGGCGTGCGCCTGGCCGACGCCGGTTATCTGGTTCGCGTGCACGAGGCGGCGCAGCAGGTGGGCGGCCGTTGCCGTTCCTATTTCGACGGCGCGACCAATCTCACGATCGATAACGGCAACCATCTGGTGCTCTCCGGCAACCACAATGTGCTGGCTTATGCACGCAAGATCGGCTCCGAAGCCGGCTTGCAGGGGCCGCCGGAGGCTGAATTCCAGTTTATCGATCTTGCCGCCGATAAACGCTGGACCCTGCGGATCAACGACGGGCGCGTTCCGTTCTGGGTGTTCGACCGCACCCGCCGGGTGCCGGACACGTCACCCGCCGATTACTTCGCGCTCGCGCCGCTGATCTGGGCGAGCGCCGGCACGCGGGTCGGTGACGCTATCAAGTGCGAGGGTGTGCTTTACAAGCGGCTGGTGCTGCCGCTTCTGCTTGCGGCGCTGAACATCGATCCGCCCGACGGATCGGCCGGCCTTGCCGGTGCGATCATTCGCGAGACGCTGCTGGCGGGCGGTCAGGCGTGCCGCCCGTTGATCGCGCGCGACGGGCTGAGCTCGGTGCTGATCGAGCCGGCGATCGATTACATTCGCGCCAGGGGCGGCAGCGTTGATGTCGGCCACGAGGTGCGGCGCCTCACGATGGCGAATGGCGGGATCACGGAACTCGCGCTCGGCGATCAGACCATCGAGCTCGGCCCCGAAGATGCCGTCGTGATGGCGGTTCCGCCGCGCTCCGCCGCCACGCTGCTGCCCGGCCTGACCGTGCCGACCAGGTTCCGCGCCATCGTCAACGCGCATTTCCGTTTCGTTCCGCCGCCCCATCATCCGCAAATGATCGGCGTCGTGAACGGCCTGATCGAATGGCTGTTCGCCTTCCCGGACCGGTTTTCCATCACCATCAGCGGCGGCGACCGGCTGGTGGACATGCCGCGCGAGGAACTGGCGCGGGCGATCTGGAAGGATATCTGCGCGGTCGCCGGCCTCAAGGCCGAGATGCCGGCCTGGCAGATCGTGCGCGAGCGCCGCGCCACGTTCGAGGCTTCGCCCGAGCAGAATGGCCTGCGTCCGGGAGCTGTGACGGCGTGGAAAAACCTGTTCCTCGCCGGCGACTGGACTGATACGGGGTTGCCGGCAACCATTGAGGGATCGGTTCGCTCCGGAAACCGGGCCGCCGATCACGTTCTGAAAACCCGTTCAATCTGAGACGTCAGTCGCCATGAATTCCATCAACGCCACAGCCGCGCCGATCGACGATAACGTTCTCGGGGATCGTATCGGCGATGCGACGCGCGGACTTCTGAGCCTCAGGCAGTCGGACGGTCATTTTGTGTTCGAGCTCGAGGCCGACGCGACCATCCCGTCCGAATACATCCTGATGCGACATTACCTCGGCGAATCGATCGACACAGTGCTCGAAGCCAAGATCGCGGCCTACCTCCGCCGTATCCAGGGCGCGCACGGCGGCTGGCCGCTGGTGCATGACGGCCCGTTCGACATGAGCGCCAGCGTGAAGGCCTACTTCGCGCTGAAAATGGCCGGCGATTCCATCGACGCGTCACACATGGCGCGGGCGCGCGAGGCGATCCTGTCCCGTGGCGGCGCGGTGAATGTGAACGTGTTCACGCGCTTTCTGCTCTCGTTTTTCGGCGAGCTGACGTGGCGCAGCGTTCCGGTGCTGCCGGTCGAGATCATGCTGCTGCCGATGTGGTCGCCGTTCCATCTCAACAAGGTCTCCTACTGGGCGCGGACCACCATGGTGCCGCTGATGGTGCTGGCCGCGCTGAAGCCGCGCGCGCGCAATCCGCGCGGCGTCGGCATTCGCGAACTTTTTCTTCAGGATCCGGCGACGGTCGGCACGCCGAAGAGGGCTCCGCACCAAAGCCCTGGCTGGTTTGCGCTGTTCACCGGCTTTGACCGGGTCTTGCGACTGATAGAGCCGCTGTCTCCCAGGTGGCTGCGGGCACGCGCCATGAAAAAGGCGATCGCGTTCGTCGAGGAGCGCCTCAACGGCGAGGACGGCCTCGGCGCGATCTTTCCGCCGATGGTCAATACGGTGATGATGTATGATGCGCTGGGATTCCCGCCGGAGCATCCGCCGCGCGCGGTGACGCGACGCGGCATCGACAAGCTTCTGGTCGTCGGCGAAGATGAGGCCTACTGCCAGCCCTGTGTGTCGCCGATCTGGGATACCGCGCTGAGCTGTCACGCGCTGCTCGAAGCGGGCGGACCTGAGGCTCTGAACAGCACCGGTAAATGCCTCGATTGGCTGCTTCCGAAACAGGAACTCGTTCTCAAGGGTGACTGGGCGGTGAAACGTCCGGACGTGCGACCGGGCGGCTGGGCGTTTCAATACGCCAACGGCCACTATCCCGATCTCGACGATACCGCGGTCGTCGTCATGGCGATGGACCGGGTGCGCCGGAACGGCCCCAATGGTCAATACGACGAGGCGATCGCGCGTGGTCGCGAGTGGATCGAGGGGATGCAGAGCCGGGACGGCGGCTTTGCCGCGTTCGATGCCGACAATCTTGAATACTATCTCAACAACATCCCGTTCTCCGACCACGCCGCGCTGCTCGATCCGCCGACCGAGGACGTCACGGCGCGGTGCGTCTCGATGCTGGCGCAACTCGGCGAGACCGTGGACAGCAGCCCGTCCATGGCGGCAGGCGTCGAATATCTGCGTCGGACCCAGCTCGCGGAGGGATCGTGGTACGGCCGCTGGGGCCTGAACTACATCTACGGCACCTGGTCAGTGCTCTGTGCGCTCAACGCCGCCGGGGTCGATCACCAGGATCCCGCGATCCGCAGGGCGATAAACTGGCTGGTGTCGATCCAGAATGCCGATGGCGGCTGGGGCGAGGATGCGGTCAGCTACCGACTCGACTATAAGGGATTCGAGGGAGCGCCGACCACGGCTTCGCAGACGGCCTGGGCGTTGCTGGCCCTGATGGCGGCGGGCGAGGTCGAAAATCCTGCGGTGGCGAAGGGAATCAAGTACCTGATAGACACACAGACAAAAAAAGGTCTGTGGGACGAGCAGCGCTATACGGCCACGGGCTTTCCACGCGTATTTTATCTGAGGTACCATGGCTACTCCAAGTTCTTCCCGCTCTGGGCGCTGGCGCGGTATCGGAATTTGAGAAGCACCAATAGCAAGGCGGTAGGGGTCGGGATGTGAATTTGGGGACGACGATTGACGTGTCCGTGGGCAATGCCCTTGACCCGCGGCCGGTATTGATTGTGACCGGTCTGGTTCAGGAAGCCCGCATCGCCGCAGGCCCCGGCATGACCGTCATTTGCAGCAGCAGCAATCCCCGGCAGTTGCGCAAGCTTCTCGACGGATTCGATTCGTCCACGGTACGCGGCGTGATCAGCTTCGGCGTCGCCGGCGGGCTCGATCCGTCTCTGAAATCGGGAGACGTTGTCGTTGCAACGGAAGTTGTGAACGGTGCTTCGCGGTGGCGGGCAGGCCTCTCTTTGAGCGAGGAACTGATCGACGGCACCGGTATGGGCGGTCAGAAGGTAGTCCGCGCCGGGCTTGCCGGCGTCGAGCAGGTCGTGCTGGGACAGGCCGGCAAGGCGGTGCTCCACGCGACGACCGGTGCTTCGGCTGTCGATATGGAAAGCCACATCGCGGCTGCTTATGCGACGGAGGCAGGTCTCCCCTTCGCCGCCTTGCGTGTGATCAGTGATCCCGCGACGCGGGCGCTCCCGGCGATCGCCCGCAACGCCATCAAGCCGAACGGCAACATCGACCTGAAAAAAGTGCTGAGCGGCCTTGCTCGAAATCCGCTGACTTTGCGGGCGCTGGTGTCGACGGGAGTGGATTTCAATCGCGCTCTGCGCTCCTTGCGCGGATGCCGCGTGTTTCTGTTAGGCGGTACGACTTTCGTTCCAGCGGATTATCCAGCGGCGCCGGTCGCAAGACCTCGCGGGTCAGGCCATCGAAAGAGCCGTACCGGAGAGCCGGTTCCGGCACGGCGCTTTTCCGGTCTGCGAGCGAGCGTGCCCCAACCCGCCCGGCTTTGATAGGCTCCGGCTTTGATAGGCTGAAGCCGGCTCGGCTCTTCAAGTATGCGATCGCGTTAGAGCATTTTCGCTTCTGATGGAATTAGAAGCGAAGCTCTAGATTGTTGTTTTAACGCGTTTTCTTCACGCGAACCGGTTTCCACTTCGCTCGAAAACGCTATAGGTTTAAGCGTATTCCCGTGTTGGCGAACTCGCTGACGCATTTTGCGGCCGCATGTGGTTTCCAGGGAAACCGCGGCTTCGCAACCTGACCCGAGGGTCGGGGATACGGGCTCATGTTAAGAACACGCGTCAGATCAAAACCCAAGAGTCCCACTACTGTTTCCGTCAGAAGCGAGGCTCTCTGCTTGCTCGGTTGAGACCGGCCCGGCGAGCGCCGGAAAGCTCACAGCGGCGTTACTGCTGTGAGCCTGCCGGGCTGCGGCCTGTCTCGGAAGGTGTCACGCTGCGGTAGAGGCCTTCTGTTCCTTTGCCGCCTGTTTGGCAGCGGCGGCGGCAGCTTCATCCTTGCGGATTTCCGACAGCTTCTTCTGAACCTGTTCGGCGAAGATGTATTGCGCGGGACGCTGCGTGCCGAGATCGATCTCGGGCGCCATCGGGCCGGTGGTCCGGACCCCGCGCAATGCCACCCACATGGTCTTGAGCGGATTGTTCAAAGCGGCGGTGGCGGCGGTCGGCTCGTATCCGCAGTGCGCCATGCAGTTGGCGCACTTTTCATACTTGCCGGTCCCGTAGGAGTCCCAATCGGTGGTCTCCATGAGTTCCTTGAAGGTTTTGGTATAGCCTTCGCCGAGCAGGTAGCAGGGCTTCTGCCAACCGAAGATGTTGCGCGCCGGCATTCCCCATGGCGTGCAATGATATTCCTGATTGCCGGCGAGGAAGTCGAGGAACAGGCTGGAGTGCATGAAACTCCACTTCTTGCCCTTGCCGAGCGCGAAGACATCACGAAACAGTTTTTTGGTCTTGGTGCGGTTCAGGAAGTGCTCCTGATCGGGCGCGCGCTCATAGGCGTAACCCGGCGACATCGAGACGCCGACGCCAAGCTCGGTCGTGAAGTCGAGGAACTTTGCGATCTCTTCGGCCGGATAGTTATCGAAGATGGTGGCGTTGACGTTGACGGTGAAACCCCGTGCCTTCGCCGCCTTGATGGCGGAGACCGCGCGATCGAATACGCCCTCCTGGCATACCGACTTGTCGTGATGCTCGCGCAGGCCGTCGAGATGGACGGAGAAAAACAGATAGGGCGAGGGCTCGAACAGATCGAGCTTTTTCTCCAGCAGGAGCGCGTTAGTGCAGAGCGAGACGAACTTCTTGCGCGCGACCAGTCCGCGCACGATCTCGCCGATCTCCTTGTGGATCAACGGTTCGCCGCCCGGAATGGCGACCATCGGCGCCCCGCATTCCTCGGCGGCGTCCCAGCATTCCTGAGCGCTCATGCGACGGTTCAGGATCGCATCGGGGTAGTCGATCTTGCCGCATCCGGCGCAGCCGAGATTGCAGCGGAAGAGGGGCTCCAGCATCAGCACAAGCGGATAGCGCTTGCGGCCCATCAGCTTCTGCTTGATCAGATACCCGCTGATCTTCAGTTCTTTGAAAAACGGTATTGCCATAATCGAGTGTTCTTTCGGGAGTTAACAGCTGAAAATCTGAAGGGGATCAAGCTGAGGTGAGTTCAGAGGGAAGCCGGAATTCAATGTTCTCTTCGCGTCCCGGCAGGACCGAGACAGCGACCGGCCTAATGCGCTTCAAGGCCGCGATGACGTCGTCGACCAGGACTTCCGGAGCCGAAGCGCCCGCCGTAACGCCCACCGCTTTCGCCCCTTCCAGCCACTTAGCGTTGAGTTCGCTGCCGTCCGCGATGAGATAACTGGCGACGCCGACCTCGGTGCCAATTTCCCGCAGCCGGTTTGAATTGGAACTATTGGCTGCGCCGACCACCAGAATGACGTCCACCAGCTTGCTCAGGTCTCTTACCGCGGATTGGCGATTCTGCGTTGCATAGCAGATATCCCGCGTGTCGGGACCTTGAATATCAGTAAAACGCTGCTGGAGGGCGAGGATGATATCCTTGGTGTCGTCGACGCTCAGCGTCGTCTGCGTGATATAGGCCACGGGCGTATCGGCGGGCAGCGTCAGGGCCGCGACGTCGTCGACATTCTGAACAAGCAGGACGGGGCCCGGAACCTGTCCCATGGTTCCCTCGACCTCGGGATGGCCGGCATGGCCGATCAGGACCAGGGTCCGACCCTTGGACGTGTAGCGTTTGCCCTGGTTGTGAACCTTGGTGACGAGCGGGCAGGTGGCGTTGAGCACGGGAAGACCTCGGGCGGCGGCCTCTTCTTCCACGCTTTGCGCCACGCCGTGAGCACTGAATACGGTCACCGCCTTCGGCGGGACCTCCGACAGATCCTCGACGAAAATCGCCCCTTTGTTTTTCAGGCTTTCGACGACGTATTTGTTGTGTACGATCTCGTGGCGGACATACACTGGGGGACCGTACTTCTCCAGCGCGCGTTCGACAGTCTCGATCGCGCGGACAACGCCTGCGCAGAATCCGCGCGGCTGTGCCAGCAGAACTTCAATCGGACGAGGATCAGTCAATTTGCACCTTATGCATTATGCTGTAACTCCATATAGAACCGGGTAGTCTTCTCAAAATCGCGCGCGCCTTCAAGAAATGTCACAGACGTATAATCTGCGAGCCGCCATTTCCGGGTTTCAAAGCTATGACATATATGGCATTTGCGGCAGAACAAAACGCCCCGATGCCGCAGACTCCTAGCCTGCGGCCGATTCCGGAACAAAAGCTCCGGTATTATGATATAGGGTTAACCTGCCTGAATGGCCCTCACTCATTCGTCACTTGCCGTTCGTGGAGTCGACTATATCAAGGCGCTTGAACCATCGGCAATCTCCCGAACCAAACCCTTCCGCGGGTGTTACGCACCTTATCCATGTCTCTGAAATAGCATAAAAAGTTCATTACAGCGTTTTCCAAGCGAAGCAGGTAACGCTTCGCGTGAAGAAAACGCGTCAAAACAACGATCTGGAGTTTCGCTTCTGATTTAGTCACAAGCAAAAAGGCTTTAGATCAGGCGGAAAAACCGCTGATGGTGCGTATCCGTATACGGTAGCAAGAAAGAAAGAATGTGCTGACAAGTACTGTTGTTTCAATCGTTAAGGCTTGCACGCGATTTGCCTGGGCTACTGCATTGATTGCGACCGTCCTGGCCGCCGGCGCCGTCTTCTATTCGGTGAAGAATTTCGAAATAAATACGGATATCAATAGGTTAATATCACCTGACCTGGATTGGCGGCAGCGCGACATCGCGTTCGAGAAGGCGTTCGATCGGGAAAGGCTGATCCTTGCGGTCGTGGAGGCTCCCACGGCGGAGTTTGCCAGCGCCGCTGGCGCCATGCTGGCCGCGAAACTCGCCGAGAACCATCGCCATTTTGAATCGGTTCAGCTCCTGGGCGGAGGGTCGTTTTTCGAGCGCAATGGCCTGTTGTTCCTCCCCACGGAGGAGGTCAAGCAACTGACCGGCCAGTTCGGCGAGGCCGCGCCGCTGGTCGAGATCATGGCCGGCGATCCAAGCTTGCGCGGGCTGACCGCCGCTCTCGAAACGGCACTGGTCGGCTTGAAGCGGGGTCAGTTCGAACTCGACAGCACGGCGAGGCCGTTCTCGCGGATCGCCGAGAGCGTCGAGGACGTGCTGACCAAGGGAAGCGCCACCTTCTCCTGGCGTCAGCTTGCGAGCGACAAGCCGTTGCCGGATTCCGATCGCCGCTCGCTGATCCAGATCAAGCCATACCTCGATTTCAACGCGCTGGAGCCGGGCAAGGATGCTACCGATGCGATCCGCAACACCGCCTCCGATCTGGATATTGCCGGCAAGTTCGGGGCGCGCGTCCGGCTGACCGGCCCGGTTCCGATCGCCAACGAGGAATTCGCCACCGTGCAGGAGGGGGCGATCGTCAACGGCGTGGGGACGGTGCTGATCGTGCTGGTGATCCTCTGGCTGGCGTTGCGCTCGCCGAAAATCATCCTCGCGGTGTCCGCAACGCTGTTCATCGGATTGGCGATCACGACGGCGGTCGGCCTTATGATGGTGACATCGCTCACGCTGCTGTCGATCGCCTTTGCCGTGCTGTTTGTCGGCCTCGGCGTTGATTTCGGCATCCAGTACAGCGTCCGCTACCGTTCCGAGCGTTTCAAGTCCGACGATCTGGAAAGGGCGCTGGTGGTGGCGGCGAAGCGTTCCTCGGTCCCGCTATCGCTGGCGGCGCTGGCGACAGCGGCGGGCTTCCTGTCGTTCCTGCCGACGGATTACAAGGGCGTTTCGGAACTCGGCAAGATCGCCGGCGTGGGCATGATGATCGCGTTTTTCGCAAGCATCACCGTTCTTCCGGCCTTGCTGCGCATTCTGAATCCGCCGGGCGAGAAAGAGCCGGTCGGCTACGCGTTTCTGGCTCCGCTCGATCGTTTTCTCGAAGACCATCGCGTGGCGATCGTCGGCGGCACGATTGCGGTCGTCATTCTCGGCGCGCCTGCGCTTTACTTCCTGCGGTTCGATTTCAATCCGATCCACCTCAGGAGTGCAAAGGTCGAATCGATCGCGACGTATCTGGATTTGCGAAGAGATCCCGATACAGGCGCGAACGCCATCAACGTGATGGTCAAGTCCGAGCAGGAGGCGAGGCAGGTCGAGGCCCGGCTCGCCGAGGTGCCTGAAGTCGCAAGCACACGGTCGCTCGATAGCTTCGTGCCAGATGACCAGCCTGCGAAGCTCAAGCTGATCGCGCGAGGCGCCAAAATTCTTGATCCCGCGCTCAATCCGGATTCGATCGATCCGCCACCCTCGGACAAGGAGAACACCGACGCGCTGAAGGCCACCGCCGATAGCCTGCGGAAGGCGGCCGGTACTCATCAGGGGGCGGGGGCTACGGCCGCGAAACGGCTGGCTGACGATCTGACCCGGCTGGCCGATTCGAACCAGGCCACGCGCGAGAAGGCGCAAGCCGCGTTCGTCGAGCCGCTTAAGATCATGTTCGATCAGCTTCGCAATCTGCTGAAGGCGGAACCTGTCACGCTTGAGTCCCTGCCGCCGGATTTCATGAATCTCTGGAAGACCGAGGACGGCATTACCCGCGTCGAAGTGTTGCCGCGCGGGGATCCGGACGACAATGAAACGCTGCGAAAATTTGCCAGCGCCGTGCTTGCCGCCGCGCCCAACGCGATCGGCGGGCCGGTATCGATCCTCAAGTCCGGCGACACCATCGTCAAGGCGTTCATCGAGGCTGGGCTGTGGGCTCTGGTCTCCATCAGCATCCTGCTCTGGCTGGCGCTGCGCCGGATTACCGATGTGCTGCTGACGCTGGTGCCGCTGCTGGTGGCTGGAGCCGTCACGCTGGAGATATGCGTGTTGATCGGACTCCCGCTCAACTTCGCCAACATCGTGGCGCTGCCCTTGCTGCTCGGCGTCGGCGTGGCGTTCAAGATCTATTATGTCACGGCCTGGCGATCCGGCAGAACGAACCTGCTGCAATCAAGCCTGACACGGGCGATCTTCTTCAGCGCTCTGACAACCGCGACCGCTTTCGGGAGCCTGTGGTTGTCGAGTCATCCGGGCACGGCAAGCATGGGTAAGCTGCTGGCGTTGTCGCTTATCACCACACTTGCCGCGGTGCTTCTGTTTCAGCCCGCGTTAATGGGTCGCCCCCGCGATGTCGGGAAGTAGGCAGATGTCGCCGACAGGATCATCCGATGCCGTGCCGGTGGTTGCTGCCTTGTTCTTGGAAGAGGTTTTGTGTGGCTTCGATTGAGCGGTCTTGGCTGTGCCTGTCTTTGAGGCAGTCGCGCCAGGGCCGTTGGACGCGCTGCTCGAAATCGGTGGGCCGACGCGGGTCCACGTCTCGCCGCCGCAAAGAAAACCGAGGACGCAACCTTCGATCTCGAGTTGATCGGGAGATGCAAGCTTGATCGTCGACTCGTATGTCTTTCCGTCCTTTGCGTTGTAGACCTGGCCTTCCCACGCATCCTTGTCGGCCTTCTTTTTCATATCCAGAAGGATCGGCATTCCCAGCGTCGGGCGGCTCTTTTTGGAGGCGTCCGGATTGTTCTGATCGACGCCGCCGGGCTTTTTCTCCCACGCGACCACGCCCCACATCGAGCCGTTGCATTCGGCGACGCGAATGTTGGCGACTCCCTCGGCAACGCGCCAGTCACCGGTGGGATCAGCCGCTCCGGCGACACCGGAACTCACCGTCATCACGGTTGCTGCGACAAGGGAAGTCACGGCGGAAGTCCTGCAATAATCTAAAATACGCATGGGATGTCTCGAGCGCTGGAGCATATTTTCAAGCCTGTGCTGAGGATAGAGGATTGGGGATCAGTGACAAAGTCGAATGCCGTATTCACGTTTTTCAGTTGACGAAGCGGCCATCAACCGAACTATGTAGCGAATGCTATATCCAAATCTAGACGTTTCCGAGATGTTTGTGGAGCGGCAGTCGCAACGCAGCGCGATGCACGTCCGCCATCTCAATGAACAGCTTGTCAGGGTTCTGAAGACCATCGGCTATGACGTTGGTTTCCAAAGCGGGCAGGGTCAGTATCTGGTCGATCGCGATGGCGCGCGTTATCTTGATCTACTGAGCGGGTTTGGCGTTTTTGCGATCGGCCGGAACCATCCGGTGTTGCGGCATGCCCTGAAAAGCATCCTCGACAGTGACCTTCCCAATCTCGTGCAGATGGATGTCTCCACGCTGGCCGGCGTTCTGGCCGAGCGACTGCTCGATCATATTCCTTATCTCGACAAGGTGTTTTTTGCGAATTCCGGAGCGGAAAGCGTCGAGGCCGCCATCAAGTTCGCGCGTGTCGCCACCGGGCGGACCGGTATCGTGTATTGTGATCACGGCTACCATGGCCTGACCTACGGTGCACTCTCGCTGACGGACGACAAGAATTTCCGCGGTGGATTCGACCCCCTGCTGCCGGATTGCAAGGTGATCCCCTTCAACGATCTCGCCGCGCTGGAGCAGGCGCTGTCGTCGCGTCAGATCGCCGCCCTCATCGTCGAGCCGATCCAGGGCAAGGGCGTCAATATGCCCACCGATGAGTTCCTGCCGGGAGCCGCCGCGTTGTGTCGCAAATATGGCACGCTGTTCGTGGCGGATGAAATTCAAACCGGCGTCGGCCGGACCGGACGATTTCTGGCCGTCGAGCACTGGAACGTCGAGCCGGACATGGTGTTGCTGGCCAAGGCGTTGTCCGGCGGTCATGTGCCGATCGGCGTGGTGCTGACCCGCAAGCACATCTTTGATAAAGTATTCAACCGGATGGATCGTGCCGTCGTGCACGGTTCGACATTCGCCAAGAACGATCTCGCGATGGCGGCCGGCATTGCCACGCTTGAAGTGCTGAAAGCCGAGAATCTGATCGAGAACGCGGCGCGGCGCGGCGCGGAGTTGCAACTGGCGCTCAACCGCATGGTCCCCGGCTATGAACTTCTGAAGGAGGTGCGCGGCAAGGGCCTGATGATCGGCGTCGAGTTCGGGCCGCCGAAATCGCTGCGCCTGAGAGCGTCCTGGAATCTGCTGGAAACCGCCAACAAGGGTCTGTTCTGCCAGCTTATCACCGTTCCGTTGTTCAAGGATCACAAGATTCTCACCCAGGTCGCCGGTCACGGCAGCCATACGATCAAGCTGCTGCCGCCGCTCGTCATCAATGATGAAGACTGCAAGTGGATCGAAACCTCGTTTGACAGCGTCATTGCCGCAAGCCATCAGGTTCCAGGTGCGATCTGGTCGCTCGGCAAGACCCTGATGGATAATGCCGTCCGCAAGTCGGCGTGACGCCATCATCGTCCGCTGAACGGGTGCAATCAAATGCGCCGGGAGATCCTTGCAACCCGGCACGGAAACTCAAAGATGCCTGTCGTCAACCGCGTTGCCGATCTGCAATCCGATATCGCCAGCTGGCGCAGGGATATCCACGCCCACCCGGAGTTGCTCTACGACGTTCCCCGCACCGCCGCGTTCGTGGCCGACCGCTTGCGGGAGTTCGGTTGTGACGAGATCGTAACCGGTCTAGGCAGGACCGGCGTCGTCGGCGTCATCAAGGGCAGACGCCCGGCCGGCGGGGAGATCAAGGTGATCGGTCTGCGCGCCGACATGGATGCGCTGCCGATCCAGGAGGAAACCAACCTGCCTTACGCCTCGGCGGCGCCCGGCAGGATGCATGCCTGCGGTCATGACGGCCACACCGCGATGTTGCTCGGTGCCGCGCGCTATCTCGCGGAGACGCGGAATTTCGCCGGCGAGGCGATCGTGATCTTTCAGCCGGCGGAAGAGGGCGGTGCGGGAGCCGCGGCGATGATCAAGGATGGGCTGATGGATCGTTTCAGGATCGATCAGGTCTATGGCATGCATAACCTCCCCGGCGTCCCGCTCGGGGCCTTCGCGATCCGGCCGGGGCCGATCATGGCCGCGACCGACAGCGTCGATTTCAGGATCGAGGGTCACGGCGGCCACGCCGCGCGTCCGCATCTGTGTATCGACCCGGTGCTGGCAGGCTCGCAGCTTGTCATGGCTCTGCAATCGATCGTATCGCGCAATGTCGATCCGCTGGAATCGGCTGTGATTTCCATATGCGAGTTCCGCGCCGGCAGTACCCGCAACGTCATCCCCCAGACGGTCGAGTTGCGTGGAACCGTCCGCACCCTGAAGGCCGACGTGCGCGACCAGATGGAGAAGCGGATTCGGGAGGTCGCCGCCGGCGTGGCGCTGACAACCGGCGCCCGCATCGATGTCAAATTCCAGCGCGGTTATCCGGTCACGGTGAATCACCCTGAGCAGACGGAAACCGCGATCAGGATCGCGAAAGAGATTGCTGGCGACGGCAATGTTCACGGGACGCCGCCGATGATGGGCGGGGAGGATTTCGCCTATATGCTGGAAGCCCGGCCCGGCGCTTTCATCTTCATCGGCAATGGCGACAGCGCGGGCCTGCATCATCCCGCCTACAACTTCAACGACGACGCCATCGCATATGGCTCGTCGTACTGGATCAGGCTGGTCGAGACCACGCTGGCGGCATAAGGAGCTTTTGAACACAAAAGTGGCTATGAACCGACGACCATCACGCCGCCCGGTCGCGTTGCATTTGTGTCGCGGCGATTTTCAGATCGTCGACGAAGCGCTCATATTCGCGGGCTCTGGCGTCCTCATCCGGCAGCCGCAGCAGATAGGACGGATGCACCGTCACCAGCGCCTTGCGTCCGTCCTTCATGTCGATCAGCCGTCCGCGCGACTTGTTGATCGGTGTGATCTTTCCGAACACGCTTTGAGTGGCGGTTGAGCCCATCGCCACCACCAGCGCCGGATTGACCGCCGCCAATTCGCGCTCATACCATGGGCGGCACGCCCTGATTTCCGGTGTGTTCGGCTTCTGGTGCAGCCTGATCTTGCCGCGCGGTACGAACTTGAAGTGCTTCACGGCATTGGTGACGTAAACTTTCGTGCGGTCGATTCCGGCTTCCTTGAGTGCGCGGTCAAGCATCTGTCCCGCCGGGCCGACGAACGGCTTTCCCGCGAGGTCTTCCTTGTCGCCGGGCTGCTCGCCCACCAGCATGACCTGTGCGTGCGCCGGTCCCTCGCCGAACACGGTCTGCGTCGCATCCTTCCAGAGGGGGCAGGCGCGGCAGTCTGCGGCCTTTTCGCGGAGGCTTGAGATGCTGTCGTGGGATGAAGACTTGCGCGCCATCGGCTGCTCCCGCTGCTGCGGCTTCCTGGGCGCGGTGGCCTCGGCCGCGATCATCTCACGCGAGGTGCGGCTCGCGTTCGCGATCAGGGATTTAATCAACGAAGCCTCGGGCAGGTTCCGCCAATATTTCTTCGGCATTTCGGTTTGCATCGCCTTCACCTTGAGGCGGGCCGGATTGAAAATGCTGGCGTAATAGCTGCGCCAGACTTTTTCGAGCCGGTCTTCGGTCGGCGCCTCGTCGCGGCTGACGCCCGGCGTGAACGACAGCCGGTCATCGTTCCAGTGCGCACAGATATCCGGCGTCAGAATCGACCAGTTCATGTCCGCGAAACGCCGCATGAAAAATGGAGCGGCGAGTTCGACGATGTGATGCTCGGGCTCGAACCAGGCGATGAAATGGGTGTTCCGTTCACGGCCGATCTCGCGAAACCGCACGAAGGCGTGCATCTTGTGTTCGTCGCGACGGACCGCCCTGACCATGTCCCTTATTCTGACGACATCCTGGTCGGTGGCGATATCGAGCAGATCGTGATTCATCCGTAGTCGCCACAGCAGGCGATAGAGCAGGGCAAACCGCTCGGGGTTACGATGCAGGATCGACGCCTGCGAGAGTTCGATGAACTGCGCCGGGACATTGAAGGTGCTGACAAGCGGTCCGTCGGGCAGAGCCGCGGCGGCGGGTGTGAACAGGTCCGGCTCGTTGCCGGACGTGCGCCAGACCACATCGCGTGGGGCGACATTGTTGAGCGCGAGCGCGCGGGCGGCGCGGCGCCAACCGTCGAAATCGGTTTCGCTGTCGAGGATGATGTGGCGGGTCAAAATCCGAACCCCAGTTGCATGGCTTTCGGCTTCAACTGCTCCGCCAGCGTCATGCTCTCCAGCACCTTCGGCGACGGCCGATGATCGGCAAGAATGATGAAGGGCAGTGCCTTGTTTCGGGGGACGTGCAGGCGCGAAAGGTCCGCGGCGCGGATCGAGGTGTAACGTCGCGCGGAGAGAATGCGGTCCACGGCCTTGGCTCCGAAACCCGGCACCCGTAACAGCTCCTCCCGGCTGGCGCGGTTGATGTCGAGCGGAAAGCGATCGCGGTGGCGCAGCGCCCAGGCGAGTTTCGGATCGATATCAAGCGGCAGCATCGGGTTCGTGGCATCGACGATCTCGCTGATGTCAAAGCCATAGAAACGCATCAGCCAATCGGCCTGATACAGCCGATGCTCGCGCATGAGAGGCGGAGCGCTCAGGGGCAGGGCGCGGCTTGCATCGGGGATAGGGCTGAAGGCGGAGTAATAGACGCGCTTGAGGCTATAGGAGCCATAGAGGTTGGCGCTTGTACTCAAAATCGTTTGATCCGATGCGGCATCGGCGCCGACGATCATCTGCGTCGTCTGGCCGGCCGGCGCGAAGCGTGGCGCTTTGGTGCGCGATGCAGCGTCGGATTTTTTGGCGTCGTTCGTTTCATCAAGCTTGAGGCGCAACCGTCCCATGGTGCGGCGGATGGCGCGCACATCCTTCTCGGGCGCGAGTTTCGCGAGACTGTCCTCCTCCGGCATCTCAATGTTGATGGAGAGGCGATCGGCATATTTGCCGGCCTCCGTGATCAAGCCATCATTCGCCTCGGGAATGGTCTTGAGATGGATGTAGCCGCGAAAGCGATGCTCCTCGCGTAGTTTGCGCGCGACAGCGACCACCTGCTCCATGGTGTAGTCCGCGCTGCGGATGATGCCGGAAGAGAGAAACAGTCCTTCGATATAATTGCGGCGATAGAAGTCGATGGTCAGCCTGACCACTTCGTCGATGGTGAAGCGGGCGCGCGGCACATTCGACGATGCCCGGTTGACGCAATAGAGGCAGTCGTAGTTGCAGGCGTTGGTCAGCAGCACCTTCAGCAGCGAAATGCAGCGCCCGTCCGGCGCATAGGAATGGCAGATGCCCATGCCGGGAGCGGTCGAGCCGAGACCTTTGCCGTCGCGGCTGTCCCGCAGCTCCGTGCCGCTGGAGGCGCAGGAAGCATCGTATTTGGCGGCGTCAGCCAGGATTTCCAGCTTGCGTTGCAGGTTCATGCTTTCCGATCCTTTGGCATCACAACCAAAAACGAGGTTGGTGATCTCGGGCGAAAGCGTCGCCGGAAAGTCCCGGTTGACTCTTGGCCATGGCCGACATTAACTAGAACATATAGTGAACATTAAGGCTTGTCACGGGTTCTGATGTCACGGACGGATTTTTGATCATGCCTGGAACCGGAAGCAGTGCGGGAAAGCTTGCGCGCCTGCGTGACCGCATCGCGCGGATCGAGACCTGTCATGGCGGTGCAATGTCAGGCAGGGCGGCGCTCGACCACGGGGAGATGGATGCGGTGTTGCAGGGCGGGCTCTCGCGCGGCGCCGTGCACGAGGTGTTCGCGGAAGGACGGCACAGCGCGGCGGCGACAGGGTTCATCGCGGGTCTGGCGCGGCGGCTGTGTGCGAACCGGCCGCTGCTCTGGGTGCGGCAGGATTTTGCCGCACGCGAATCCGGCGCGTTGTCGATGTGCGGATGGCGCGAACTCGGTCTTGATCCGCGTCTTTTGGTGATGGTCCACGTACCCGATGCGGAGAGCGCGCTGCGGACGGCATCCGACGCGCTGGCCTGCGATGCGCTCGGCGCTGTGGTGATGGAGATATGGGGCGAGACGCGCCTGCTCGATCTCGTCGCCAGCCGCAGGCTGACGCTGGCCGCGCGTCATTCCGGCGTCACCGGGTTGCTGCTGCGGGTGGCGGCGACGCCGCTGCCTTCGACGGCGCAGACACGATGGATCGTGCGCCCGGCGGCAAGCCGGCCGTGCGCGGCCTGGCAGGCATGGGGCGCGCCCGTCTTCGAAACCCGGCTTGTGCGTAATCGTCATGGCCAGACCGGTCAGTGGATCATGGAATGGAAATGTGATGAGTGCCTTTTCCACGACGTCTCCGACTTCAGCCCGCAGGCGCATCCTCAGCCTGTGGCTGCCGCGCCTGCCGGCCGACCGCATCCGGCGCGAGTCGTTCCGCTCCGGCGAGCGGGATAATGGCCGGTCCTGCGTCATCGTCGCCAAACAAAACAACGCGCTGGTCATTTCCGCGCTCAATGACGCAGCCGTGCGCATCGGCCTGACGATGGGCCTGCCGCTGGCTAATGCCCGCGCGATCTGTCCCGACCTCGACGTGTTCGATGCTGACGAGACCGCGGACGCGCGGACATTGAACGGCATCGCCGACTGGTGCGACCGCTTCACGCCACTGGTGGCGCTCGATCCGCCGCACGGCCTGCTGCTGGACATCACCGGCTGCGCGCATCTGTTCGGCGGCGAGGCCGCATTGATGAACGCGCTGTGCGGCGCGCTGACGCGACAGGGCTTTGCCGTCGGCGCGGCCATCGCCGGCACGCCGGCCTGTGCGCGGGCGCTGACGCGCTATGTTCATGGCCGGATCGTCGCGCCCGGCGAGGAACTGAAGGCCGTCGCGCCGCTGCCGGTGTTCACGCTGGGGGCGGATGATGAGATCACGTGCGGGCTGCGCCGCGCCGGTTTGAAAACCATCGGCGATGTCGCCGTACGCGGACGCCATGAGATCGCCGCGCGTTTTGGGGCAGCTTTCACGGCGCTCCTGGAACAGACGCTGGGGCAGCGCGACGCGCCCATCAACCCACGCAGGCCGCCGCCGGATTATATCGTCGAGAAGCGGTTCGCCGAGCCGATCGCCACCGACAGCGCGATCGCGATGACGCTGGCGGGTCTTGCGCGCACGCTGATCGCCGCGATGGAGAAACAGGGCAAGGGCGCGCGGCATCTGGAAGCGGGTTTTTTCCGCACCGACGGCGCGGTGCGCGTCATCACGGTGGAAACCGGCCGTCCCGTCACGCAGGGCGAGATCGTCGATCGCCTGTTCCGTGAGCGGCTCGATGCGCTGGCCGACCCGCTCGATCCTGGTTTTGGCTTCGATCTGGTGCGGCTGTCCGCCGTGCGAACCGAATCCGTCGTGCAGGAGCAGCGCGACCTCGATGCGCGCGTTCAGGACAATGACGAAGTGGCGGCGCTGATCGACCGCATTGCCGCGCGCATCGGCAGCCATCGCGTCGTCGTTCACCTGCCGCAGGATACTCATATTCCCGAACGCGGAGCGCTCTCATTGCCGGCGCAACAGCATCTCGTGGCGGCCATGCGCGCCGAGTGGCCCGCACGCATCGGAAGCGAGCCGCCGTTGCGGCCGTTGCGGATGTTTGCGCGGCCGGAGCCGATAGAGGTGACGGCGATGTTTCCAGATGGCCCACCGGCGCAGTTCAAATGGCGCCATCGTCAGTGTCTTATTGCACACGTCGAAGGGCCCGAACGCATCGCCATGGAATGGTGGAATCGCTGCGAGCAGGCCTTGTCGTCCGAACCCGACGATGAATTCATGCGCCTGCATCCGCCGCAAGGCGAGGTTGCAGTCGCGCGCGCCGATGGCAGTTCGCTGACGCGTGATTATTTTCGTGCCGAGGATAAGGGAGGCGTACGTTATTGGCTTTATCGCGAAGGAATTTACGGGCGTGAAGTTCAAACGTTCCGCTGGTTTTTGCATGGGATGTTCGCATGAGGCCGCCGCGCGATACTCCATCCTATGCCGAAATCGGCATCGCCACCAACTTCTCGTTCCTCCATGGCGCGTCGCATCCGCAGGAGTATGTGCATCGAGCCAGCGAACTTCGGCTGCCTGTCATCGGCATTGCCGACCGCAACACGCTGGCGGGCGTGGTGCGCGCCTACACGGAGCTGAGAAACCCCGAAGTTCGTTGTAAACCGCGGCTGCTGATCGGATCGCGCCTCGTCTTCATTGATGGCACGCCTGACATTCTCATCTATCCTCGGGACCGGAATGCCTACGGCCGGCTCTGTCAGTTGCTGACCCGCGGCAAGCTGGCCGCGGCGAAGGGCGAATGCCGTCTGAAGCTGGATGATCTTCTGGATTTTTCCGAAGGGCAGTTGCTTGTGCTGGCCTTGCCGCATCGCCTTGAAGCGACGAGAGTCATGGAAGTGCTGAACCGGTTGAGGCAGTCGCGCGCGGACGGCGTCTGGCTCGCGGCAAGCCTGCTCTATCGCGGCGACGATCGCCGCCGCCTGTTGCGATTGCAAAGGATCGCGGCCACCGTCCGTGTCCCGTTGCTTGCGACCAACGAAGTGCTGTATCATCATCCCGCACGCCGTCCGTTGCAGGATGTCCTCACCTGCATTCGCGAAAAGACCACGGTCGATGTCATCGGCCGAAGGCTTCAACTCAACGCCGAGCGCCATCTGAAAACGGCGTGCGAGATGGAGAAGCTGTTTCGTGATCTGCCGGAAGCGATTTCCGAGACGGTCAGGTTCGCATCGCGCATCGATTTTACTCTCGATCAACTTAGATATCAGTATCCGGACGAGCCTGTGCCGCCGGGCAAAAGCGCGCAACGGCACCTTGAGGATCTGACGTGGGCGGGTGCTCACAAGTATTTTCAGGTGCGCATTCCGCCCAGGACCAGGAAAGTCCTGCACAAGGAATTGCGTTTGATCCGGCGGCTCAAATACGCGCATTACTTTCTCACCGTGCACGACATCGTGCGGTGGGCGCGCGATCAGGACATTCTGTGCCAGGGGCGCGGATCGGCTGCGAATTCGGCGGTGTGCTACGTGCTCGGCATCACCTCCGTCGATCCCACCAAGGTCGACCTGCTGTTCGAGCGCTTTATCTCCAGGGAGCGGCTGGAGCCGCCCGATATCGACGTCGATTTCGAGCATTCGCGCCGTGAGGAGGTGATGCAATATGTCTATCGTCGTTATGGCCGTCATCGCGCCGCGATTATCGCCACCGTCATTCATTATCGGCCGCGCAGCGCCATCCGTGATGTCGGCAAGGCGTTGGGCCTGACCGAGGATGTCACGGTGGCGCTTGCCGACACGGTGTGGGGAAGCTGGGGCGATGAGGTCAGCGACGCGCAGATCAGGCAGGCGGGATTTGATCCACAGAACCCGATGGTGCGCCGCGCCGTCGCGCTCGCCGCCGAGCTGATCGGGTTTCCGCGCCATCTGTCGCAGCATGTCGGCGGCTACGTGCTGACCCAGGACCGGCTCGACACCTATGTGCCGATCGGAAACGCCGCGATGGATGACCGCACCTTCATCGAGTGGGACAAGGACGATGTCGATGCGCTCCGGATGATGAAGGTCGATGTGCTGGCGCTGGGAATGCTGACCTGCATTCGTAAATGTTTTGATCTGATAGCGGAGCACAAGGGAGAGCGGTGGGAGCTGGCGACGATTACGCAGGACGAGAAGCCGGTCTACGACATGCTGTGCCGCGGCGAGTCCCTCGGCGTGTTCCAGGTCGAAAGCCGCGCGCAGATGAACATGCTGCCGCGCTTGAGACCACGCACGTTCTACGATCTCGTCATCGAGGTCGCCATCGTTCGCCCCGGTCCGATCCAGGGCGACATGGTGCATCCTTATCTGAAGCGGCGGGCCATGGATCCGGAGAAGATCGACTATCCCTATCCGAAGAACGGCGACAGAAACGAATTGCGCAACGTGCTGCACAAGACGCTCGGCGTGCCGCTGTTTCAGGAGCAGGCCATGCGCATCGCCATCGAGGCCGCGAAATTCACCTCCGAGGAGGCCAACGGCCTGCGCCGCGCCATGGCGACATTCCGTCATGTCGGCACCATCGGAAGATTCGAAGCCAAGATGGTCGGCAGCATGATCGCGCGCGGTTACGATCCGGTATTCGCGAAAAACTGTTTCGAGCAGATCAAGGGATTCGGATCCTATGGTTTTCCCGAAAGCCACGCGGCGAGTTTTGCGCAGCTTGTCTATGTGTCCGCATGGCTGAAGTGTTTCCATCCGGATGCGTTCTGCTGCGGTCTTTTGAATTCGCAGCCGATGGGCTTTTACGCGCCGGCGCAGATCGTCGGCGATGCCCGCAAGAACGGCGTCGAGGTGCGGCCGGTCGATGTCTCGTTCAGCCATTCGCAGAACACGCTGGAAGAGCGCATAGGCAGGTACTGCGCCGTGCGTCTCGGCTTCCGCCAGATCGATGGGTTCAAGTGGGTTGATAAGGATGAGAAACGGGGCAGGCAGCAGGCGGCCGATAAGGAGTTGTTCCCTCCCCCCTTGTGGGGGAGGGTCAGGGAGGGGGGTGAGTTACAAGACCAGTGCTTGAGATGCCCCCCTCTCCACCTCTCTCCCACAGGGGGGGAGAGAGCAGGCAGTGCGTGGATTGGAACTTCAAACCCGCCGTCGCGAGAGCAGCTATTTTCTTCTTCGCTGACATCCGACGACTGGGGCGAGCGGATCGTGGCCGCACGTCAACACAGGCCCTTCGCTTCCATTGAGGACTTTGCCCGCGCCACGAAACTGCCGAAGCGTGCGCTGATCCTGCTGGCCGATGCCGACGCCTTTCGCTCGCTCGGGCTCGACCGCCGCGCGGCGCTATGGGCGGTGCGCCGCCTGCCGGATGACGTGCCGCTGCCATTGTTCGAAAGCGCCATCGCGCGCGAGTTGCCTGACGAACATGCCGCGCCTCTGCCTCCGATGCCGCTATCCGAGCAGGTGGTTGCCGATTATCAAACCGTGCGGTTGTCGCTGAAGGGCCATCCGATGGAATTTTTGCGCGGGACATTATCAAACGAGGGCGTGACGAGTTGCGCCGAGGTTTGCCATGCCAATAGCAGGCGGCGCGTCAGATGCGCGGGCGTGGTGCTGGTGCGGCAGCGGCCGGGCAGCGCCAACGGCGTCGTCTTCATGACGCTGGAGGACGAGACCGGAATTGCCAATATCGTGGTGTGGCCGAAGATCATGGAGCGTTACCGCAAGGAGGTGATGGGCGCGCGGCTGATCGAGGTGGAGGGCCTCATCCAGAGCAGCCCGGAGCAGGTCGTGCACCTTGTCGCAAGCAAGCTGACCGATCGCTCAACCGAGCTGATGCATCTGGCGAACGACGCGCTGGTTTCCCGTCACCCGCTGCCGCAACCCGCCGCACCGGCCGAACCGTTCAGTGACGATCGACGTGATCAGCCCGCCCATTCGGCGCAACGCGTCCGTCACCCCCGCGATGTGCGCATCCTGCCGCGCTCGCGGGATTTTCATTGAAAAAGCCGTCTCTCTGTCGCAAGAGCGCACTGTACCGATTCATATTTCTTTCTTGCGGCGGATTGAGCGACCTTCGTTCAGACGCCAGTTACGGAGAACCAGCATGAGCGACGCGGAGCAGGGCAAATCCATCGGAGCGGCGGATCTGCAGGCCGCCGCCGCCCGGCTCGCCGGACGCGTCGTTCGCACGCCGCTGGTTCATTCGCGTACGCTATCGGAAATCACCGGGGCCGAGGTCTGGCTCAAGCTGGAAAATCAGCAGTTCGTCGCCTCTTTCAAGGAGCGCGGCGCCGCCAACAAGCTGCTCACGCTGTCACCAGACGAGGCGAAGCGCGGCGTCATTGCGATGTCCGCCGGAAACCACGCCCAGGGCGTCGCCTATCACGCTCACAATCTCGGAATCGCCGCCACGATCGTGATGCCGAAATCAACGCCTTTCGTGAAGGTGTCGCGAACCAGGAAGCTCGGCGCGCGGGTGCGGCTCGAGGGCGAGATCCTGGCGGAATCCGCCGCCTTTGCCCGGCAACTGGCCGCCGATGAGAATCTTGTCTTTGTTCACCCTTACAATGATCCGGCGGTCATCGCCGGGCAGGGCACGGTGGCGCTTGAGATGCTGGAGGATCAGCCGGCGCTCGACTGTATTCTCACGCCGGTTGGCGGCGGCGGACTCGTCGCGGGTTGCGCGATCGCGGCAGCGGATCATACGTCGAAGGTCGAGGTCATCGGCGTCGAGGTGGAATCCTACGCCGCCGTGGTGCAGCATCTTGCCGGGCGTCCGGTCTCGGTCGGCGGTGCGACCATCGCCGAAGGCATCGCGGTGCGCGATGTCGGCGCGCTGCCGCTGGCGATCCTGCGCGAGCACGGCATCGAGGTGGTTACGGTGGCGGAGCGCATGATCGAGAAGGCTGTCATCCAGATGCTGGAAATCGAGAAGACCGTGACGGAAGGCGCGGGCGCGACTGCGCTCGCCGCGCTGATGAGCGATCCCGGACGGTTCGTCGGGCGCAAGGTCGGCTTGATTGTCTCCGGCGGCAACATCGATACGCGGACGCTCGCCAATGTGCTGATGCGAGGGCTGGTGCGCGACGGCCGGCTGATCGATCTCGTGGTGGAGATTTCCGACAAGCCGGGCGCGCTGGCTGAACTCGCGTGCATCATCGCCGAGCTCCGCGGCAACATCGTCGAGGTGCAGCATCAGCGTCTGTTCAGCGCGCTATCCGCCAACATGACCGAGGTCGAACTGGTGATCGAGGCGCAGGACACGGCGCACGGCAGCGCCATCGTCGCCGGGCTGGAAGCCAAGGGCGTGAGAGCGCGCCGCCGTGACCGGCTGGTGCTATCGAGGGATTGAGAGCGTAATCACATTGGATGGTTGCGGGCCGTTACCGGAACATGGAAGCATGAAGGCGTATCTAGAGCCTTCTCGCTTCTGATGGAATCAGAAGCGGACTCTATAACTTCGATTGAAGCGTTTTCTTCACGCGAACCGGTATCCACTTCGCTCGAAAACGCTATAACATGACGGATGTGCGGACGAGCATCTGATGCCGAGGATTTACACCGATCCCGCCGCGATCGTCGATGACATCATCCGCGAGACCGGTCCTCGCCTGATGGTGGGACTGCCGCTTGGGCTCGGTAAGGCCAATCACATCGTCAATGCGCTGTATCGCCGGGCGGTGGCCGATAGCGGTCTCGACCTTACGTTCTTCTCGGCGCTGACGCTGGAGAAGCCGCGCCCGTCGAACGAGCTGGAGCGGAGGTTCATGGCGCCGGTGATCGACAGGCTGTTCGGCGAATGGCCGGATCTCGACTACGCTTCCGCCTTGCATAAGGGTGAACTGCCGCCGAACGTCAAGGTCACCGAGTTTTTCTTCCTGGCCGGCAAGTGGCTGCGCAACACCTATGCCCAGCAACACTACATCGCCGCCAATTACACTCACGCCGCGTCCTATATCCTCGACCGCGGCCTCAACGTCATCACTCAACTCGTGGCGAAGCGTGTCGTGAATGGCGAGACGCGCTACAGCCTGAGTGGCAACACCGATACCACGCTCGATCTCCTGCGCGCCCGCGCCGCCGGCCGTGCGTCGTTCAAGCTGGTAGGGCAGGTCAATTCGCAATTGCCGTTCATGCCGGGGGCGGGCGATTTGCCGGCCAGCGAGTTCAGCGCCGTCCTCGACAGTCCCGCCACCGACTTCCCGTTATTCGCGCCGCCGTCAGAGCCGGTATCCGACACCAAATATGCCATCGGCCTGCACACGGCCGGATTGATCAGGGATGGCGGCAGCCTGCAGATCGGCATTGGCCAGACCAGCGACGCGCTGGCGCAAAGCCTGATCCTTCGTCACCGCGACAACGCGCGCTTTCGTGAGATCGCTACGCGGCTTGCGCCGGACAGGACCATGGTGGAGACCGCGCCGTTCGCGACCGGCCTTTATGGCGTCAGCGAAATGGTGTTCGAGGCGTTTCTCGGGCTGATCAAGGCGGGCGTGTTGAAGCGCGAGGTCGGCGGCGCGGTGCTGCACGGCGCGTTCTTCCTCGGGTCGCAATCGTTCTACCGCGCCTTGCGCGAGATGGCGCCGGACGAACTATCCCGCATTCAGATGACGGCGGTGTCTTTCACCAATGAACTTTATGGCGATGAGGCGGACAAGCGCCACGCCCGCGTTGATGCTCGTTTCGTCAACAATACGATGATGGCGACCCTGATGGGGGCTGCGGTTTCCGACGGTCTCGAGAACGGTCAGGTGGTGAGCGGCGTCGGAGGTCAGTACAATTTCGTGGCGCAGGCTTTCGCGCTTGAAGGCGCTCGCTCGATCCTCACGCTGGAGGCGACCAGACGGGACAAAGGCGGCGTGGTGTCGAACATCCGCTGGGCCTACGGTCATGCCACCATTCCGCGTCACTTGCGCGATATCGTCGTCACCGAATACGGGGTGGCGGACTTGCGCGGAAAATCCGATGCCGGCGTGATCGCGGCGATGCTCAACGTGGCGGATTCGCGTTTTCAGGCCGAACTGATGCGGCGGGCCAAGGACGCCGGCAAGTTGCCGAAAAGCCATGAGATACCGGCCGCTCATCGCGAGAATTTCGCCGATCGGATCAAGGCCGCGTTGAGACCTGCGCACGCGGCCGGGCTGCTGCCGCGGTTTCCCTTTGGCAGCGACTTCACCGAGGTCGAGCAGCGGCTGATCCCTGCGCTTGAAACCTTGCGCGACGCATCGCGCTCGCCGCTCTCGATCATGGGGTTGCTGATGAAGGGATTGCGTCCCGGCGATGCGTCGTTTCAGCCCGCGCTCGCCCGCATGGGACTCGATCATCCGACGACGTTTTCAGACAGGCTCTACCGTGCGCTGCTCAATGGCGCGCTGAAGGAGAGCAGGACGTAAAACACAGCGCCGCGGTCGCCTCCGCCTTGCGCCGAGCGGTAACGATAGGTCATCGGTTCCTGTTGTTCGGCTTGCGCCTCTCGATGAACGCCGCCATGCCTTCGGCGCGATCTTCCAGCGCGAAGGTCGAACGAAACAGATCGCGCTCGACGTTCATGCCTTCCGACAGCGTGGTTTCGAAGGCGCGGTTCACGGCGTTCTTCGCCATCGCCGCCGCAGGGCGCGACATCGAGGCGATCTTTTTCGCGGCAGCCATCGCCTCGTCCATCAGCTTGTCGACGGGGACGACGCGACTGACGAGGCCCGAGCGCTCCGCCTCGGCAGCATCCATCATCCGCCCGGTGAGGCAGAGGTCCATCGCCTTGGCCTTGCCGATGGCGCGGGTCAGGCGCTGCGTGCCGCCGATGCCGGGAATGGTGCCGAGGGTGATTTCGGGTTGGCCGAATGTCGCGGTGTCGGAGGCGATGATGATGTCGCACATCATGGCCAGTTCGCAGCCGCCGCCGAGCGCGTAGCCGCTGACCGCCGCGATCGTCGGCTTGCGGCAGGTGGCGATACGGTCGCCGCCGATGGCCTTGAAGTCCTCGTTGAGCATATCGATGAAGCTTTTCGGTTGCATCTCCTTGATGTCGGCTCCGGCGGCGAATGCCTTCTCGTTGCCGGTGAGCAGGATGCATCCGATTTCGTCATCGGCCTCAAACTCATCGACGGCGGCGGCGATCTCGCGAAGCACCGCGAAAGACAGCGCGTTGAGCATTTTCGGGCGGTTCAATCGGATGACGCCGACCTGGTCCTTGCTCTCGACGATGATGTGCTCGAACGTGCGCATGGTCGGTCCCGCTTCTGTTGACGACAATGTGCCCGCGGTCCACTCGCGCCGCAAGGCCACGTGGACCGTTCCCGCGGGAAGCGGCTGAAACTTTTCCGCTTCTGGCGTCAACAGAAGCGGGACGCCCGGATTTCGATTTGACGCGTTTTCTTTACGCGAACACCGGCCGTGTGCAGGATATCAGGCCATGAACATCCGGGCGGCGGAGCCGATCATCAGCAGGCCGCCGAAGGCGATGAAGATCTTGCCGATCAAGGAGGTCTGGTTCCAGGTTGAGCTGTCGTTCGCTGCCGTCTGACCGGTATCGGCGTTATGAGCGGGCGGTGTGACGTCAACCGAGGCCAATGCCAGGCTCGGTGCAACCTGATGGTTCTCGGCCACCGTGCGGTCGATTTCATTGATCTCATCGGAGGAAACAATATCAACGCGAGCCGCAGGGGAGGAGGTATTGTCGGCAGGCGGCGCGCCATCCTCCTGATTGACGGCCAGCATCTCGCCGGCGCTGTTGGCAAGCGCGCTTGCCTCGGTCTTTGAGGAATCGTTTCGTGACAACTCTTCGGCGCCGGCGGGCATCTCGACGCTGGCGTTTGCGTTGGCGATCGTCGGCGGCAGCGGTATGGGCTTGTTGCTGTCCGGGGCTGCGGAGGCGGTCGTTTCCTGCGCCTTCGCACTGGTTTTGGGATCGGGTTTGACCGGTTTTCGCGTGCGTGCGGCGTGCCGCTTGTGCGTGCGATGCTTTGAGAATTTGCCGAGCTTGACCGGTGCCCCCACTTGTTCCGCCTGAGGGGCGGCGGCCAGGCCGGCCGGTTCCGCCGCGCTGTCGGTCGTACCCATTGGCCCCGCGAATCCCAGTAGAAGCCCTGCTGCGATGATCAACGCCGAGCGCCCGCTGGCTCCGATGCTCATGACGATCTCCCCGTTTGTCGGTCCCTAATCGGCAACAGAGACGGCGGGAGTGGCCAGACCGGGGCAGAAAAAGGGAATTTTTCGACCATAACGGCGAAACCGCGGTCATCCGTCAAAATGACGCGGTGGCGACCCGTCTAGCCGCCGCCGGCAGTGGCTGTTTGCTGCGTTCGATGGAACCGCAGCACCTGCTGCGCCGTGGACTGGCGCAGACGTTCATAAGTCTGCTTCGCGGCGTCGATATCCGTCACGTCGACCTGCGTCAGCTCGCGGCGCATGTCGATGATGGTTTTCACCGTTGCCCATGAGAGGCCGCCGACCTTGGCCAGGATAAGGACGCCTTCGGTCTCGGATTCGACCATCATTTTTTCGGCGATTGCGATCGAAACGTTGGCGAGGCAGGCAATGGCGGCATTGGTTTCGTCGAACTTTCTGGCTTCCGCGAACGAGGCGACTTCCTGCTCGTCCAGCCGTCCGTCTTCGTACAGCGATCTGACCAGTCCGTGTGCGATCGTGGTTTCCCTGCCGATGGCCTCTGGCGCCGAGCGTGCGCGCCGCGCCGCCTCGCTGACCACGGCCGAAACGTCGCTTGCCTGCTGGGGGTGAGCCGCTGCGAGACGCGCCCGTACCGTGGCGGAGGCCTGGGCGATCAGTTTCAAATAATGATGCCGCGGGATCGACGGCCGCATTCCGACGCAGGTCGTGATGTCATCGTCGCCTTCGGCGCGTTCGACCAGCCGCGTGAAGCCGAGTTCGGAAAATTCCGCGCCGGGATTGTTGACGGTGCTTTTGACAACGTCGTCGTTGCCCCGCTCGATCAGCGCGTCGGTGACCGCGGCGCTCAAGACCCTGCGCGTGGAGATCGCCAGCAAATGAGCCTGACTTTTGCTGCGGACGTTCTCGATCAGCGCATCATCGCCGAGCCGCTCGGATTGCGACAGCACCGGGGCGGCGACTTCGATCAGGTCGTCGAAGGCGAGGACGCGAATGATCTGCGGCGGAGCCTTGGGAACAGGAGCAAGACGCCTGGCAAGCAGCGCTTTCGCCGAACTCTCGATATGGAGGATCAGGCAGTTGAAAACGTCATCGAAGAGCATGATCTGCTCGTCGGAATAATCGACCGTGCTGTTTACGAACAGGTCGGTGACCCGCCGCAGCGTTTCGACCCGCCGCGCGATCGTGCCATGGATGAGAACAGTCTGGAGCTCATCGAGCAGCCCCGCCGATCCTGCCGATTTGGAAGCCATGGCTCTGTCCTGGAGTGGCTCTGTGCTGGTGTCCGCAGCGATGTCCGGTCGTCCTGATCCGGAGATTGCGGCCCGCCGAACGCGGCGGAATCAATGTGGATGGCTAGCAGCGCAGGAATTTACGGCGAAAGCCTTAAAGTCCGGGGTATTCTGGTCCCCGGCGCGTCGAATATGTTTAATGCATTATTTCCAAACGGAAATTTCCGCCTGTCGGAACGGGTTGCAGATTTTGGTCCCGGATTCGGACAGCCTCTTGTGATGTGGCCCTCTCCAGGCCCCTCTGGCGCTTGCCCTTTCCGCCGATTCGGGCACAACCTAGCCACGGCCGGACGGCTGATATCTGTAAATTGAGAAGATTTTACTTTGCCAATCGAACCTTCTTTCCTGCAATCCCGACCAATTCCACGAGACGGCCAATGAGCGCGACACAGGCGGCTTCCGATGAAGCTCTGATTGCCCGGATCGCTCAAGGCGACCGCCTCGCCATGCAGGTGCTGTACGGGCGCCATCACGTCAAGGTCTTTCGGTTTGGACTGAGGCTCGTGCGGAGCGAACAGATCGCCGAAGACCTTATCAGCGAGGTTTTTCTCGATGTATGGCGTCAGGCTGGCAAGTTCGAAGGCCGATCCGCCGTCTCCACCTGGCTGCTGGCAATCATGCGTTTCAAGGCCCTTTCTGCGCTTCGCCGCAGGAAGGATGCCGAACTGGACGATGAGACGGCCAATGAGATCGAGGATCCGTCCGATGACCCGGAGGTAACGGTACAAAAAAAGGATACGGGAAACGCGTTGCGCAAGTGCCTGATGCAGCTTTCAGCGGAGCACCGGGAGATCGTCGATCTCGTCTACTATCACGAGAAATCCGTGGAAGAAGTCGCCGAGATTGTCGGAATTCCCGAGAACACCGTGAAGACAAGACTGTTCTACGCGCGCAAGAAACTGGCCGGTCTGCTGCAGGCAGCCGGGATAGAACGAGGATGGCCATGACAGTGGCGAAGAGGGTCGCGGACGGCGGGCCGGGAGATGTCGAAGGGCTGTTGCCATGGCATGCTGCCGGTACGCTGAGCGCGCGTGACACACGCCGGGTTGAGGAAGCGCTTGCGGGCGATCCGGGCCTGGCGAAGCAGTATGCGGTAATCCGGGATGAATACGCCGAAACCATTTCACTTAATGAAAGCCTCGGCGCTCCGTCCGCCGGCGCGATGCACAAGCTGTTTGCCGCGATCGACGCCGAGCCGGCAGCGCGGGTTCCGGTAGCGCGCGCCGGCCTGTTGGCGCGTCTATCGCGGTTCTTCAGTGATCTCTCGCCACGCACGCTGGCGGCGGCCGGCGCGGTCGGAGCGCTGGTGGTGGTGCTTCAGGCTGGCGTGATCGCCGCGATGCTGGTGCAGGATGATGGCGGCCGATCGTTCCAGACGGCGTCTCATCGCGCGCCGGATGCGCCATTGACCCGCGGACTGGGCGTGGAATCGGGACCACAGGCACTGGTGCGGTTCGCGCCGGACGCCCGCATGTCAGATATCGCTGAATTCCTGGACAGCTATCAGGTGACGGTTGTTTCGACCTCTCGCAATGGCCTGTTCCGGCTGCGCTTCGATCAGCACAAGGATCTTCCTGGCCTGTTGAGCAAGCTCCAGGGCGAAAGGATCGTCAACCTGGCGGTGCCTGCCGAGTAGCGGACGTGAACTTTATTCCGATCGTGACCGGTTTCCGCCCTGAGGCACGAGAAAAACAACGATGGAGAACCGCGTGATGCGCCAGCGCATGACGGGCAGAATGAAATGGAGCGGCGCGCTCTTGGCCCTGACGGGTCTGTGCTGGCTCGCAAGCGATGCTTCGCCGGCCCATGCGCAAGGCAATATGCAAGGTTTCAGGGGCTCTCCGAGCTTCGGTATGCAGGGACGCGCGCCGATGCCATCGCCGGGTGGCGGCATGACCGGATTGCCTGACCGCGGCGGTGGATGGCGCGGCATGGGATCAGGTTTGGGATCAGGTTTGGGCCTGGGTTTGGGGTACGGGCTGATGCTCGGCGCGACGGGAGCTTCCAGCAGGGCTCCCTATGTCGAAGTCCCTGACCGTGCCATCGAGCGCGACGGCGACGTGAACAGCCGGCGATCGCGTCCCCAGCCCCGCAAGACGGTCAGCCGTGAACGAAAACCGCGAAAGCCGGTTATCGGGGTCACTGCGTCAGGCATTTCCTACATTCGCTACGCGCCCAACACCTTTCCGGCTTGCGCCCGCGGCAATGGCGCGATGAGCGGCGACTGTAACGGCCGTCCGTATGTGGCCGACCTCGGAGACAATGGCCCGCCGCCCCAGGATCAGAACAGCGGGCCTCGTCGCAACGCGGGGCAGGCGGCGGTGACGCGCAACTATCTGCCCGGCGAGATCGTCGCCGAGACGGATGCGATGCCGGAAGCGCAACTCACCGCGCTGGCGCGGCGGCACCGGTTGCAGCTAATCGTCTCGCAGAATTTTCCGCTGACCGGCAGTACGGTCAGCCTGTTCCGCATCACCGGGCGCCGGCCGGTCGAGGATCTGCAACGCGAACTGCGCGCCGATGAGGCCGTGCGGTCAGCGCAGCCGAACTTCCGTTATATTCTGCAGGATCAGAAAACGGAGGCCGTCACCGAAGGCGACCCTGCGCAATATGCGCTGGCGAAGCTGCGGCTGCCCGAAGCGCACAGGCTGGCGCATGGCAAGGGCGTCATTGTCGCGGTGATCGATTCCGCGATCGATGTCGATCATCCTGAACTCGCCGGCTCGATAGCGGCGAGTTTCGATGCGCTCGATGGCGAGGGCAAGCCGCACGTGCACGGCACCGGGATTGCCGGCGCGATCGTCGCCCATGCGCGGCTGATGGGGAGCGCTCCGTCCGCGAGGATTCTTGCGATCCGTGCGTTCGGTGTGACGCAGGGTGCGGCCGAGAGCACCTCGTTCACGATCTTGAAAAGTCTCGATCACGCGGCGGCTCATGGCGCGCGGATCATCAATATGAGTTTTGCCGGTCCGCAGGATGCGCTGGTCTCGCGCGGCATTGCTGCCGCCGCGGAGAAGGGCATCGTCATGGTGGCCGCGAGCGGTAATGCAGGTCCGAAATCGTCGCCGCTCCATCCGGCAGCGGACGCCGGTGTGATCGCGGTCAGCGCGACCGATGTCGACGACCGGCTGTTTCCGGCCTCCAGTCGCGGCAGCCATGTCGCGGTCGCGGCTCCCGGCGTCGATATCTTCCTTCCTGCGCCGGACCGTAAGTATCAGATGACGTCGGGGACTTCGTTCTCCGCGGCTTACATCAGCGGTCTCGCGGCGCTGATCCTGGAGCGTCGCCCGGCGCTGAAACCCGCCGAAGTCCGGGCCGTCCTGATGACGAGCGCGCGCGACCTCGGGACGCCGGGCCGTGACGATCTGTTCGGGGCCGGTCAGGCGGATGCGTATCGCGCCGTGCAGTCTGTCCCGGACGGCGCTGTTCCCGCCGCTGACAAGGAAATGCCGGCCATCGCGGTGTCCGATCCGGCGCCTGTCGTATCCGGTACCGCCGATGAAACGGCTGGTGACGCCGGGCCTTCCAGTGAGCCGCAGCCGGCGTCCGCGGGTCTGGAGTCGCGCGGTGCTGATCCGTCCGCGAAATAGACAACCTTATCCATACCCTTAAAAATTTTCAGATCGTCTTGAACGTTTTTCCGGGGCGTGACGACAGAACAAGTGTGGGAGGCCAAACTCCCCGAGGCTATATCAGGCGCGAGCGCCCATCCACCCCAGCGCCCATATGGCTTGACCCGTCCGGTTGTCCCCCCGGGCGGGTCTTCTCATTGATGGATTGTTCGAATGCCAAATTTCGGCCGTGGCGGAATGCGAGTTTAACCTGCCTGTCGTCCGTAGGGGAGTTCTGATGGATTCATCAAACGGAACTCTTCGCCCGTAACTGAAGCTTCGGGTAAATGAGGCGCTTGGAATGAAAGAAGGAGCGAAAAATTGAGAATCATCTGGAACCTTAAACTCGTCGCCGCGGCCGCCGTGATGGCCGGACTCGTCGCAGTCCTTGGTAGTCACACCGCCTCGGCAGCTCCTTTGTCGCCAGCCGCGATTGTTGCTCCGGCAGGTGTCACGCCTGACGTTGAGCAGGTCCAGTATTACGGCTATGGACGCCGTTATTATCGGCCGCGATACGGCTTCGCTCCGAGATATGGCTTCGGCCCGAGATATGGATATGGTCGGGGATACTACGCGCCGCGGCGCTTCTATGGTCCCCGATACTATGCTCCCCGACGCTTCTATCGTTACTGAGTTCAAACCCCGCTTCGGCGGGGTTTTTTTATGGCCTCAATGCTGGTCCCGCTCACGGTCCTATCCGTCTTGCGCTGCTGGGGAACGACCGGGTCATCTCCGGATTATATCCCGGCAACAAAAGGAGATTGCAATGGACTGGAATCGTGTCGAGGGAAGCTGGAAACAACTAAAAGGCGGGATCAAGGAGAAGTGGGGCAAGCTGACTGATGATGACCTTGATGTCATCAATGGCAAGCGCGAACAGCTCGAAGGTAAAATCCAGGAGCGCTACGGATACCAGAAAGATCAGGCCAAGAAGGAAATCGACGATTGGTTCGGTAGCCAGAAATGGTAATCTTCAAACCCCGCCAAAAAGGCGGGGTTTTTCGTTGCAGGTCAGGTTTGTCTCGATCGGCGGGATCGCGATCCTGTCGACCAGCGGGCAGGATATCTGCCTCGATGTCCTGCGAAACCGGCGGTCCTTGCCGCCTGGAGCATTTTCGCTTCTGTTGAATCAGAAGCGAAGCTCTATGATTTTGATTTGACGCGTTTTCTTCGCGCGAACCGGATTCCATCCTCGGGTCGAGTCCGAGGACATGCTTCGCTCGAAAACGCTATAGTGCCAGTCTTCACAGTGGGGACATATTCACGCCACAAAGTGCTGGACTTCGCCAAAGTTTTCCACAGAATATCCAGAAATTGCCTGAATTGATTCGTTCGTTGCGTCTGCGTCCGTTTTCCTCCTTGCGGACTGTCCCCAACCATGACCCAACGATACGACGCCGGGCGCGCGCCCGACCTCGCTCAAGACATCCTGAATCGCTGGTGTGTGCTTGCCGAACAGCGGCTCGATTTTCTGATCGAGCTTTATGAAAGCGGCAGGTGGCGACGCTACCATTCCGAAAACGCCTTCATGGAAAACCTGCGCGAGGCGAAGACCGTCGTCGAAACCTGGCGCGCGCTGGCCCAGCGTGAGGCGATGCCGGACAATCGGGCGTTCGACTGGTCGCGGCTCGATCGGCCCTCGGAAACCCCTCCCGCTCCTGACACCGGGCAGTCGTCAGCCGGAGCTGCGATACCTTATGCACCGCGGACGGTTATCGGCTTGCAAGAGTGTGCGACGCTGCGAGCGAAGGACGAAGCGCCGGCTGGAAAGAATGCGCGGGATGCTGACCGGCCCACCGGCGTTTTGCCGGATCTGAAAACCCTTCAGATGCGCTATCCGATCCTTCGATACGCCAGAACAGGGTGATCCGTCGCGAAGGAGTGCGTCACGTCAGAGTCTTTATGTTCTGACGCGTCGTCTTCACGCGAACCGGATTGCATCCTCGGGTCGGGCCGAAAACATGTTTCGCTCGAAAACACGAACCTGGTTTCAACGCACCGCATTGGCGCCGATGACGATCTGCGTGAACTTGGCGGCGCCAGCGGCGGAAAGATCCGGCGTCACGGGCCTGGCGTGGTCGAGTCCGACCACCGCGCCGCGCGGCGCATCCGAAATCACATTGGTGTTGACCAGCGCCGTGCCTGCGCCGTCCACGACCGAAACTCCGATGCCGATGAAGGTTTTACGGATGACGTTGCCCGTGATCGCGACATCGCGGAGATATTTGCCCCAGCCCGCGATGATGCCGAACGACGGTGCGTTCTCGATGAGGTTTCCGGTCACCGACGTATCCGCCTCGATGTAGATGCCGATGCCGGCGTCGTCGTCGGGCGCGGTGCCGATCGGTCGTTTCGGCAACAGGTTGCGGATGATGTTGCCTTGTACGACCGCAAGCCGGCCGCCCTCGTTGAAGTTGCTGACGGAGACGCCGACCGCCGCGCCGTCCACGGTGTTGCCGGCGATCACCGCGCCCTCGAAGGCGAATTCGGAATAGAGCGCCACCTCGCGCACATTGCTGATGCTGTTGCCGGTGATCTGAATGTTCGATGCCGAGTTGCCGCGCACGGCGGAGTAATCGCAGTCGCTGATGCGGTTGCCGCTGACGATGACATTGCCGGCGCGGAAGGCGTTGATGGCGTTGCCGTGCTGGCCGGAGCCGCCCTGGCCGGCCTTGATGTTCTCGATCCGGTTGCCGGTGACGATCGAGCCGTCGTCGCCGATGGCCGTGCGCAGGATCTCGACGCCGTTATCCCTTGTCTCGCGAATGGTGTTGCGCGCGACCGTCAATCCGAGCGCATCGAAGGAGACGATGCCCGTCGTTTCGATCATCTCGATGAGATTGCCGCTGATCTCGCCGGCGGCATTTTCGAGCCAGATGCCGTTGCCGCCGCTGCCGGTGATCGCGCAATCCATAATCCGGACATCGCGGCCGCCGAGGCAATGGACCAGGCCGCGCCGATCGGGAAGGGGAATGCCGCCGCCATCGAGAGTGAGATTGCTGAGGCCGATGTGGTCGGCGCCCTCGGCTGCCAGCAGCGAAGCGCCGCCGGTGAAGGTCAGCGTGGTCGCGCCGCGCACGCCGACGAGTTGCGATCCCTTGGCGAGTTGCAGCGGTCCGGTGCGATAGACGCCGGGCGGCAACGCGAGCGGCGCGTTGGCGCTCGCGGCCTCGTTGATCGCCCGTTGCAGCGCGCGGGTCTGGTCGCCGGTGGCGTTGGGCCGCACGCCATAATGAGCGGCGTCGCGCCCGAGCGTCGATGTCAGCGGCGCCGCGCGGAGTGCATTCGCCGGCATCGCCAGCGCACCGATGATGCCGGCGGCGGAAGCTCCGAGGATATGGCGGCGGTCGATATCCATGGATGGCTGATCCTTTTGAGGCAGGCGAGCATCTTACGTCGATCGCGTTTTCGAGCAAGGCATGTCCCCGGGCTTGACCCAGGGATGGATACCGCTTCGCGTTAACGCGGCGGTTGGACCGCCGGATTGTGCGGCACGAACAACCGTCCGCGCTCGACAACGATCACGACGACCAAGGCGGCGATGGTGCAAAGGAAGGCGCTTGCTGTGAACGGCAGCATGGTGCCGTTGAAGTCCTGTCCGATCATGGCGCCGACGCCGCTGCCTATCAATGTCGTGATCGAGCCGAACAGGGATGAGGCGGTTCCGGCGATATGGCCTTGCGGCTCCATCGCGAGCGCGGTGAAGTTCGAGAACATCAGCCCGAAGGCGAACATCGCGCCGATCGCAAACGCCATGTAAACCGGAAACGACAGCCAGTCCTGCCACGCCGCGAGCAGCGTCAGCATCGAGATCACCACCGATCCTGTCAGCGCGCCGTGCGAGATCACCCGCATGCCGAACCGCCCGACGATGCGCGCGTTCAACAGACCCGCGGCGGCGATGCCGATGGCGATCGCACCGAAGGCGAGCGGAAAATAATCGCCGAGGCCGTAGATGTCGGTGAAGATCTGTTGCGAGCAGAACACATAGGCGAACAGCACGCTCTGCACGCCGCCGGTGGCGAGCGCGTAGCCGATGGTTTGGCGGTTGGTGATGGTCTGGCGATAGGCATCCAACACGTTCGCGGCGGTCAGCGGCTTGCGCCCGGTGGGCGGCAGGGTCTCCGGCAATCGGAGCGCGCACCAAAGCAAAGCGAGCAGACCGTAGGCGGTCAGCACCACGAAGATGCCGCGCCATTCCGCGAACAGCAGAATCGCCTGACCGATCGACGGCGCAAGCACGGGCACCGAGATGAAGATCATCATCGCCAGCGACAGCACGCTCGCCATGCGCCGGCCGCTGTAGCAGTCGCGCACGATCGAGGTGGCGATGACGCGGGCGGCGGAACTTCCGACGCCCTGCAGCACGCGCGCCAGCAGCATCGTTTCAAACGAGGACGCGACCACCGACAACAGGCCAGCCGCGCTGTAGAGCAGCATTCCGCCGATCAGGATCGGGCGGCGGCCGAACCGGTCCGACAGCGGCCCCATGATGAACTGGCCCGCGCCGAAGCCGGCCAGATATACCGAGATCACGGCCTGGACATGATTGGGGTGAGCGATGGCGTAGGCATCGCGGACGTCCGGCATCGCCGGCAGCATCATGTCGGTGGCGATCGGGTTCAGCGCCATGATGCAGGCGACGAGGGCGACGAATTCAGGGAACCCTCTCGGCTGATGGACTCGCGACACCCATCCGTCCATATCGGCATCGGTCATCGATGTGTCCCGGAAGGATCGGTACGCAGCCTTATCGATGCCGCCAGAGTCTGGTTCAACCGCGTTGAATC